>Ga0207088_1126_pt1 | contig 14242 bp, 19 predicted proteins | sample Alteio_BWMinHeat_52_FD_153564 | JGI IMG/M metagenome (GOLD analysis project Ga0207088, IMG submission 153564) | Enriched cells from forest soil in Barre Woods Harvard Forest LTER site, Petersham, Massachusetts, United States -... | ecosystem: Environmental > Terrestrial > Soil > Temperate forest >... | reverse complement strand
TCTGCTTGTTCTCGACCAGTTCGAGCAGTGGCTCCATGCCAAGAAGGAAGAACAGAACACGGAACTGGTGCAAGCCCTGCGGCAGTGTGACGGTGGCCGAGTGCAGTGCATCGTGATGGTGCGGGATGACTTCTGGCTTGCCGTCAGCCGATTTCTGCGGGAACTGGAGATTCGGCTACTCGAAGGGCAGAACAGTGCGTTGGCCGATCTCTTCGACTTGGACCACGCCAGAAAAGTGCTGGCCGCATTTGGCCGTGCGTTCGGAAAACTCCCCGAAAGCAGAGGCGAAACGAGTAAGGACCAAAAGGAGTTCTTGAAACAGGCCGTGTCGGGATTGGCCCAAGAAGGGAAAATCATCTGCGTGCGACTGGCCCTCTTTGCGGAGATGATGAAGGGCAAAGCGTGGACGCCTGCTTCCCTGAAAGCAGTGGGTGGCACGGAGGGCGTTGGCGTCACCTTCCTTGAAGAGACGTTCAGTGCGGCCACGGCTCCTCCTGAACATCGCTATCACCAGAAAGCCGCCAGGGCCGACCTGAAAGCCCTGTTGCCGGAAAGCGGCAGTGACATCAAGGGCCACATGCGGTCCTATGCCGAGTTGCTGGAAGCGTCCGGTTATGGTAGCCGCCCGAAGGACTTCGATGACCTCATCCGCATTCTCGACAGTGAAATCCGGCTCATCACGCCGACCGACCCGGAAGGCAAGGAGGGGGCTGAAGGATCGTCGTCCCAGACGCAACCGGGGCAGAAGTATTATCAACTGACGCACGACTATCTCGTTCACTCATTGCGGGACTGGCTGACCCGCAAGCAGAAGGAGACGAGGCGGGGTCGTGCTGAACTGCTACTCCTGGATCGTGCTGGTGTCTGGAATGCTCGCCCGGAAAATCGGCAACTGCCTTCCTTGTGGCAGTGGTTTCAGATCAAGTGGCTGACGAAAAAGAAGACCTGGACGTTGCCGCAACGGAAGATGATGCGGAGGGCGGCCCGGTATTATGCAGTGCGGTCGATGATGGTCGCCTTAGTCCTGGCCGTCATCGGCTTAGGAAGCCGGGAGGGCTTTGGCAGATCAAAAGCCCACACCTTGCGAGATCGCCTGCTCGAATCCACGACGGCAGACGTGCCGAGCATTGTCAAAGACATGGCTCCCTATCGCCGCTGGCTCGATCCACTCCTGCACGAAGCCTATGCTCAGGCCGAGAAGGACAATGACCAACGCAAGCAACTGCACGCCAGCCTTGCCCTCCTGCCGGTGGACTCCGGCCAGAGGAGTTATTTGTTCGGGAGGTTTCTCTATGGAGGACCGCAGGAAGTCGCTGTGCTGCTGCCGACAATCTTCGGCAACGAGGCAAACCAGGCAGGTTTGTGGACAATGCAGGAGAATCCGAAGATGGATCAGGGTGTGCGACTTCGTGCGTCTTGTGCGTTGGCGGTTCTTGCGCCTGACGATGCTCGCTGGAAAAAAGATAGCGGTGACGTGGCGGCAACTTTAGTCATCCAAAAACCGTTCGAGATAGCCCAATGGACGGATGCCCTGAAGAGCGTAGGGCGTTGGCTAATCCCTCCGTTGTCAGACTTCCTAGTGGACGAGAATCGCAGTGTCTCGGAGAGAGGTTTGATAGCCACTGTCTATGGTACCTACGCAGCTGGTGTGCCCGATGCGTATGCCCGACTGGAAAAGCAGTTGGAGGAGAAAGACGCTCCCGATTCTTCGGTAGATGCCAGAATCGCCTTGGCAAAGAGACAGGCTAGTGTCGGGGTAGCTCTGCTTGTCATGCGCAGTGGAGAGAGGGTCTGGCCGTTGTTAAAGCATCAGCCCGATCCGACGTTGAGGAGCTATCTTATTGACCGAGTGGGTCCAGCTGGCGTCGATGCGCAAGTATTGACTTTCCGTTTGGAGAAGGAGCAGGAGGTATCGGTCAAACGGGCCATTCTGCTAAGTTTGGGTGAATATCGCCTGGATCGTTTATCGCCGGACCAGCGATTGGAACTCATGCCTCGGCTGCTGCAACTGTACCGTGACGACCCTGATCCTGGGATTCACGGAGCCGCCGAATGGCTAAGCCGACAGTGGCAAGCCTCGGATGAATTGAAAGAAATCGACAAAGACTTGGCCACTGGGAAGGTAGAAGGCAAGCGCCAGTGGTACATCAATCGGCAAGGGCAGACGATGATGTTGGTTCCGAAGCCGGGGGAGTTCTGGATGGGTGAGGGAGCCGGGCGGCACCGGAGGCAGATTGATCGTAGCTTTGCCATTGCCTCGAAGGAAGTAACCGTAGACCGGTTCCTCCATTTTCGGAAGGAGCATCAATACGGCAAACAGTATGCCCCCACAAGCGACTGCCCGGTGAACAATGTGTCATGGTACGATGCGGTGGCGTACTGCAACTGGCTAAGTGAGCAAGAGGCGATACCCAAGGACCAGTGGTGCTATCTGCCGAACAAGCATGGCCAGTATGCCGATGGCATGTCGATGGCCCCCGATTACTTGAAGCGGACGGGTTATCGTTTACCGCTTGAGAGTGAGTGGGAGTTTGCCTGTCGAGCCGGTTCTGAAGCCGGGTATTCAATAGGCGAGTCCGCAGACCTGCTTGGCAAGTATGCGTGGTTTAACGCAAACTCATTGAATAGGAGTCATCCCGTGGGTTCGCTAAAGTCGAACGATCTGGGCCTGTTTGACATGCACGGCAACACTTGGGAGTGGTGTCAGGATGTCTATGCCGAAGCAGTGGATAACACGGCAATCGCAGACCCCGCTAAGAATACGACCATAAACGCAAAAGATAACCGTGCGTTGCGTGGCGGCTGTTTCAGCAATGATCCTGCGTTGAGCTTACGTTCTGCCTCCCGTTACATCAACGTCCCGGCGTCCCGTAGCATCGCTTTCGGTTTCCGTCCGGCGAGGACTCTTACGCCTTGACTGCTTTAGGCGGGATCAGGACGCTCCCTATCTCCAAACCTTCTCACCTCTCCCCCCGACTCCACCACCACCCTCCACACCGCTCCCCCCACAAGCCTCCCCACGGTCACGGCTTGCAAGGCGTTCAGACGGAACCGGAAGTCGAGATAAATGTAGGCAGGCAAGTTCTGGATTCTGACCCAGCCTTGATCGAGCAAGTCTTCAAGCTCCAGGCCCATCTCATTCGCCCATTCTTCGTGTGATTGGCTTTCGGGAACGGGGATTGCGATGCCATCAGGGTCGATCCAGAGCTTTCGGTGATCCAGTGGGCACAACATCATGCTCTTGGTACAGTTAATAGCCCTACCCTCGACCACTTCAGAAAGTGTTCGACCTTAGGGCATTGACAGTTCTCACTTCGTCCAAGCCGCAATTCGCCTGCAACGCATACAATCTCAGAATCTGTGCCAGTTGCAAGGGCATTGTGTCCACGGCCAGATGAGCCGGCATTGCCTCAAGCGTCAATCCAGAGCCGTCCATGGCCTTCCTTTGACACACTTCATAGCCCCAGGCTTTCAATGCACGGATCATCCCCCTTGTCCTGACTCATTTTCAACCTCATCATGCCGCAAACATCAACTCAATCGAGTTTTCCGCCTCGGCCAACCAGCGACGGTGCCTGTCCAGGGTGAAATTGGACCACTTGGGTGTGTGAAACTCATGGTGGCCGTTAGGTAATCGACAAGCAGTGTCCACAACCGTTGTCTCCCCCATCAAAGAGGACAAGACGCCATGCAACATGAAGCTGATCTGCCACCGGCAACAGCGCCCTTTGCGTTCCGGCAGATTCTGAAAACGATGGTCAATCCAGTCAATGTGGCCATGTTGAGAGCATAAATCCCTGATCGCCTTGAAGCGGTGATGATTCCAGGGCCGTGAAAAGTCACCGGCTATGTACACTTCCTCCCACAATCGGCCAATGGCTCGCACAGGCAGCGAATCATCGGGTCTGGGCTTCATGCACATCATGAGGGCAAAGAACTCCGCCAGGTCGGTCGCCGTCACCGTCCACCGATCAGCTTTGAAAGAAGTGGCCCCGGTCCACTGGCGCAACAGTCCCTCGGCATATTTCTCCAATTCGGGCAGTTTATCGAGAGTTTCTTGCCGGACCACTCGGCAGTCAAAGGAGCCAGTCCGCCTGCCGCCGACCTTCACGCTTTCAAGCTTGATTGCTTCCGGCTCAGGTTCAACCATGTCTTCCGGCTTAGCCTCGACCTTGATTTCATCAGGGTCGAGAAGGGCCAGGTCGGCATACTTGACCTTGCAGGTGTCCAGCACGCCGGCCCCTCGTGGCAGCTTGGCCCATTGCCCGAAGGTGATTTGGCTAATCTTGCCGGTGTGGTCGTATTGGATGCTGGGCGGGAGGCCCTTGATTTCCACGCAGGCGATGTCTGCGTTCACTGAAACGGCCAGCTTCTTCAGGTAGCGGTCGAGATTCTTGAGGACTTGGCGCACGAGAGCGGCTTTGATGCCCGGTTTCTCAAAGCACAAGTAACCGTGGACGCCTTGGCCGTTGGTGGATACCTCAAGGTAAAGCCCTGGGAAAAGCCGGTCCTTGACCAGCTTCATGAATGCCCAGCAACCCTCGGTCGTGCCGCCGCCGTGGGCCTCGCCGCAGTCGCAGTCGATATTGACGAGAATTTCAGGGCTACTGGCCGTGTGATCGCCCCAGAAGTAGTAGGTTTGTTTGCCGGAGAAATGGTCAAGGAATTGGTCATTGCGGAGGGCGGCACCGAAACGGCGGTCGTTGTAGCGGCTAATCAGCCTTTGTTCATCCAGTTCAGGCCGCACGCCGAGATCGGGAACCTTGACGCCGTAGTTCAGTCGTGAGACATGCTGACGAAGGAACTTAATGAGCGGGTCGGCATTTGAGTAATTGCCGGTGTGCTTACGTTTCTGGCGACCCTTGGCTTTGCAACCGGCCAGGTACTCGTCCATCACCTGGCGGAAGGATTGTCCACGAGGCTCATCCTCCTTGTGTCCGCTCCTCCGTTCATCTCCTCCAGCGCCGTTGCAAAGCGGTTTATGTCTTCCAGCGAAACACTTGGCCACTTCGATGTTTGATGTGTCTTCAAAAGCCGCTTGAGTTCCTCGCCGGTCACCTGTCTGACTCGTGGTATTCCGTTTTCTATGTCGAAGCGCACGATTATCTGGTCTTTGTTCGTTTCCTGTGCCATTGCTGCAACCTCCTTTGGTGGGAACTCCTTCGCAAGAATCCCTGACTATTTTCTGGGCTTCGGTCGATATATAGGGTAGATGTTTCATACACTTATTTAGAGTGTGCCCCGCCGATTTTCTTAATCGGCGGGGATTTTTTTTGTTCATCCCGCCTTTTGCGCCATTTCAACGTGCGCCGGCAGCTTGGCGAACACCTCCCCCGGCATGTCCAGCAGCAGGGTGTGAAGATGGTCGCTGTCCGGGCCGACGATCACGTTGCAGCGAATCCAGCCCCTTGGGTAGGCAAAAGGCAACGCCATCCACACCGGATACTTCAACTGAACAGGCAGTCGCTCCACGAACTCAGGGGCAATGTAGTTGCCGCCCGCCTTTTCGGCTTTCTTGTTCAGGGCGACGAGTGTCGCCTTCGTCAGATACTTCGATTCCATTTTTCACTTCTCCTTTATTTTCAAGAGTTGTTTTCGATCACTCGCTTCTATTCTGCGGCCTGGTCCTGCTCAACACGCTCGCCAAGGGCGTACAGCATGAACCCAAGCCACTTCTTGAAGCCTGCTGGGTCTTCGATCGCCAGGGACTCCAGCGAGCCGACGATGATTTCTTCTTCCTCGCCATACAGTTCGAGGTCGTGTCCCGTCACCTGCGAGGCCAACTCGATCAGGCTAGCGTTGTCCATTTCCATGATCTTTTCACAGAGCATCAGTTGCAAGTCAGTGCGATCTATCATTGTGGTATTCCTTTCAGTTGTCGGATGTATTCAGGTGCTATTTACACACATTGCCGATGAGAGCAGGGCCAGTCTGGTTGCGTTCCCATCGCCAGATGTCCCCGTTCCCTGCTTCCACGAAGGCGTGTGTACGCTTGCCCTCGACTGAGTAATAACAGTCGTCGGGATGGTTGCTTGGTGGTCTAATCTCAAGGTCAAGAAGAACCTTCTGGAGTGAGGTCTTGCGGCGACGGGCGAACCATCGGGCTATGGCGTCAACGTGCATGGCAGCCTGTTGGCTCTTGGTCAAAGAATGCGCTTCATTTCAATGCTTCTCCTTCATAAGTAGGTTTGCGTTTTCATTCAGCAGCCTCACGATCACCCCTGCGAGCCACGAGTCGGTCGTCCAGACGATGATCTTGCCATCGGTGTCTCGAATCTCCTGACCGATGGTGCCCGAAGTGTGGACCGCAAATGGCCCAACGATGGCGTCAGTCATTGGTTCTCCTCGTTCAACGCCTTCAGAGCCTCCTCGAACGATTCATCCGATTCGGCTACGACCTTGCCAGTGAGCACGTCGTTGATTTCCACTACGAGCCATTCACCCAGCCACTCCTGGCGTTTGAGCCATTGAAGGTAGGGCCTGGGAACGGCGACCAATTCCACGTTTTCGTATTTACCGAATGGCATTTTCACTTGGCCTCCTTTCCCAACGCCTTTGCAACTCGCTGCACGTCGGTGATAGTGAAGACCCGTCTGTTGCCCAGCCGCATTTGTGGCTCAGACAGTTTCCTGGTCGTGAACAGATATGCGATGCGGTGTGGCGGCACATTCAGTTGCCGAGACACGTCTGAAATCAGAAACAGTTGTTGGGTCACGATGACCTCCTTTTGATTAAGAGAGTAACCTGTCCTCATATATAATCGTCGCAAGCAGCAATTATTTTCAGTAGCAGGACAATAATCACGGTCACGACCCCTGGCGTGGTTGCCCGGCCACTGAATCTTGGGCGCTGCAACCGTGGCTACCGAGCGTGATGGTGACCGGTGCCGCCTTTATTGACAGCACTCCAGGGTCGTGCCAACGCCGAAGTTCCAGGTGTACATGAAGCCTGTGGGTACTCTTGCACCCACAATTCATCGAGCCAGGCCCTCGCCTCTTGCCGAGTGCGAAACGTCTGGCCTGTCAGCCGGGGGATGTGCCAGGTTCGTGCTACCTTGACGAGTATTTGGCCTCGGTAAAGCTCACCAGACGCTCCGTACTCGTCCAGCATCAATCTGAATTCTTCCCTAATCATGCGTCTGCTCCAAAAGAGTAAATCCTGAGACCGGCCACGGTGAGCCGGAACACCCAGCATCCGTGACAAGTCTCTGCTCCAAGTCCATCAATTGCTCCACGGCGGCGATGTCGAAGTCATAGCTGTAGGTGTAGCCGCCCCCACTGAGCCACCATCGCTGGTGACGTGAGTAAGGGCTGCGATCAGGTCACCATTGATGAGGAGAGAGAGATGGCGTGCTTCTCACATCGCCGCCGCCGTCGCCGAAGTTCCAGTTGTAGGTAAAGCCTGCGGGCCGTATTGCCCTGGGCCGAGTCGGTCGGACTGGTTGTGGGCACGGCTCGAAGATGCTTGGGACCGTGCTCGACTGCGAAATGTTCGGAATCCGAACAACTGCCTGGCCACATCCTTGGCGGCTTGACCGTGCCAAGAATGGTAACGGTTCCTTACCAGCGCCCCTTCATGCCCATCTACACGGCCCAGGGTGCGTCCTTCTCGATGCCCCGGCGCACACCATCACGAGCTTCCTGGGGCAAGTTGTCGCTGACGCCTGGGGCCGTGCTCAAACTGCGACAAGTTCAGAACGGGCGTCACCTCAAGCAATTCAGCCGTGGCCGTTTAACTGTACCAAGACCGGCTGTCCCGAAGCCGCCCGGAGCACAGCCATGATGACGACCAGCACGATTTACGAAGAAATGACGCACCGGATCATCGGGGCAATCGAGGACGGCCAGACGCCGCCGTGGAGAATGCCCAGGTCCGAGCTTGAAAACTCTGGTTTTCCGTGCGACTTGCGCTCGACGCCGTTCGGCGGCATCGCCGTTTTGTTGCTCAACGTGGCGGCGACGCAACGGCACCTCGGCTCGAAGTTCTGGGCTACACGGCCCGAATGGGAAGCGATTGGCGGTCGAGTGGCCGGCAGAGGGACGGACATTGTCGCCACGGTCGATCCGAGCCGTCCCATCACGGTCTTCAATGGGGATCAAATCGCCGGGGGTGATGCAGGCCAGTTCCGATCTCGCCGCCGCCGCACGCCGCTTGCCGTCGATTACTCCCCCGCCGAGGCGCTAATCGAAGCCAGTGATGCCACGATCCATCATCGGCTTGGCATGGAGGCGATGTACTACTTTCCGCCTGCCGACTACATCGTGTTCCCCCTTCGGGAACAGTTCCTGACCTGCCCCGGTGGACTGCCTGCTTATTACGACTGCCTGTTCCACGAACTGGCACATTTCAGCGAGCCTCGTTTGGGCTGGGAAGGCTCGGACGACATCCGAGAACTTCGTGCCGAACTCGCCGCTCCCATGTTGGCGTCTCGGCTTGACATTCCGACCTTCTGCGAGATGGAGAAAATCAGGAATCATGGCAAACACCTGGCCCGTTGGGTCCAGGCGATGCGGGCTGATCCCACGATGATTTTCCGGGTTGCCGCTGATGCAAGCGATGCCGTCGATTACCTGTTTTCATTGCCAAGGTCGCCAAAGGTTTAACTGTACCAAGAGCGGTGGTCCTGAAGCACACAACTCAATCTCCTCGGAGAACAACGATGCCTGCTGAAGTTGAAACAATGGCCTTTGCTGGTGCTACGCCCTGGCATGGTCAGGGAACCCCGCTGGAAGAGGCGGATCTGCACGATTGGCAAAAAGTCTGCACAAAGTCCGGTTTGGATTGGGAAGTCGAACTGACTGCGATTGTTGCCGCCGACACCCAGGCCACCCTGAAACAGCGTGGCGTGCGTCGCAAGAGCGATGGCCGCATCCTCGGCGTCGTCGGCCCCCGCTACTGCGTGCTTCAGAACCGTGACGCCTTTCAGTGGTTCACGCCCTTCTTGGAGGCGAAGGAAGCGACTCTGCACACGGCGGGCAGTCTTCAAGAAGGCAGCCGTGTCTGGGTGCTGGCCAAGATGAATCGTGATCCGCTCGTGATCGCCCCAGGCGACGAGGTCGAGAAGTTCATCCTTCTCAGCCACGGTCACGATGGCAGCCTCGCCGTCCGCTGCGGCTTCAGCCCGATCAGGGTCGTCTGCGCAAACACTTTGGCAATGGCCCACGGTTCTGCGGCCAGCAAGCTGATTCGCTGCAAGCACACGAAAGACATTCAAGAAAACCTGGAAAACATTCGGGAAACCATGACCCTGGCGAATGCCGAGTTCGAGGCCACCGCCGAGCAGTACAAGCTGCTGGCCCGCAAGAGCATCAGCCAGGCCGACCTGAAAAAGTACGTCGAACGTGTCCTCAAGGTGAAAGACGACCAGAAACCCAGCACCCGCACCCTGAACATGATGAAGGAGATCATCGGCCTGTGTGAATCCGGCAAGGGCAACGCTCTGCCATCAGTCAGCGGCACGTACTGGACGGCATACAACGGGGTCACGGAATGGCTTGGCCATCAGCGTGGCCACAATCAGCGAACCCGCCTCAACTCGCTATGGTTCGGCGACAGCGCCAACGTGAACAAGCTCGCCCTCGAAACGGCGCTGGCAATGGCGGTGTAGACGGCCCCAGGCGGGGGAGCGATCCTCCGCCCCTCTTCCATTTTCGAGTTCTTAATTGTACCAAGAGGACCATTATGAAAACCAAACGCAAGGCTGGCAGGGCCGGCATGCTCGTTCAGCCCGATGATTTCGCAATTGGGGATTTCTACGCCATTTACGGTCTGAAACATGAAACCGAGGAGCCGCTGCAAATTGCTGGCATGGCGTTCAAGTTGTTGGCGCTCAATCTGCCGTTTATGGTCGGCAAGTTGGCACACGACCCCGCCCATCCGCCGCTGACTTTCGACACTCGCTTTTTGAACGTCATGAGAGTTAGCGACGATTACGTGAAAGCTCAAGCCGAGGGCACGACATGAGCGATCAAGCAAGCGAAATCAATGACGTAAGCCCATCGGCCCTGAAGCACATCATTGGACAAGTCGGAGTCATTGCTCAGGTCACCGTCGCCCTTGAGGCCGCTTTCGCTGACGCCAAGAAGCTGGACGACTGCTTGCTCGTTGGTGGTCCTGGCCTGGGAAAAACTCAGGTCGCCAAGGTAATCGCCGCCGAACTTGCCAGCGAGTGCCATGAAGTCCTCAGCCAGGCGATCCAGTCCTCGGCTGATCTCAACGCCGTGCTGTTGGCAGCCAAGGAAAAGGACGTGGTGTTTTTGGATGAGGCTCACGAATTGCCCAAGGAGCAGCAAACCGCTCTGTACCTTGCCTTGGATCAAAAGAAAATCACCCTGGCTGGTTCGGGCAGAATCCCGACCAGCATCCCGATTGCGAACTTCACCTTGCTGCTTGCGACGACCGATGAGTTCTCGTTGCTGCAACCTCTTCGAGATCGCATGAAGCTCGTGCTGCGTTTTCAGTTTTACACGGTCGAGGAGTTGACGATCCTGGTGAGGCAACGAAGTCAGGCTCTGCGATGGCAGGTCGATGAAGAGGTGTTTCCCCAGATCGCTCAGCGTTCTCGTGGAACACCCCGGCTCGGCTTACGACTCCTGCAATCCTGCCGCCGTGTTTGCAGGAGTGAAGGCGAAACCACGATCACGCAGGAGCATCTTGAACGTGCGTGCTTGCTAGAAGGCATCGACTCACTTGGTTTAGGGCCTGTCGAGCAACAGTACCTGATGATTCTCGCCGAGCGAGACACGAGGTTGAACGTCATCGCTAGCCGATTGGGACTGCCGGCAAGAACGGTCAGCCAGGTGACGGAGCCGTTTTTGCTGAGGTTCGGGCTGATTTGTAAGGACGACCAGGGGCGAAGGCAACTGACCGCTTTGGGGCGATCGCACCTGTCTAATTGTCGTCCGATTGAAGGCTGAAAGGTGTGCAAATGAGCGACGAAACGAAGGCTGTAGTCACGGTGTCGGCAATGGCCAGGATGGTAGGGTTAAGCCGTGCCAGATTCTACCAGCTTGAAAAGGCCGGCATCTTCCCGCCGCCGCTCTATGACGTGACTACTCGGCGTCCAATTTATGTTGAAGAGATGCAGAGAGTGTGTCTGGAAGTCCGCCGCCGAAACTGCGGAGTGAACGGCAAACCGATCCTGTTTTACGCCAGGCGACTGCCGTTGACGGCGCAACCGTCGAAGCCACGAAAGGCCAAGGTGCCGAGGAACGACCAGCACGCCGAACTCATCGACAGCCTGCACGCCCTCGGCCTCGCCGGTGTTACGGCGGCCCAGGTCAGTGCGGTGATGAAGGAACTTTACGGAGCCGGGACCGCAGGCGTGGCCGAGGCCGAGGTCGTCAGGTCAGTTTTCCTGAATCTGAAGCGCAAGGATTAGCCCGATAATGTGGGGCGATAATAGCCAATATCAGCCCAGATAGGCCCTGTCGCTGTGCATTGACTGTCTACTTTGTGGAGATAAGCGGTGAAGAATTCGGGTGATAATGTTTTCAGCGGCATCCCTGTCGGGGATGACGAGGCACGTCTTTTCAGCGCCTACCTCGCCGCCCATGACCTGGCCGTCAACAGCCGCAGAGCGATCACCCAGGACATGAGGAAGTTCGCCCGCTGGTTTGCCTCGGCGAACAAGGAACCGTTGAGGATCACGAGAGTGACGGTGCGTGACATCACCGATTTCCGGGACTGGCTCCGCCGTGAACAGGGACAGGCCGTGGCGACGGTGAATCGCTGTCTCGTGACGCTTCGTCGCTTTTTCGGCTGGCTGGTTGACAAAGGCCACATTCCGGCCAATCCGGGGAAAGCCGTGAAGGAACTAAGACGCCAGGTGCTGGCTCCCAAGGGCCTGGATCGAAGTCAGGTCCGCCGACTCTTGCGAGAGGTCGAGTTGCGGCAGGACATTCGAGCAAGCGCCGTTTTTTCGCTGTTCTTGTGGACCGGGTGCCGAGTCAGCGATCTTGTGCATCTCGACTCATCGGACCTGATGCTCGGTGAGCGGACCGGCACCGTGGTTTTCCGTTTCGGCAAGGGCGGCAAGCAGAGAAGCGTGCCTTTGCCTTTGCCGGCCCGCCGTGCATTGCAAGTGTATCTGGACACTCGCCCGCCTGTCGAATGTCAAAGCGTGTTTATCGGTGAAAGAGGGGCTTTGACGGAGCGTGGGGTCAGAGCGCTGTGCGCCAAGTATAGTGCGATCACCGGCGTGAAGCTGCACCCGCATCTGCTTCGGCACACGATGGCGCACCAGTTTCTGTCCGACAACTCCAACGATTTGGTCAGCTTGGCTCAAATCCTGGGCCACGAGAATCTGAATACGACGGCCAGGTACACGAGGCGAACCGGGGAGCAGTTGGCCGATGCAGCCGAGAAGGTGAACTATTGACGAGAGCGCATCAAGAGTGGGAGTGGCCTTCCGTGGAACCTGAGTCCCCTTCATTCAACATGCACTTCGTCATCTTGTGAGAATGCCGCCCCTGCCAAAACAGTTCGGGTGAGGGTCGTTTGTACGTTCATCGGAAGGTCGGTCACATGCAGAGGATTGCTTGGTATGGCAATCCGATAGTAGAGAGGGCATGGCCTTGTCCTGGGGTGAGTGCAATCCAACGCATACGAATGATCGAAGGAGTATAGCCCTCGGCTCGCCATCTGCATAAAATCCTGAAAGCAATGAGCGGCTGCCGCTTCAGCGTCCATAGGGCATGTCCAGCCCTTTCGCCACTTCACATTATTGGCTGCTTCCCGTGCCTTTGGAGCAAGTCGTGCCTCAGTTGAGGGTGGCAGCGTGTTCCGAAAGAAATCAGTAATGAACTGGAGATCATCGCTTGATGCGGCAACGGTTCTGGGCAGTTTTCCAATGCCACCTGTTGTGAAATGCCCGACTCTCCCTTCTTTGTCTACTGCGAACCAGTCGTAGTCGGTCACCTCTTCATCTGTCTCGGAGATCGCCATTGTAAATTACTCCGGCGTGAGCGGGTACCTTCGCTCCTCAGTGTAGCGTCGGGGATGCTGGCGTGGCAATAGCCCTGTTCACCTCGTTTCCAGCGAAAGCCACGGCGAACCACTGGCGAGTATACTGTGAATGTCCCTCCGTGAAGCACAGGTGTCACTCAGGATGCGACACCGTCGCCAGAGTCATCAAGCCAATAATCGTTTCCCCACTGCACACAAACTGCCGTTCCGTGTCCCATAGCCTCATTGAGTCCCGAATGTCCCTCTTCTCTTCCTCGCACTCCTGGGGGTCAGAGAGGATTTCTCCGAAATGACTGGGATAGTCTTCAATCCCGATGTAAGGGTGTTGCGAAAGGAACTTCTTCACCTTGATCGTGGCTGGCTGAAATCCCATGTCTGCCTGCCACTTCTCGATGAGGGCTGGTATCCTCTCGTCGTAGATGTTGTAAGGTGGAGTGACGCCTTGGAAGAAACCAACCGGGCGTTGTTCCACGCTGAGCCAGTTACCCTCGGCGTCGAAGCAGAAGGCGACAAGGTTGGGACAAAACAATCCCATCAGCACTTGCCTCTTATCAAGCGTAACTCCGGCAAAGAAAAAGTGACCCGCATGGCTGTTGATAGGGTAGCGGCGTTCCGCATCGTGTGCCATCCCTTGTTGCCTCCACTGTGGACAGGTTCATCCCTGCCGGTCACGTCTTTCCCAGCACCATGTCCACGATCCAACAGCCTCGGAAATGCGGTCCCGGCTGGCGGCAGTGGCTCAGGATTTCGGCGTCATGGCACCCGGCTTCTTCGAGAGCATCCGCCAAGATTGGCAGGTCTTCAAAGCGGCGGTCGCCGTAAATGGCCTGGGCGATGCGCAAAACTGTCCCATTGTTCCACGCCAGCCATGATGGAGTGAGAGGCACATGGCGAAAAGGAAGCGGACCGAAGATGCAGCGCAGGAGGTCGGTCTGGGCTCGTTCCTCGGCAGCACGGCTGACAGAAAACTCGATGTCGGAACTCGCCGCACCGGGGTTCATGATGGCAGCCAGGGCCAGATAGGCGTTCGAGGAGGCATAGTATGCGGCCTTCTGAGGCTCCGGCCAAAGGATAACCAGCGCCATGGCAAGTGCCTCGTGAGTTGGCAAGGGGGCTATGTGTTCCGCCCCACGAGACGCCCTCCACCGGCCTTCCAGGGCGTCGTATGACTCCCGAATGTGGGCCTCAGCCCGCTGAAGTTCGTCTACTGGCACGATGCCATCGGCACCTTTCTCGGCCACCTCAATCGCAACCTGAGCACGCACGTCGGGGATTA
>Ga0207088_1125_pt1 | contig 14588 bp, 9 predicted proteins | sample Alteio_BWMinHeat_52_FD_153564 | JGI IMG/M metagenome (GOLD analysis project Ga0207088, IMG submission 153564) | Enriched cells from forest soil in Barre Woods Harvard Forest LTER site, Petersham, Massachusetts, United States -... | ecosystem: Environmental > Terrestrial > Soil > Temperate forest >... | reverse complement strand
ATTATATGGTTAAAGATTGGTTCATTATGTGTTAATCACTAAGTACATGAATGGTAAAACACAATGGGGCTTATCTTTGATATTATGTATAGCAGTGTAAATCACATTGTATGTCAGAACCGCAGATAAGAGTAATATAGAATGAAATTCTATATATCCTTTAGTTCACTTCAATGAAGTGAACCATGTGCGATATGTATATCGCACTAATGTGATGGTAATCATTATATAGTTAAAGTTGTTCATTGTGTTATAACCATCAAGTACATATATGGTAAAACACAATGGAAAAAATAGAGATTGGTTCATTATGTGCTACCACTAAGTTCATGAATGGTTTAACATAATGGGTCCCATCTTTAACACTCTATATAACAGTGTAAATCACATTCTATGTCAGAACCGCAGATAAGAGTAATATAGAATGAAATTCTATATATCCTTTAGTTCACTTCAATGAAGTGAACCATGTGCGATATGTATATCGCACTAATGTGATGGTAATCATTATATAGTTAAAGTTGTTCATTGTGTTATAACCACTAAGTACATGTATGGAAAAACACAATGGAAAAAATTAGAGTAATGTAGTTTTCAATATTTTTCTTCAGGGTGTATTCAATAGGTGCTGACATAATTAGAGGAGATAGAAAAAGGTGTTCAATTGACAGGAGTTTCAACTGTTCAGATACTTCAAATAACATCTGAGCCTTTTTTTCCATCCAAAATACCACCCATGTCGAATTGTTTAGCGCACCCAAAGCATATTGTGTTAGACATGTACCTCAAGTAATGTCTGTCCTGTTTTCTGCAGTGATCACAAACCAACTCATAGTATTCGTAGTCGTTGCTGTCCAATTCGTCTCCATTATCAAGTAGTTCCCGTACTTCATCGACTGTCATAGATTTGGGTGGTTCGCTCATCAACGAGTGAAGGAACGCCAATTTAAGCAACTTAAGCACCGATTGTTGTTCGTCCATGGTTTGGTTTGACATTTTGATTGTGGATTCTTACGGAGAAACTAGATGTTCAAACGATTTTTTGATGTTATGTAGATGGTTAAAAGTATGGGTGTGGAACTTAAAGGAGCTTTTAAGCTATTGGAATTTCAACTTTTTCATATGGAACATATGTCTATCATACAATGGTACTAACCCTTGACTCCATATTCTAGTCATCACTATCTGATGAATCTATTTTTGGAAACAAAAAATTGTGCCCGTATGCTGCAATCACATGTCCGACAAAATATTTGTGGTGTTTACACTCATCGTCATCTGGTTCGTAGGATATACCATTGAACGATAACCACTGTGTATTTTTATTATAACTGTACACATTTTCGTTAAGTGTTACAACCAGCTCCTTATCAGTTTCCTCTATATTCACATCGTACATTGGTTCCCACATCGCATCACCACCATCCATGGGTGCATAATCTTTTGTTGGTAGAAGAAAAGGATCCTTATATTTGTTCTCTTTTATGGTTACGCCACTCAGATCTCTAGGTGTGTAATCAGTTTCACGGATAATTTTTCTGTATGCCAACTGTTTCGTCACTAGATTGACCATAACCATTGTCACATTCCTACACCAGTTGTAGGAGATTATGTAGGGGAACCAACTGTAACTATTGTCAAAATTGCAATAGTCTAAGGATCCGCATTTCAGGTTGAACTTGAAATTGTCCAGTAGTAGTTCTATTGGATTTTCACCAGTGGTTGTACCCGTTGGTAAGATCAGATTGTGTGGTAGATTCTTCATGTGGTTAGCTACACCCTCCTTGGTGCCAAACTTGTTGAGTAGAGCTATTATGTTGTCTCTAAATTTGTTGCTATCCATCTATGGTATTCATAGATGTTGATATACATACAATCTAAAAAAATCAATTTTTTTGCTAATGGCTAAAACCCATAGTTTACTTCTATGAAGTAAACCATGTGGCGATATACATATATGGTAAAACATAGAGTAATATGGAATGTAATTTTATAATATCAATTCCTTTATATTACATTCATTAGCTAAAAATTGAAATCAAAACCAATTGATCTAATCATAAAACCTATACATTAATGTCATGACTTCTAGAAAAGAGCAATCACGAATTATCTTACTATCATATAACAAACCATTAACCAAAACAAATAATAACTCATACGAATTAATTGATACAGAGTACACATTTGAAAGTTTAGATGATGCCATTGAAATATTCAAGATTCTCAGAAAAAATACTGCTGTTAAAGAAGTGATATATAATTGTAATGTTATATGTAAATATGCTACATTGGATGATCAATACGATGATGAATACGATGATGAATACTGTAAGTGTAAACAAGGAACTTGTGATAATGATAAATGTTTTAAATATTTTCTAAAGACTATTAAAGGAAATAAATCAATAAATAAAGTAAATATTTATACTTCCCTAAATCCTACTAATCTAAATGAATTGCAAAATAAATTCCTTGTAAATAAACATATTACTGATTTAGGTATTGGCTGTTGTGGTATTAACAATAAAGTTGTTTCAATTGTTAATATACTTTCAAAAAATACAACGCTTGTTCATTTACGCCTATTTAGTAATAAAATAGGCAATATCGGCATACAATTCATATGTAATGCCCTCTCATATAATGATACATTATATTCACTAGACATAAGTTATAACACTTTTAATGATGATAGCACTAAAAGTATTGTTAACATGATAACAAGAAACAAACGATTACATACATTACATTTGGAAGGTAATAAGATCAATGCAGAAAACATTTATAAAATAATTGATTCTATCCAAAAAAATAAATCAATATGCCAACTATATATAGGACACAGCGAATTAAATGGTGATTTTGAAGACACTATACTAAATGCCATAAAATGTGGTAAACTACCATGTTCATTAGATGTACTGTATATTCGTACCAATAAACCCGAACCACCTCAGAATCTAATGAGTATAATTCATAATATGCCTGATGATTAGATATATTTTATATTGTATAAAATTGAAACAAAAACCAATAATATAAATCAATAATGGATATATACTATGCGAAAACATCATACATATCAAATAGATAGGGTACAAACTATATCAAAATTAAAAGCCAATGATAAAACATTTACTATTTTACATTATGGATTTTCTAACATAAGAGATACCACAAATGATACAATTGAAATATTTGATGCTCTCAAAACCAACACAACTGTTATTAAAGTAATTTATCCATACTATAGCAGTTATTGTATATGCACTGAACAAGAAATTGACTCATGTAAATATTGTGTACAAACAAAACATGACACTTCATTGTGTTTTAGATATTTTATGGAAGCTGTAAAGATAAACGACTCAATACGTACAATAAATATAGAACATCCTCTAAATATTGATGATCTAATTCACCTACAAGATGCACTAACCACAAATAAAAGTGTCGATAAACTGAAAATTTATTGTAATGATATAGATGATATTGGTGCCCACTATATTGCGAATATTCTTTCAAAAAACCACTATCTTGTTACACTACATATACATAACAATAAAATAGGCGATATTGGAACACAATATATAGCTAATTCTCTAAAAAACAATACCACATTGAAAGTACTACATATGGATAGTAATTATATTGGTGATATCGGCATTGAGGCTCTTACTAAATCATTATCAAATAATACTACATTAGAAATATTACACATATGCGATAATCCTTTTTTAGATAATAGTATAGACAGTATTGCCATAATGATAGAAAAAAATACTAGCTTACACAGAATAAATATGCATGAGAACAATATTAGTCCATCAAGTGTTTACAAAATAATGAACTCTGTGCTAAAGAATAAAACACTATATGTACTAACAATAGGACATATAAAATTAGAAGGTAGAATAGAAGATGAAATTTTAAATGATCTGAAATATAATTGGTCATGTTCATTATCCGTATTACGTATACAGACCAATAAATGCGCTAATTATGATATTATGAATTGTCCTAATTTAATGGAGTGGATTGTTAGGAACTAGGCGGTAGGAAAATCATTAGATGCTTTTTCCTGTTCCTGTTCTTCTTTCCATTTTTTTAACATATCCTCCAACACTAATTTAATCATTGGGTGCTTAACATATTGGATGGCATTTTTGTCCACACCTATTGCCGCAGCACATACCACCAAAGTTTGTTCTTCTTCATCAATATTGTTTAAAGAATCTGGAGAATTAGTGACTTGCAATAATTGATCATCTAAAAATGGATTATACATACATATAAGTTTTTCTCGCCTATATAATGATATCAAATCAGCCCCACTTAGTCCATTTATTTGATTTAAACTAGTGTATGGATCATCTGTGCTAAGTAATCGTTTTTGTTGTAGATTTATAGAAGGTTGATATTTTGACAGCTGAAGTAACCTGAATGTAGATCGGAAAAAGGACATATGTTAATGTTAAATTATATATATCAATCCATTATAGAGCCATCAATGATTTAAAAAATCAATTTTTTATGCCATAATATAAAAATAATTGAATAACATATTTGATGGCTTGTATTATAACGTATGATGTAGTGAATTTTCAATATAAGTTATAATGTCATTTTTTTGATTATCATTTAGTTTCTTATTACATTGGACTAATTCTAATATATTCATTTCTTTGTCTTTACCGTCATATTTTTTAATTTTTGATTTTAAATCAACACCCATATCAACTAAATATTTAATCGCATCTGAAGTGTTATAATAACATGCAATATGAATTGGTTTCCATCCTTTATTGGTCGTTGATTCTAAATCAACATTCTTGTTAACTAAATATTTAATAGTATCAAGAGTATTATAGTGACATACTAAATGAATTGGTTTGAATCCATGAATATTTGTACATTCAAGATCAACACCTTTATTAACGAAATATTTAATCATTTCTAAAACACTATAACGACACAGAAAGTGAATTGGTGTCCATCCATAAATATTAGTACATTCAAGATCGACACTTTTATTAAGTTTCGTAGAAACGGAATCAACTAAATATTTAATCACTTCTGGGCCCATATATTGACAAACCAAATGAATTGGTTTAGACCCATCAATATTTGCACATTCAAGATCAACATTTTTATCAATTAAATATTTAATCATTTCCGGAGTGCCATATTGACATGTTATATGAATTGGTTTCCATCCACCATCAACTGCACATTCAAGATCTATTTCCTTGTGGTTTGTTTTGATTTGATTGGTCGATTCAACTAAATATTTAACCGTTTCCAAAGTACCATTGTAACACACAAAATGAATTGGTTTCCATCCTTGATCAGTTGTACATTCCAAATCAACACCTTGATCAACTAAATATTTAATCTTTTCTATCATATTATAACGACATAGAAAGTGAATTGGTTTCCATCCATTATAATTTGTAAAATTAAGGTCTACATCTTTATTTATCATATATTTAATCACATCTAAAGTACTATAACGACATATCCACTGAATAGGTCTACGTTCATCATATAGTGTACAATTAAGATCAATTGTGTTATCTATAATATATTTTATTACATCATATCTGTTCATACCGAATAGATTCGTCATATTATACTGTGCAATTTGCAAAAGATCAAAATTCTTATAATTTAGTAATTTATCATATTGTCGTTTGGAAATTATATCATTTATAATAGCTATATTATCTATATGATTCATAGATGGTTTATATTGATTTGTTTGTTCATTTGGATACTCTAATAAATAGGAGTCGATATATTGTCTCAATTCAATACTATCATACAACTCTATTTTTAGTTGTTTACGCGTAAGTGGACTGTTTTCATTTGTGGCAATCCAATTTTCGATAGCTTGTTTCTCATAGAAAAACCCGTCATTGGCTAATACAGGAGTGTGAAAAATTTGATTAGTTATTGGACAAAGTATATTCATCTAAATTGATAATATGGATTAATAATTGGTATACTTTATAATATGGAGTTATAATATGGAGTTATAATATGGAGTTATAATATCAATTTTTTCAACTAAAGTATTACAATGATGTATAAGATATACAATGGTTAATATGAGTAATAATATCATTTTTTTCTTCATTAGTTAGTATTTTGTTGAGTTCAATCAATTCTAATATATTCATTTCTTTATGCTTACCATTATATTTTTTAATTTTTGATTTTAAATCAACACCCATATCGATTGTATATTTAATAACATCAGAAGTATTATAATGACACGCAACATGAATAGGTTTCCATCCCTCATTATTTACACATTCAAGATCAACTCCTTTATCGGCTAAATATTTTATTGCTTCTGGAGTACTATTACCACACAAAAAATGAATTGGTTTCCATCCATCATTATCTGCACATTCGAGATCAACACCTTTATTGGCTAAATATTTAATCATTTCTAAAGTGCTGTATTGACACACCAAATGAATTGGTTTTGACCCATGATTAGTTACACATTCCAGATCAACACCCCTATCAACTAAATGCTTAATAACTTCTGGATTATTATAACGACAAACCAAATGAATTGGTTTCCATCCATTGCATCCACTTTCTAGATCAATATCCTTATCAACTAAATATGTTATCATTTCTGGCGTACTATATTGACACACAATATGAATAGGTGTCCATCCATCATTGGTTGCCCAATTTAAATTAACACCCTTGTCAACTAAATGTTTAATTATTTCTGGCGTACTATGACGACATACCATATGAATTACCTTCCATCCATTATTAAACTTATATTCAAGATAACTAGTGTTATCCAAAATGTGTTTTATTGCATCAATATTGCCTTTTTTAAATAGTTGTTCAACATATATGTTTGTCATTTTTGCAAGATCAAAATTCTTATATTCTAACAGTTTATCATACCTTTCCGTTCTCAATAGGTTATTTATAATGGTCAAATTATCTGTGTGGTCCATAGATGGTTTATACTGTTTTGTTTTTTTATCTGGATGCTCTAATAAGTATATGTCAATATATTGTTTTATTTCAAGACTATTATACAGGTTTGTTTCTAATTGTTGACGTGTATGTGGACTGGTTTTATTTTTAGCAATCCAGTTTTCGATAGCTTGTTTCTCATAGAAAAACCCATCAGAGGCAAGTACAGGAGTGTGAAAAATTTGATTGGTTATTGGGCAGATTATATCCATATAATGCTAAATTTATTTAGATTGTTATATTTGATATATATCCATTAAAATAAAATATCAAATTTTTAATAAACTAATGTGTTAAGATAAGTTATAAGGTCATTTTTTTCATCATCGTTTAGTTTCTTATTACATTCGACTAATTCCACTACACTCATTTCTTTATCTACACCATCATATTTTTTAATTTTTGACTTCAAATCCTTATCAACTAAATATTTAATCACTTCTGAAGTACTATATTGACATACTAAATGAATTGGTTTGCATCCTTGATTAATTGGACATTCTAAATCAACACCTTTATCAACTAAATATTTAATCATTTCTGGTGTACTATAACGACATATAAAATGAATTGGTTTCCATCCATCATTATTGATGGATTCCAGATCAACACCCTTATCAACTAAATATTTGATCACTTCTGGAGTACTATATTGACATACTAAATGAATTGGTTTCCATCCTTGATTAATTGAACATTCTAAATCTACACCTTTATCAACTAAATATTTGATTATTTCTGGCGTACTATAGCGACATACTAAATGAATTGGTTTCCATCCATTATCGGTGGAAAATTCTAGATCAACACCCTTATCAACTAAATATTTGATCACTTCTGGCGTACTATATTGACACACAATATGAATTGGTTTCCATCCATTATCGGTGGAAAATTCTAGATCAACACCCTTATCAACTAAATATTTGATCACTTCTGGAGTGCCCAATTGACTCACTATATGAATAGGTTTGCCTCTACGATTATTGATAGATTCCAGATCAACACCCTTATCAACTAAATATTTGATCACTTCTGGAGTACTATATTGACATACTAAATGAATCGGTTTCCATCCATCATTATTTTTACACTCCAAATTTACACCTTTATCAATTATATATTTGATCACTTCTGGAGTACTATGTTCACACACTAAATGAATCGGTTTCCATCCATCACTATTGATGGATTCCAGATCAACACCCTTATCAACTAAATATTTGATCACTTCTGGAGTACTATATTGACATACTAAATGAATCGGTTTCCATCCATCATTATTTTTACACTCCAAATTTACACCTTTATCAATTATATATTTGATCACTTCTGGAGTACTATGTTCACACACTAAATGAATCGGTTTCCATCCATCACTATTGATGGATTCCAGATCAACACCCTTATCAACTAAATATTTAATCACTTCTGGAGTACTATATTGACATACTAAATGAATTGGTTTGCATCCTTGATTAATTGGACATTCTAAATCAACACCTTTATCAACCAAATATTTAATCACTTCTGGTGTACTGTATTGACACGCTATATGAATAGGTTTACATCCATCATTATTTTTACATTCTAAATTTACACCTTTATCAATTATATATTTGATCACTTCTGGAGTACTACGTTCACACAAAATATGAATAGGTGTCCATCCGTTATTGGTTGCCCAATTCAGATTCACTCCTTTATCAACTAAATGTTTAATTATTTCTGGAGTGCTATATCGACACACCTTATGAATTAGTTTCCATCCATCATTAAATCTGTATTCAAGATTACTAGTATTATCTAAAATGTGTTTTATTACATCAATATTACCCTTTTTAAATAGTTGTTCAATATATATGTTTGTCATTTTTGCAAGATCAAAATTCTTATATTCTAACAGTTTATCATACCTTTCCGTTTTTAGTAGGTTATTTATAATGGTCAAATTATCTGTGTGGTTCATAGATGGTTTATACTGTTTTGTTTTTTTATCTGGATGCTCTAATAGGTATTTGTCAATATATTGTTTTAATTCAAGACTATTATACAGGTTTGTTTCTAATTGTTGACGTGTATGTGGACTGGTTTTATTTTTAGCAATCCAGTTTTCGATAGCTTGTTTCTCATAGAAAAACCCATCAGAGGCAAGTACAGGAGTGTGAAAAATTTGATTGGTTATTGGGCAGATTATATCCATATAATGCTAAATTTATTTAGATTGTTATATTTGATATATATCCATTAAAATAAAATATCAAATTTTTAATAAACTAATGTGTTAAGATAAGATTTAAGTTCATTCTTTTCTTCATCATTTAGTTTCTTATTACAATCAATTAATTCCACTATACTCATTTCTTTATCTACACCATCATATTTTTTAATTTTTGACTCTAAATCACCTCCCTTGCTTGAAGCTGAATCAATTATGTATTTAATAACTTCCAACGTATTATAATGGCATACAACATGAATTGGTTTCCATCCATAGCTATCTGTAGATTCCAGATCTACATCCTTATCAACTAAATATTTAATCACTTCGGGAGTATTGAAACGACATGCCATATGAATTGGTTTACATCCAATATTACTAGCATATTCGAGATCTACACCCAAATCAATAATATATTTAATCACTTCCAGAGTATTACATTGACATAATATATTGATCGGTTTTTGTCCATCATTAGTGGTACATTCAATATCCACTCCCTTGTTTATCATATATTTAATTATTTCCAGAGTACTATACTCACATGCATAATGAATAGGTTTCCACCCATTAGTATCTATACATTCGAGATCAACACCTTTATCTATCATATATTTAATCATATCCGATGTACTATAACGACATACATAATGAATTGGTTTCCATTTATCATTATCCACACATTCAAGATCAACACCTTTATCAATTATATATTTTATCATTTCTGGGGTACTATAACGACATACATGATGAATTGGTTTCCATCCACCCTTATTTACACATTCAAGATCCACACCTGAATCAATCATATATTTAATCACATCAGGAGTACTATAACGACATACATAGTGAATTGGTTTCCATCCATCATTATCTACACATTCAAGATCCACACATTTGTCAATCATATATTTAATCATATCCGATGTACTATAACGACATACATAATGAATTGGTTTCCATTTATCATCAGTTACGCATTCAAGATCAACACCTTTGTCAACTAAATATTTTATTATTTCCGGAGCACCACAACGACACACATAATGAATTAGTTTCCATTGACTAGTAAGTAAGCATTCAAGATCATTTATGTTATCTATTATATATTTTATTATTTTTATGTTATCCAATTCTAATATTTTTGGGATATATATACTCATTTTTGTAAGATCAAAATTTTTATATTCTAACAGTTTATCATATTTGTTTGTTTTTAGTATTTTATCTATAATGATTAAATTGTCTATATGATTCATATGAGGATTATATTGTTTTATTTTTTTATCAGAATGTTCAATCAAATAGGAGTCTATATATTGTTTTAATTTGACACTATCATACAGGTTTTTTTTCAGTTTCTCGCGTGTGAGAGGACTAGTATCATTTGTCGCAATCCAATTTTCAATAGCTTGTCTTTCATAGAAAAACCCATCAGAGGCAAGTACAGGAGTGTGGAAAATTTGAGTAGTTATAGGGCAAATTATATCCATATAATGCTAAATTTATTTAGATTGACATATTTGATATATATACATACGATTTAAATATCAAATTTTTAAAAAGACTGTAATGTATCAATATAAGAGTTAAGTTCATTTTTTTCTTCACCACTTAGTTTCTTATTACAATCAATTAATTCCACTATACTCATTTCTTTATCTACACCATCATATTTTTTAATTTTTGATCCCAATTCAACACCCTTGTCAATTAAATATTTAATCATATTAACAGTATTATAATGACATACAATATGAATGGGTTTCCATCCACATGGTTCTGCATATTCCAGATCAACACCTTTATCAACCATATAAGTAATCACTTCTGGAGCACCATAACGACATGCAAAATGAATAGGTTTCCATCCGTCATTATTTACTGATTCCAGATCAACACCTTTATCAACCATATAAGTAATCACTTCTGGAGCACCATAATGACATGCAAAATGAATAGGTTTCCATCCGTCATTATTTACTGATTCCAGATCAACTTCGTTTGGAGCTGAATCGACTAAATATTTAATCACTTCCAGAGTCCTGTGTTCACACACTAAATGAATAGGTTTCCATCCATTATTAGCCACACAATTAAAGTCAACTCCTTTATCAATTAAATATTTAATCACCTCTGGAGTATTATAACGACATACAATATGGATAGGTTTGCATCCATCATCAATTGCACATTCGAGATCAACACCTTTTTCAACTAAATATTTAATCCCTTCCAAATTACCATATTGACATGCTAAATGAATTGGTTTCCATTTTTCATTAGTGAGACATTCTAGATCCACACCTTTATCAACTAAATATTTAATCACTTCTGGGATACTACGGTGACATACAATATGAATAGGTTTCCATCCATCCTTATTTGCGCATTCCAGATCAATCAGAGGAGATGTTGCACTTACACCCTTGTTAAGTTTCGTGGAAACCAGATTAACTTCGCTAGAGGTTGAAGCTGAATCAATTATATATTTTATCATTTCTGGAGTACTATGTTGACACAGAAAATGAATTGGTTTCCATCCATTATCAGTTTTACATTCCAGATCGACACCTTTGTCAATTATATATTTTATCACTTCTGGAGTGCCATAACGACATACAAAATGAATTGGTTTCCATTTCACACTATTTGCACATTCCAAATCTACACCCTTATCAATTATATATTTAATCACTTCTGGAGTACTATATTGACACACTAAATGAATAGGTTTCCATCCATCCTTAGTTGCACATTCCAGATCAACGCCTTTATCAACTAAATATTTGATCACTTCCGGAGTACTATATTGACATGCTAAATGAATTGGTTTCCATTTTTGATTAGTAAAACATTCTAGATCTATCAGAGGAGATGTTGCACTTACACCTTTATTAACTTCGCTAGAGGTTGAAGCTGAATCAACTAAATATTTAATCACTTCTGGGGTACTATATCGACACACAAAATGAATAGGTTTCCATCCATCTCTATTTCTACATTCCAAATTTACACCTTTATCAATCATATATTTGATCACTTCCGGAATACTATAGCGACATACTAAATGAATTGGGTTCCATTCATTACGACATGTACATTCTAAATTAGCACCTTTATCAATCATATACATAATCACATCTGGAGTACTAAATTCACATACAATATGAATGGGTCTCCATCCATCATGTATAGCCCAATTTAGATTAACACCCTTATCGATCATATATTTTATCACATCTGGAGTACTATAACGACATACAAAATGAATTAGTTTCCATCCATTATTAAAGGTCCATTCAAGATTACTGGTGTTATCTAAAATGTGTTTTATTACGTTCATATTACCTTTTTTAAATAGTTGTTCGATATATATATTTGTTATTTTTGCAAAATCAAAATTCCTATATTCCAGTAGTTTATCATACCTTTCTGTTTGTAGTAGTTTATCCACAATAGTTACATTGTCTATGTGGTTCATAGATGGTTTGTACTGATTTGTTTTTTTATCTGGATATTCTAATAAATAGGATTCTATATACTGTTTTAATTCTATACTATTATACAAACCTGTTTTTAGTTGTTGGTGTGTAATTGGACTATTTTTGTTAGTGGTGATCCAAGGTATAATGGCTTCTTTCTCATAGAAAACTCCATCAGAAGCAAGTACGGGGGTGTGAAAAATTTGATTAGTTATTGGGCAGATTATATCCATCTGATGCTAAACTTATTTAAATAGACATATTTGATATATATCTATTTAAATAAAATATCAAATTTTTTAATAAATTAACCTTTCAATATAAGATTTAATGTCACTTTTTTCTTCACCGGTTAATGTCTTATCAACCATTTAATATAAGATTTAATGTCACCTTTTTCTTCACCAGTTAATGTCTTATTACCATCAACTAATTCCAATACGCTCATTTCTTTATCTTTACCATTATATTTTTTAATTTTTGATCCCAATTCAACACCCATATCAATCATATATATAATAGCTTCTGAACTATTATAATGACACACAATATGAATAGGTTTCCATCCAAAAATTTCTACAGATTCTAGATCTACATTCTTATCAACTAAATATTTAATCACTTCAAAATTACTACAACGACATGCATAATGAATTGGTTTAGATCCAATATTACTTGCATATTCTAGATTGACACCTTTATCAATTAAATATTTAATCGCAATTGGAGTACTATGTTCGCATGCATAATGAATTGGTTTACATCCAATATTATTTACACATTCTAGATCTACACCTTTGTCAACTAAATATTTAATCGCAATTGGAGTACTATGTTCGCATGCATAATGAATTGGTTTATATCCATAATTATTAACACACTCTAGATCTACACCTCTGTCAATTAAATATTTGATCATTTCAGGAGTACTATATTGACACACTAAATGAATAGGTTTCCATCCATCATTATTTGCACATTCTAGATCTACACCTTTGTCAACTAAATATTTAATCACATCCGGAGTACTATAACAACACACTATATGAATTGGTTTCCATCCATTATTATTTGCACATTCTAGATCTACACCTTTGTCAACTAAATATTTAATCACATCCGGAGTACTATATAGACACACGAAATGAATAGGTTTCCATCCATCATTATTTGCACATTCTAGATCTACACCTTTATCAACTAAATATGTAATCGCTTCTAGAGTACCATATCTACAAGCCAAATGAATTGGTTTTGTTCCATATTTAGTTTTACATTCGAGATCAACACCTTTGTTAAGTTTCGTAGAAACGAAATTAACTTCGCTTGAAGCTGAATCAACCAAATATTTGATCATTTCTGGAGTACTATAAAGGCATACAATATGAATTGGTCTTTGCCCATCATTATTTACACATTCGAGATCAACATTGTTATCAATCAAATATTTGATCATTTCTGGAGTACTATGTTGACATACATAATGAATTGGTTTGCATCCATCATTATCTACACATTCGAGATCAACACCTTTGTCAACTAAATATTTAATCACTTCTGGTTTACTATATTGGCATACATAATGAATAGGTTTACATCCAATGTTATCTACACATTCCATATCATTTGTATTATCTATTATATATTTTAGTATATCCACATTATCTATTTTAAATAATTTTTGAATATATATGTTCATTTTTGTAAGATCAAAATTTTTATATTTTAACAGTTTATCATATTCCATTGTTTTCAGTAATTTATTTATAATGATCATATTGTCCAGATGATTCATAGATGGCTTGTACTGATTTGTTTTTTCATCAATATGTTCTAATAAGTAGGAATCGACATATTGTATTAAA
>Ga0207088_1123_pt1 | contig 14744 bp, 12 predicted proteins | sample Alteio_BWMinHeat_52_FD_153564 | JGI IMG/M metagenome (GOLD analysis project Ga0207088, IMG submission 153564) | Enriched cells from forest soil in Barre Woods Harvard Forest LTER site, Petersham, Massachusetts, United States -... | ecosystem: Environmental > Terrestrial > Soil > Temperate forest >... | reverse complement strand
AAGCAAACAAACAAAACCAATAGCGCATTGAATGAGCAACCTGCTTAAAAATATCATCCGCTTTATATTTTTAATACTGATACAGGTATTTGTATTAGACAGGATCCGCCTTGGCTCAATGGTAACGCCTTATATCTATTACTTGTTTATTTTATGGTTGCCTTTCAATATGAAACGCTCCTGGCAAATGATCTGGGCATTTGCATTGGGTTTTACACTCGACAGTTTTCAGCATAACCCGGGTTTTCATGCAGCCGCTTGTGTGCTGGTTGCGTATATGCGTCCGTTCGTAATAAACCTGTTGATACCGCAGGAAGGCGCTGATACCAACTATGAAGAACCTTCTGCAAAAAGTATGGGTGGTTTTTTAACGTACATAATTTATGCCGGCATTCTTACATTGATCCACAACAGCTGGCTGTTCTTCCTGGAAGCATGGCAGTTTGGCGATATCTGGTATTTCTTATCCAAAACGATCTTCTCTACCATCATCAATCTGTCGCTGATCATCCTTACCGAATTGTTGTTTGTACGCAAGCAAAAATTCAGGACGAATACGATTTAGTGAAGCGTCAAGGGTCAATGGTGAGCAACGAGTAGGATTCAGACCGATTCACTATTGATAACTTCCCCGGTAACTTTCTTAACTTTGGTAAATGCTCAATTACCGAGACATCTTACAAAAAAAATTCTCTGAAGAATATCAAAAACTGAATCCGCAGCAGCGCGTTGCAGTGGATACTATTGAGGGACCGGTAATGGTTATCGCTGGTCCGGGTACAGGCAAAACTCAAATACTCGCAGCACGCATTGGCAAGATATTATTGGACACTGATGCTTCTCCCCAAAATATTTTATGCCTTACTTATACCGATGCCGGAACAATCGCTATGCGCAGGCGTTTGCAGCAATTCATTGGTCCGGATGCTTATAAAGTAAATATCTACACCTTTCATGCATTTTGCAACGATATCATCCAGGAGAATTTATCCCTGTTTGAAAAAACATCACTCGATCCTGTTTCCGAACTGGAAAGCATACAGCTTTTTAAAACATTGATAGATGAGCTACCAAAGAACAACCCATTAAAACGATACCGCGGCGATGTATATTTTGAGATCAATAACCTGCATCGTTTATTTTCTTCTATGAAACGCGAAGGATGGTCGCCCGAATTCATTAACAGCAAAATAGATGAGTATATAACTGATCTTCCGCTGCGCGACGAATACATTGCCAAGCGCGCTACCAAAGAATTTAAAAAAGGAGATGTACGCACCGATAAGATAGCAGACGAAAAAGAGAAGATGGAAAAGCTGCGCGCTGCAGTAAATGAATTCAATAATTACCAGGGGTTATTGAGAAAAAAAAGCCGGTATGATTTTGATGATATGATCAACTGGGTGATCCGCGTTTTTGAAGAGAATAAGAACCTGTTATCCAATTACCAGGAAAAATACCAATACGTTTTAGTGGATGAATACCAGGATACGAGCGGAACACAAAACAAACTGGTGCAATTACTTATCAGCTATTGGGAAAAACCGAATGTATTTGTGGTAGGCGACGATGACCAAAGTATTTACCGTTTCCAGGGAGCCAATATTGAGAACATGCTGGAGTTCGCGAATACGTACACCGATCATTTAAAAACAGTGGTGCTTACTAATAATTACCGCTCTACTCAACCGATACTGGATATTTCCAAAACACTGATCAACCAAAATGAAGAACGGTTGGTGACACAAATAAAAGGACTTACTAAAGAACTTATATCATCCAATCTGGCATTAAGCACATTAACGGAACAACCTGCGATCCGCGAATACAACTCTGTAAAAGAAGAAATGGCGGGCATTACCAATACCGTATTCGAATTATATCAATCAGGAATCAAACCCGGTAATATTGCCATCATTTATAAAGAGAATAAATTCGGAAATGAGCTTGCGCAATATTTCCGGTTGAAAAATATTCCTGTTTACAGCAAACGCAGCATTAATGTATTAGAACAACCCTTCGCAAATAAGATACTTCAATTATTGCGTTACATAAACGCGGAGCACGATATTCCTTATGGCGGTGATGAAATGTTATTTGAATTATTGCATTATGATTTTTATAAGATCCCTCCTATAGAAATAGCTAAACTAACTGTTGAAGTAAATGAAAAAAAGTACAAGGGTGAATTAACTTCTATCCGCAAATTATTATCTGATAAGGCAAATACTCCTTCTAAAGATCTTTTTGATACAGGTTTGCATAGCGGTTTAAAAACAGTAAGTGTCTTATTGGAAAAACTAATAGCAGCCTCGTCCAATATCACTTTACAGCAATTATTTGATAGCATAATACAGGAAGCAGGCATCCTTTCCTATATCATGCAAAGCGATGACAAGATAAAGCTGATGCAATTGTTAACAGCCTTGTTTGATTTTATAAAAGAGGAAACGAGCCGCGATCCGATGCTTGACCTTAAAGGCCTGATCAGCATCATTGACCTGATGGAAAAAGAAGGCATTGCATTGCCGATGGTACAGGTCTCGGGCAGCGATAAAGGTGTTAACCTTTTAACAGCACATGGTTCCAAAGGATTGGAATTTGATCATGTATTCTTTGCAGGCTGCAATGCATCCAATTGGGAAAAGAAAAGAAAGCCTGGCGGTGGTTATACGCTTCCCGATACCTTATTCTCTTCTCAGCCAAAAACAAATGATGATGAAGAATTAAGACGCTTATTTTATGTAGCGCTTACAAGAGCTGCGCAACATCTTTATATCTCCTATTCAAAATATAGAAATGACGGCAAGGAAATAGAACCATCTATGTTCATTGCAGAAATACTGGAAGAACATCATCTGCCTGTTGAAAAAATAGCATTGAGCGAAACGGAATTAATGGAATTCAATCTCCTTCATTTTTTGCCACAGGCGCCGGAAATCGATAAGGTGGAAGAAGATCTTATTACTCATTTGCTGGAAAAATTCGTGATGAATGTAACAGCATTGAATGCTTATCTCAAATGTCCGCTGGAATTTTACTATAAGAACCTCATTCGTATTCCATCCGGAAAATCAGAAGCTACCGAATTTGGAAGCGCAGTGCATCATGCGTTGGAAAAATTATTCCGCAAAATGCAGGATGGTAAAAAAGAAACGTTCCCTCCAAAAGAAGAACTGATCGCCGACTTTCAATGGTACATGCACCGGCATAGAGAAAATTTTACCAAAGAAGCGTTTGAAAGAAGAATGGAATATGGCGATGAAGTGTTGAGCAATTACTATGATAAATACATTTACACCTGGAATAAAGTAGTAACGGTTGAACGTAATATCCGTAATGTAACAGTGAATGGTGTTCCGTTAAAAGGAAAACTGGATAAGCTTGAATTCAATGGCAAAGAAGTGAATGTAGTGGATTATAAAACAGGTGACATCGATAAAGCAAAATTAAAATTATTAGCCCCGAATGCTAAAGACCCAAATGGAGGTGATTATTGGCGACAAGCTGTTTTCTACAAACTACTCATCGATAATTACGAACAGAAAGACTGGAAAGTAGTAAGCACTGAATTTGATTTTATTGAGCCGGATAAGAAAAAAGAATACAGAAAAGAAAAACTGATCATCGCCCCGCAGGACACTACTACTGTAACACAACAGCTTACAGAAGTATGGGCAAAGATACAGGCGCGCGATTTTTATACGGGCTGTGGTAAAGAAGATTGCCATTGGTGCAATTTTGTTAAAGAAAATAAGCTGGCAGTGGCATTGCACGAATTATCCGATCCGGAAATGGAAGAAATTTAACAATTCAAGAAGACAAGACACAAAGTACAAGGCTCAAGACTTTTAACTTGTTCCGTGTCTTCTTGTTCCTTGTGCCTTACCATCTTGTGCCTTGAATCTCGTAAGTTTGCAATTCAATACAAAGCATGAGATCGGTAAAATCTATTTTTTACTTTTTACTTTTTACTTCATTCATCTGCATACTGACAACCATCGGTTCCGGTTGTGCGCAGATCGGCGCTCCAACTGGCGGACCAAAAGATACATTGGCTCCCGTATTGGTACATGCAGATCCGCAAATACGAACACTTCATTTCAGTAATAACAAGATAGTATTCACCTTCGATGAATATGTGGATGTGCAGGATGTAGAAAACAACCTGCTTGTTTCACCATTTCCTAAAAAAAATCCCACGGTTAACAATAAGCTGAAAACAGTTACTGTATTATTAAGAGACAGCCTGCTTCCCAATACAACCTACTCGCTTAATTTCGGCAATGCCATCAAGGATATTGATGAAGGCAATATCATAAAGAACTTCACCTATGTATTCTCTACCGGTAATATCATCGACTCTGAACAGGTACAGGGCAATGTAGTATTAGCTGCTTCCGGGCTGCACGACAGCACCCTGCTGATATTATTATATAAAAACCTGGCCGATAGCGCCGTTCAAACAACCAAGCCAAATTATATAACGAGGGTGGACAGAAAAGGGAATTTCACCTTTAAATATTTACCACCCGGTGATTATAATATCTACGCATTGAAAGATGATGATGGCAGTAAAACCTACGATGCTAAAACGAAACTGTTTGCATTTGCTGATCAACCCATTCATGTATCAGATTCAACAAGTCCGGTTAATTTATATGCTTATGCCGAGGAAGAGAAACCTGCCAAGCCAGCCGATAACACCACGGCGACTGTAAAAAAAGCAAAAAGCAAAGACAACAGGCTTAAATTCACCACCAGCTTTGGAGCAGGCAGCCAGGATATACTCACTGATCTTTTTATTACATTCGACAAGCCGTTAAAATATTTTGATTCTACCAAGATAGTATTGACCGATACTAATTATAATCCGATCATTCCTGCCAAAAATATAACGATCGACAGTACACGTAAAAATATTACCGTACATGTCAACTGGACCGAAAGCACAGATTACAGGCTCATCATTAATAAAACGGCAGTAACCGATTCTGACAGTGTTTCCCTGAGAAGAACGGATACACTTGCATTTAAAACCAAAGCCGAGTCTGATTATGGTAGTATTCTAATCCGCATACTGAATTTTGATAAAAGCAAACATCCTGTTCTAGAGTTTGTCCAGGATTTTAAGATCGTAAAATCTATTCCGTTAACAACTGCTGAATGGAGCGATCATCTTTTTGTTCCCGGCGATTATTATATAAGGATCTTGTATGATGATAATAATAACGGCATATGGGACCCGGGCAGCTATACCGAAAAACGGCAACCCGAAAAAGTGATCTTATTCGACAAAAAACTCACTATCAAGGCAGATTGGGATAATGAGCGGGAAATAGAATTGTAGAAACAAAAAAGGCCCAATATCCAAAATCCAAAGCTTCAGGTTCGATCAGAATTTGGATATTGTATATTGTTTTTTGGATTTTAGATTTGACCTTGTTCTTTCGTATTTTTACACAATGGTTTTTTCTTCTTCACTTTTAGAAAATGCGGTCAACGAATTTGCCAAACTCCCGGGTATTGGTAAAAAAACAGCGCTACGGCTGGTATTGCATTTGATCAAACAGGATTCTGCTGAGGTGAATCAATTTTCCGAAACCATCGCGAGAATGAGGGAAGAGATAAAATTCTGTAGCCGGTGCCATAATATCTCCGATGCTGAATTATGTAATATCTGTTCCAATACGGGCCGTAAGCAGGAAATACTCTGTGTTGTAGAGACCATTCGTGATGTGATCGCCATTGAAAGCACCCAGCAATTCAATGGTATTTACCATGTACTCGGCGGTATCATTTCGCCATTGGATGGCGTTGGCCCGGAGCAATTAAATATAGATTCACTTACTCAACGCATTCAAAAAGAAGATATCAGCGAGATCATCTTCGCCCTCAATCCCAATATCCAGGGCGATACTACCGTATATTATATCAGCAAAAAGCTTAAAGGAAACCGGATAAAGATCACTACGATCGCCCGTGGCATTGCCTTTGGTGGCGAGCTGGAATATGCCGATGAAATGACCCTGGCCAAAAGCATCAGTAACCGCATTCCCGTAGAAAATTATATCAGCGAAGGCAATTAATCAGCAAGTACTTTTCTGATCTTCTTTAAAAGATCTTCGTTGCTGAAAGGCTTTTCAACGATCTCTTCCGGATCACATTCATCTATGTTCTCCAGGAGCGCAGCATTGGCAGACAATAAAATAATGCCCACTTTTTTATGAATTTGCCTGATCTCCCTGCATATTTCCCGTCCGTCATGCTGGCCCAATACCACATCCATTAAGATCAGGTCGGGTTGAAACACCTCTATATGCGTGTATATTTCTTCCTTGGAAGAAGCCCCTTTTACTTCAAAATCATGTATTTCCAGGAATATAGAAAGAAAATCCAACAGATCGTCATAGTCTTCAGCGATCAATATCTTTTTAGCCATAGTTTTGGTTTATGTGGGACATATAAAGATACTAAAACGCAGGTATTTTCCCAAACTCCTATTTGTGTTATCGATCAAATTGTATTAATTTTGTGGGGCAATTCAGGTGGATTTGTTTATTGTTCAGCCTGCTTTGCCTGGTCCTAAATCGAACTAATAAACGCAAGCAATTCTCAACATCTGCACAGATTGGTTGTCGTTTATCAGTTTACAAATTTATTTATGGAGTCAGCGTTCCTTTCGGCTAAGCCGGAACAAGATCGTTCACTTCGGCATTTAAACTAATGTAACATGAACAAAACAATTCAGGATTGTCTCAAAGAACGCATTCTCATCATTGATGGCGCAATGGGTACAATGATACAGCGCCATAAGTTAGAAGAAGCCGATTACCGTGGCGAACGTTTCAAAGACTGGCATACCGATGTAAAAGGTAATAATGACCTGTTGAGCATCACTCAGCCTCAGATCATTGAAGGCATTCATAAAGAATATTTAGAAGCCGGTGCCGATATCATTGAAACAAACACTTTCAGCAGTACTACTATTGCGCAGGCAGATTATGATATGCAATCATTGGCGTATGAACTGAATGTTGCTTCGGCACAATGCGCCAGAAGAGCTGCGGATGAATACACCAAAAAGAACCCCAACAAACCTCGTTTTGTGGCAGGCGCTATCGGCCCGTTGAATAAAACATTGAGTTTATCTCCGGATGTAAACAATCCCGGTTTCAGAGCAGTAACATTTGATGAAGTGGCAACTGCTTACACGGAACAGATCAAAGGTTTGATCGAAGGTGGTGCAGACATCTTATTGATAGAAACCATTTTTGATACGTTGAATGCGAAGGCAGCTATCTATGCGGCAAAAAAATATTTCCGTGAAACAAAACAAAAAGAGTTGCCGATCATGATCAGCGGAACGATCACAGATGCTTCGGGCAGAACATTAAGCGGACAAACATTGGAAGCTTTTTATATTTCCGTAGCACATGCCAATCCGTTAAGCGTTGGATTAAATTGTGCATTGGGTGCTTCTGAAATGAGGCCGCATATTGAAGAGCTGAGTCATATCGCGGGTTGTCATACATCCGCTTATCCAAACGCCGGTTTACCAAATGCGTTTGGTGAATACGATGAGCAGCCGCATGAAACAGCGCATATCATTGAAGAGTGGGCGGCAAACGGCTGGTTAAATATTGTAGGTGGTTGTTGCGGTACAACACCGGATCATATAAAACATATTGCCGACGAGGTGGCAAAATTTGCACCAAGAGCTTTACCTGTTATTGAACTGGAATTAACCACGGAGTAACACAAAGATTTACACAGAGAAAATGCAAGAGATAAATATTCTGACCGAGCAAATACTGAAATATTCATTTAGAGTTCATTCAAAACTTGGTCCTGGATTATTGGAATCTTCCTACAAAGAATGTTTATGGTATGAATTAAATAAAAACGGAATTATAACAGAGAAAGAAAAAGCTTTGCCGCTTATTTACCAGGAAGTGAAATTAGATATAGGCTACAGGATTGATCTGTTGGTAGAAAACAAAGTAATTGTGAATAAAAGCAGTTGAAGCATTAGCCGATATTCATACAGCCCAGGTATTAACTTATTTAAAGCTATCAACATGTAGGGTCGGCCTGTTATTAAACTTCAACTCAGTACACTTAAAAAATGGAATTAAAAGATTGATATTATAATCTCTGTGAACCTCTGTGGTAACCCTCTGAGTTCTCTGTGGTTAAAAAAACGAAAATGAGTACTATAATTAAACCATACTTACGCTTAAGCGGATTAGAGCCATTGATCGTTCGTCCCGAAACAAACTTTATAAACGTAGGTGAACGTACCAACGTTACGGGTTCCAAAAAATTTGCGCGATTAATTCGTGAAGATAAATACGAAGAAGCCTTATCCGTTGCCCGCCAGCAGGTAGAAAGCGGCGCACAGGTAATTGATGTGAATATGGATGACGCCTTATTGGAAGGTGTTTCTGCCATGACTACTTTTTTAAATTTAGTACAGGCAGAACCGGATATCGCCCGCATACCTATCATGATCGATAGCAGCAAGTTTGAGATCATCGAAGCAGGTTTAAAATGTGTACAGGGAAAATGTATTGTGAATTCTATCTCTATGAAAGAAGGTGAAGCCAAATTCATTGAGCAGGCATTCATTTGTAAAAGTTATGGTGCATCTGTTGTAGTAATGGCTTTTGATGAAGTAGGACAGGCTGATACAAAAGCCAGGAAAGTAGAGATCTGTCACAGAGCTTATAAAATACTTACAGAACAAGTTGGCTATGATCCGCAGGATATCATCTTTGATCCAAACATATTTGCAGTAGCAACGGGTATTGAAGAACATAATAATTACGCAGTAGATTTTATTGAAGCAACACGCGAGATAAAAAGATTAATGCCATTGGCAAAGATCAGTGGTGGTGTAAGCAATGTATCCTTCTCGTTTAGAGGAAATGATCACGTACGTGAAACTATTCACAGCGTATTTTTATACTATGCGATCAAAGCCGGTATGGATATGGGTATTGTGAATGCCGGCCAGCTGGTAGTCTATGATGAAATAGAACCAAAACTGCGTGACCTGGTAGAAGATGTTTTATTAAACAGGAATAACGATAACAACGAAGCAACCGAAGCGCTCATCAATTTTGCTGAAACAGTAAAAGCAAAAGGCAAAGTAGAAGTGAAGGACGAGGCGTGGAGAAATGAACCGGTAGAAAAAAGAATGTCTCATGCCCTGATCAATGGCATCACCGATTATATTGATGTTGATACCGAAGAAGCAAGACAAAAATATCCAAAGCCATTGGATGTAATTGAAGGCCCGTTAATGGATGGCATGAATATCGTAGGTGATCTTTTTGGTGCAGGAAAAATGTTCTTACCACAGGTAGTAAAAAGCGCGCGCGTAATGAAAAAAGCCGTTGCGGTTTTAACTCCTTATATCGAACAGGAAAAAGAAGACAGGAAACAAGCACATATCGCAGCCGGTACTGTTAACCAGGAAGCTGCAGGTGCTGCAAAGATCTTATTGGCTACGGTAAAAGGCGATGTACATGATATCGGTAAAAATATTGTGGGCGTTGTGTTGGGTTGTAATGGTTATGATATCATTGACCTCGGCGTAATGGTGCCTGCTGATAAAATCTTAAGCGAAGCAAAAAAACATAATGTAGACATCATTGGTTTAAGCGGATTGATCACTCCTTCATTGGATGAGATGGTGTATATCGGTCGTGAAATGAAAAGGCAAAATATTGATATCCCTTTATTGATCGGCGGTGCCACCACAAGCCGTATGCATACTGCCGTTAAGATCGCTCCTGAATATGATAATGGCGTGGTGCACGTGTTGGATGCATCTCGTAGTGTAACCGTTGCCGGTAGTTTATTAAGCAAAGAGCAAAAGCCTGCTTTTCTTAGCGGAATAAAAGCAGAGTACATCAAACTGAAAGAGGATTTCGGTAATAAAAAAGTAGTAAAGAACTATCTAAAATTTGGAGATGCGCAATTGAATGGAGCCGATATCAAATGGGATAATTTTACACCAGTTATTCCAACATTCACCGGGACAAAGATTTTCAAAAACTATGACCTGGCAGAAATTGCTGAATACATTGATTGGCAACCATTCTTCATCGCATGGGAATTGCATGGAAAATTTCCGCAGATATTAACCGATGAAGTTATTGGTAAAGAAGCAACCAAATTGTACAACGATGCAAAAGCATTATTAAAAAAGATCATTGATGAAAAATGGTTGAGTGCGGTTGGGGTTATTGGTTTTTGGCCGGCAAACAGAACCGCGCCAGATACGATCGATCTGGATAATGGCGGATCAACCGTTCAATTAGAATTTTTGCGCCAGCAAATTAAAAAAGCACCCGGACAACCAAATTTATCGCTGGCTGATTTTATTGCTCCTGCTAATTTTCCAAAACAAGATCATTTAGGCGCATTCTCTGTAACAATTGAAGGCATTGAACCGCATATCAAAAAATTTGAAGCGGCTTTAGATGATTATAATAAGATAACGCTGCAGGCATTGGCTGATCGTTTAGCTGAAGCATTCGCAGAATTACTACATGCAAAAACGCGTAAAGAATATTGGGGTTATGCAACAGATGAACATTTAAGCAACGAGGATCTGATCCAGGAAAAATATTTAGGCATCCGCCCGGCACCGGGCTATCCCGCTTGTCCGGATCATACCGAAAAATACAAATTGTTTGATCTGTTAGGTGGCAAGGAAGCAACCGGCATTACATTGACCGAATCTTTGGCAATGTATCCCGCATCGTCTGTATGTGGTTGGTACTTCGCTAATCCGGATAGTAAATATTTTGGCGTAGGTAAAATAGAAAAAGACCAGGTAGTTGATTATGCAACCAGGAAAAAGATGCCATTGGAAGAAATCGAAAGATGGTTAAGGCCTGTTTTGGAGTACGACGCTTAACCAATCGTTATTAATTTATCGGTCATTTTAATCTACTTTTGCTGCTGAAAAAATCATAGCGGATGAACAGGAAAATATTGCTGGCTTTAACCATTGTTTTATCGGTTTCTACACTTACTTCAAAAGCACAAAAGACAGCTCCCTCCTGGACGATAGACGTTGGACAAAACAAAAAGAAAGAACGCACGAGAGAATTCTATTTTTCCTGGGGATATAATTCAGAATCTTACACACGCAGCAATCTTACTATAAACCAGCCTTCACTGGGTAATAATTTTGTTTTTGAAAGCATTGACGCGCATGATCATAAAGGTTGGGACGAAGGCATTTTTCATTTAGCGCTTTCTATTCCACAATACAATTATCGTTTGGGGTTGATCATCAACAAAGAAAAGGATTGGGGAGTTGAGATCAATTTCGATCATACCAAATACATCTTTGCTGATCAACACGCACATTTGGTGGGCACATTGGATCATCGTCCGGTGGATACGCTTATCAATTTTAATCTCAATAACGGCTTTTATTATTACCTTAACAACGGCGCTAATTTTTTGCTGTTCAATTTTGTAAAACGCTGGCATTGGATGGCAGATAAAAGCGGCAATATAAAAGTAGATGTATTGGGCAAGGCGGGGGTTGGGCCGGTTATACCACATGTTCAAAATGCCTTTTTCTCGAATGACAGCACCAGTACCGAATTCAGGCAGCAGGGAAATGATCCGCATTTTCAGATAGGTGGCTGGAATATCGGCGTTGAAGGAGCGCTAAGGATCACCTTTTTTAAATACGCTTATTTGGAATATTGTAACAAATTTGATTATGCCCGTTATTCTAATCTGAAAATCTATAATGGGGGCAATACCAGTACCACCCTTCAAAATAATGGCACGGCTAAACAGGCTTTCGGTACTTATGAAGAGATATTAAATTTGGGTGTAACTTTCCCTGTCGGAAAAAGATAATCCTCCGCAATTTATTCCATGCGCATCATCTCATACAATGTTAACGGCATACGTGCCGCTTTTAAAAAAGGATTCATCGATTGGCTAAAAACGAATCCTGCAGATATCATTTGCTTACAGGAAACAAAGGCAAATAAAGATGATGTAGACTTTAAACAACTCGAAGCGCTTGGCTTTGAGCACCATTGGTTCAGCGCACAAAAAAAGGGATACAGCGGTGTAGCCATTTTCACAAAAATAAAACCGGATAAAGTAACGCTTGGTCATGGACATGGTCCGAGTGACGACGAAGGAAGAGTGATACAATTAGATTTTGGTGATATCCGTTTGATCAATGCCTACTTCCCCTCGGGCACCAGTGGTGATGAGCGCCAGGGATTCAAATACCAATGGCTGGATGAGTTTTATACCTATCTCGATACATTAAAAAAGAAATATCCCAAGATCATTTTATGTGGCGATTATAATATTGCCCATAAAGAAATTGATATACATGATCCCAAAGGCAATAAGAACAACAGTGGTTTTTTGCCGGAAGAAAGAGCATGGATGGATAAGTTCTTAACCAATGGATGGATAGATGTTTTCCGTGAATTTCACCCGGAGCCGCATCGTTACAGCTGGTGGAGCCAGCGTTTTCCAAGTGTACGACTCAATAATAAAGGCTGGCGCATCGATTACTTTACAGTAACAACTGCACTAAAAAACCAGTTGGTAAATGCTGATATCTATCCGGATGTTAAGCACAGCGATCATTGTCCCATCTATCTTGAATTGAAATAGCTGATTAATTATTAACAATACAGCACACTGTATGTGCAAAACAAAGCATAATTAGTACTTGTAAATATCATCTTTTACATATAGTGCAAAGCCTTGCGGGCAAAGGATTTGAATAAAAATAAACAGCAAAGCCCATGCTGTACTGCGTTTCAGCCCATTAGCCTTTTTGGGCAAATTTTTCCCGATAGCGAAAAATCCCCAAACCCTTGCAGCGCACGGATTGTAGCCATTTTTAATGTGCTAAAAAAATAATAGAAAAAATTTTGTTGCAATCAAAAACCGTCTATATTTGTCCCACCTAAAAAATTCAAACACATAATTATGGCAAACAAAGCAGAATTAATTACAAAAATTGCTGACGACGCAGGTATTACTAAAACACAAGCTAATGCCGCTTTAGATTCTTTCATTGAAGCTGTTACAAAAAGCTTGAAAGGTGGTGGTAAAGTTACCTTAGTTGGTTTCGGTACTTTCTCTGTATCTAAGAGAGCTGCACGTAACGGCCGCAATCCTCAAACAGGTGCTGTTATAAAAATTAAAGCTAAAAAAGTAGCTAAATTTAAAGCCGGTAAGGAATTATCAGGCAAACTGTAATGCCACGAAAAACAGATTAAAAAAGCAAGACGTATTTATTTATGTCTTGCTTTTTTATTTCCTGCCATTCATTAATTTTGGTCTTTATCTTCGCAACGCATTCACTCATTTAAATCATCAATAAGCATGTCTCTTAAGTACAAACGTATCCTGCTGAAACTTTCCGGAGAATCATTAATGGGAGATAAAAATTTCGGGTTAGACAGTGAAGTAATTGCCAAATACGCAAAAGATATAAAAGAAGCAGTAGCCATGGGAGTAGAAATAGCCCTGGTTGTTGGTGGCGGCAATATATACCGTGGCATGAATGAGGCCGAAAGCGGTATTGAAAGAGCCCAGGGTGATTATATGGGTATGCTTGCAACCGTTATCAACGGTATGGCCATTCAAAGCGGGTTGGAAAAAGCGGGCGTATTTACCCGTTTACTTACTGCAATAAAAATGGAACAGGTTGCCGAACCTTATATCCGCAGAAGAGCCATTCGGCATCTTGAAAAAGGAAGAGTAGTGATATTCGGTGCAGGAACAGGAAATCCTTATTTTACTACAGACACAGCAGGTTCATTAAGAGCCATTGAGATACAGGCCGATATTATTTTAAAAGGAACAAGGGTAGATGGTATTTATACAGCCGATCCGGAAAAAGATCCTACCGCTACAAAATACCACAGCATCACTTTTAACGAATGCATCAGCAAGAATTTAAAAGTAATGGATATGACCGCCTTTACATTATGCATGGAGAATGAATTGCCCATCATTGTGTTTGACATGAACACACCGGGCAACCTTATCAAAATACTCAAGGGGGAAGAAGTTGGTACACTTGTAAAGAATTGATCCCCGACACGCCGGTTTTAATTCATATCAAAGCGCAGCCCCAAATGCAATCCGATAGTTGTATATTTTTCGGTGAATGAAGTAACATCCTGTGTCATTGGCTGAATATTATACCTCGCATAAGGTTCTGCAAAAACAGCCACATGGTCGCTTAATTTATAATACACGGAAAGGTTTGCTACAAAGCCAAGTCCCATTGCTGTTTTGAACGAATATACCGTATAAGGAGACTTATTAGTAGTAATGTGCACCGTATTATTAGCTGTATCCAACACATCGCCGTTTTGCCAGCTGAACATATTGATGATCACGCCACCATTAATATTAGCAACAAACCTGTTGCTATTGCCGATCGCAAATTCGTATCCTACCGTAATAGGAATATCAACACTACTATAATGGTTATAGCTGATCTTATATCTTCTTACTGTGTCGGAATGACCGGTAGTTGTATCTGTTATGATAGTAACGCCTAACACATTATTTTTTGCGGGAGTGAACCATTCATTGATCTGGCTATAGTTCAATCCTTCGCGAAGACTCAATCCGTTGGCAAATACTTTTGTGTAATTGATCCCAACGCTATAGGCCGAATTAAAGTGTGAGCTGGAATCCCTGCTCTTAAGATA
>Ga0207088_1122_pt1 | contig 14836 bp, 15 predicted proteins | sample Alteio_BWMinHeat_52_FD_153564 | JGI IMG/M metagenome (GOLD analysis project Ga0207088, IMG submission 153564) | Enriched cells from forest soil in Barre Woods Harvard Forest LTER site, Petersham, Massachusetts, United States -... | ecosystem: Environmental > Terrestrial > Soil > Temperate forest >... | reverse complement strand
ACAAATCGATTCAACGCTCGTCATTGCAGACGAACTCAAGGAAGGCGTTATCGAACTCGAAGGGGAGCGACTTGTGAGCGTTCCCCTAGGACACACCGATACCGACAGCACGACCTGCCTTCACGTCCCTTCAATTGGCCTCGTCGTCGCCGGCGATGCTGCATACAACGATGTTCATCTTCATTTGGGAGAGTCAAACGCCGAAACCAGAAAGGAATGGATCGCAGCGCTTGATACCATCGAATCTCTGAAGCCTGTGTCGGTTGTTGCTGGACACAAGAGGCCGAACGCGACAGATACGCCGAATATTATCGAAGAAACAAGAAGATATATCCGGGATTTTGACAGAATCGCTGCTAACAGTGGGACAGCGCTGGAACTCTACAAACAGATGCTTACTCTCTACCCCGAGCGTGTCAATCCCGCAGTCTTGTGGAATTCGTCGCGAGCCATCAAGCCGGGAAGTTGAATCTGGCGGCGCTCAGCCGTCCGTTGCAACTCTCGGGCATTTAGCAGCCGGTAAGCCCGTTCGTAGGGAGCCCCCTGGAGCACCCCAAAGCGGTCATGGCTAAGCCCACAACTACTCAGAGTAGCCAAAAGGTGACCATCTTTCCCTTTTTCTGTCCCGTTGCCATTTCGATCCTCCTAAACAGTATTGACATTCTATTGATGTCAATACATTGAAAAACTGAGTATCGTGATGGGCGCGAAAAATGTGAAGCAACGTCTGAGGGGCAAGACATCCGCTCGTCATGTCTGGCTCATTATGTTGAAGGCGCTCAGCGCGATAGCTCGTCAGCTTGACGTCGATCTGCAGCGGTGCGGGCTCAGCAATACGGATTTTCGAGTACTCGAAGCCTTGCTGCACAATGGGCCTCTGCCCGTGAATGTCATCGGACCCAAGGTGAATTTGATGGCCGGTGCCATGAGCGTCGCCATCGACAGGCTTGAGGTTCGTGGACTTGTGGCGCGAGTAGAAGGCAAGCGGGATAGACGAGTGCGGATGGTTGCCCTGACGGAAGAGGGAGAGAAGATGATCTCTCCCGTCTATAGCCGTCATGCTGCACTTCTGGAACGCATCTTTGAGCCGCTCAGTGAGAGCCAGCGCTTGTCCTCGGAGGGCATGTTGAAAGCGGTTGGAAAAAACGCTGAGACGATGGCCGAAATGCCTGAGGACTAGGTCGAGGCATTGCCCATTGGACGCGCGATGCAATTCGTCGAATGGCGCTAACAGGGCAATGCGCTCCAAGAGCCGCAAAGGTTACCGCCAAGTTCCGGGTGTGTGGTCGGCAACCCTTACCTTGGGATTACTTCAGGCTTGTCCGTCAATCGGGAGCAATCGCAAGGGTGTCAGGAAGGCCACACCTCCGGTTTGCCGACTTCTATCGCCAAGGGGGACGCAGATGGGTTTTCTTCTTCCGTCTTCTGAGACGATGCAATTGCAGCGCGTAATTTTCGCGACTCGGTACTGTCCATTGCGACGAAACGAAACGGCTGCAAACCGATCGGAGCGGACGAACAGGGGCTGAGTAGTTCGGCCATGGCGAGCACGGATCCAATGTGCGTCGAAAAGAGCAGTTCCACAACTGCTCCTGAACTGAAAGGTTTGAGCACTTGAAGCAACCCGCCGGTGACGGAAATGGTCTGAAGTTTAGCGGATGAGTGTTGTCCGTCTCCAAATCGGATCGTTGCTGAAGGCATGTCTGGAAGTCGTACACGCACGGGACGGCGCGTGCAGGGCGATATGGGGGAGGTCACCACGCAAGGAGATAATGCTACGGAGTCGATGAATCATGCGAGATTACCAAGGCAGGTGTACGACCCGAACACGGAACCGGACCGTCCGTGTTTACTCGCTCGGACACTATAGCGGTTCAGCCCGCGTAAGCGTATGGAAGTGGCGCGTTCTTGTACTTTTTGTACCCCAGCGCGGTCAGACCAATCACGCCCCGAACTCGTTCTTCCACTAGTCCGTGAAGCCGGCATAGCTGGAGCGATCTGCCAAGCCTCATGCAATGCTAAATCCAGTGGTTTTTCAGAGCCTTTGGTTCAAAACTCGCGGCACAAGGACGGTACAACCAAAAACCGTTCCATCGTGTTCTCCGTCGTTCCTTACAGGGCATTGCAGAGCGACCGCTGCCTTGTAATTACAGCGTGATCAAGCCTGTCAGCGCCCTTTCACGGCCGAAACGCGGGTTCAAATCCCGCCGGGGACGCCAAATCAATAGTTTAGGAGAGAAAACGTCTACTCCCTGTTTAACCAGCGGATCGGAAATCGTGGGGTGCCGTGAACGTTGATGATGACCCTCGATGAGATCCAGATGCTGAGTTTCTGCGCGCACCCGGATTAGTTCCGGTTGGCCGACAATCGAGCAATCGAGTAGTCAGCCCCCGTCAATGACGACAAGCGCGTTTCTCGGTACTAATACCGACGGACGAACCGATAACTTCCGGCTTGCCCGTCATTCGCTCCTGAACTGTGGCCAAGACCTAGAAATGTTAAGACAGGGTTGTGCGGGGATTCTTGGAAGTGTGCTTACTGCAACCATTATCAAGCGTCTAACTACATTCATGTCAGGAAGACGTTTCTGCGGAGCAGCCCCTATGAACAAGCGAGTAATCGATCGCCTCCACGCTGGCCGTGCTTCTTGTGGAGCGCACTGGCGGCGCAGGGGGCAGTTGGCACAGACTGTTTTACCCGCGTGATATACATGCGTGATTACACCATTGCCGCGATTCATCCGAGCGTGACGCGTGAGAATCTGCCCGGCAGGACAAGTGAAACAGTCCCGTTTGGGATCATAAGGAAAAGCGCTGGCGAGGAACCCACCGTTGCGGCCACATGCGTCGCGTTCCACCGGTTTCCAGCTCTCTTGCCATGAGCCGTAGAAGTCCACGCCGCAATCCGCCGCGGCTTGCACCGATGCATGATTGGTGTAGTCTCCATCGGCCACGAGCTGTCTTGGTTTTTGTCCTAACGTCGTCTGGCAACGTTGCAACGCGGGCTTAAGCTGGCGGTAATCGATGGCGTCAGTGGTTGCATCCACATTCACCACCAGGCCGTGCGTTGTGTCGGTGAGCAGTTGCAGGTTGTAGCTCGGCACCGTGCCGCCTTCGCCGTTTCTCATCACGTGGGCCTCCGAGTCAGTGCTGGAGGCGCGGGCCACGAACTCTTTGCGATCGTGCTTCTTCTCTTGCTGCAGGCGCTCCACTTCACGTACCGCCGCTTCCAACCGACTTGCCCGTTGCCGCGCCGCGCGCCGTCGGGCCGCAGCGTGACGCTTGGCCCTGCTCTGCTCCTGCTCGCCTTCAGCGTTTAGGATGCGCACTTGCCCGCGCGCCAGTTCCAGATGTGCTTGCAGTCTTTCTTTGCGCCGGAACGTGTTTCCGCCCGCGTTGGCTTTGATCTTCGTGCCATCGAGCGTCACCCGTTCCAGAGTGATCAGGCCCTCGGCGCTCAACATCCCCAGCACTTGCACGAATAAATCATCCAACGCTGCCTTATTCTCCGAGCGAAACCCGGACAACGTTCGATGACTAATGGCGTGCAGGCCACAGAGCCATTGGAAAGCCGGCGCAAACTCGCACTGCCGTGCTACCTCCCGTGCCGAACTGATCCCTCGACTGTAGGCGTACAGCCAAAGACTGATCAATAACTGTGGATCGGTATGGTCGCGCCCGGCGTGGCCTTCCACCGCCTCAATCTGCGCGTGATACAGACTGAGGTCCAAGCGTCCGACTAGTTCCCAAATCGAACGTACACTGAGGTCGTCTTCGATGAGTCTCTCCACATCCACCGTGCGCAACACGAGTTGGCTACGGTCAATGGAAGCTAAGCGCGGAGAAGGAGCCTTTCGATCACTCGTCACACCTGCAGTGTACGGACATCCATTATTTCCGCAATAACTTTATCGGGTCACCCCGCCCGATTTCTTCACAGCTTCCTGTCCCCAGGTTTCTGTCCCTAGGTTTCCAAAACCCAAGGCAATGAAAATCTCCCTAATTGGAGTGCGTCTGTCCTTCTGGGGCCAGCTCGACGAGATTTGTCCGCACTCGGTCTCCGGCCTGCGCGCTCTTCAGCGTCGCCAGGAATTTCTTGGTGAAGTCCTGCTGCAGATGGAAATCGAGTGCTGCTTGCGACCTGTAGATCTCGTAGAAAACAAATGTATTGGGATCGTCTTTGCGCGCCGTGAGGTAAAACGCTTCCACGCCCGGCTCCGCCCGCACCAACGGCAGGTATTGACGCGCGGCCTCGACCAGCTCTGCGCGGCGCTGTGGCTGAATTTTTGCTTCAATCAGCATGATCACCTTTTCGTTCGTCATATTGGACTGCTCCTCTCGATTTTCATTGGCCGGCGTGTTGACCGCCTGCTCCGCCCACAGCACGTGCAGCGCCCACGCGCTTGCGACCATCAGGACAACCGTCGTACCTCATTTCAGTTCTTGCTTAGGGATCGGCGTACCGTTTCCGGGAATCGGGTATCGAACCACGCCGTCCCAAAAACGAGTGGTAATGCCAAAGCCCTTGTGGATCCCCTGGGGGCTTTGGTGGTAAAGGTGATATTTCTTCATCCGGCGAAAGAGGGGGAACCTTGAATTCGAAAAATGCAGCGCATAGTGCAGCCACTCTTCGCCAACGTAGCTCTGCACGACACCGACGAGCATGACAGGCACGGTATAGACAGGAAACAGAAAACTGACGGGCGCTGCCACAAAAAACAACGGCAGAATGTCCTTGAGCTCACCGCTGATGTGCCGTCCATCGAATGGCCGTATATGATGATCCCAATGGAGAGGATCGAGCCGCTCATGCAGAAACCGCCGGACGACGCCTTTGTCTGGCGGAAAACGGCCGTGCAAAACATAGCGCTGGAAGAGATATTCGACAAGAGTCCAGACCGCGCAACCCGCCGAGAAGAAAGCTAGTGCGGTCCAAGTGTGGGTTGTCGAAAGAGCGATGGTCAAAACGATAATCGCATACCAGGCGTAATAGACGGTCAGCGGGTAGAGACGATGGCGAGCCAGAGCGGCCTGACTCCGCTTGTAGGTTTGAAACGGGACGGTTGCGGTCCGTTGCGGTAGCAGTGAGATGGGTGCGGGTTGTGACATCGATCTTCTCAGCCCTTCCTTGCATTGTTTCGACGAACTATTCAAAGCTTCCGGTTACACCTTGGAAGCCGTTCGGGGCTTGCGTCCACAGCCACTATTGCAGCGCGACGACGCACGGGGTCATTTTCGCCAAATACGTCGCGCAGATTACGAAGCAGCAAGGTCGATATGCTGTTGGACATCGTGTTCTCCGTTTCAGATCGTAGGCCGTGAGCCACCCGACCTTGGGCTAATTTTAAGACCTTTCGGCTCTATTCAGGCAACTGCTGCGCAACTTCTCCCAACGGTCTCTCCGGGTCACACAGATAAAGCTCTGTTAGGACGTCCTGAACCGATTCCCAAGAAGCATGGCGCGTGTATTCGCCCTTCTGGGCTGAAAGGAGAATGGACCGAAGGCGCTGATCACACTGCCGTAGCTTGTCCAAAGCGATGTGGGCGTCCAGTGTGGAGATCCACGCCGGCAGGGATCGGAAGTTGGAGGAGGCGCGAAAACAGCGTCAGATTCGTCGGCAGCAGGCTGCGTGAAAGGCCAGGGCGCTAGTCTCCGGGCAATTCCGCGTGACGGATGTATTACTGCCGCGGCGTGAGCAGTCGCTCAAGTTCCGCTTCCGAGTGTGCGAAAAATTACCCATGTCGACATGGACGCGTTCTATGCTTCGGTCGAGCAGCGGGATGATCCGCAGCTGCGCGGTAAGCCCGTAATCGTCGCCTGGCGCGGCAGCCGTTCTGTCGTGTGTGCGATTCATACCAGGCCTGGAGCTTCGGGGTGCGGTCGGCCAATGCCAGCAATGCGGGCGGAACGCCCCCACGGGAAACGGAGGCCGTCGTTAGTCTCTTCTGCACACTGTGTGGACTTGTGGAGTTTGCAGAGTCAAAGATGTGACGGTCGCACCCCGATGCGCATCCTGTCTGAAGTTGTTTCTCCGTATAATTGCAACGGTCATGGACCGAGGCCCTGCGTCTGCGATCGGCTGGCTCTTTGAATGGCAACAGGGAGCTCCAGACCGCCTGATTCCGCGCTGGTTATTCCTTCGCGCGCTCGGCGCCATCTACTTTTCCGCATTTTTTTCGCTAGTCTTTCAGATTCGCGGTCTCGTCGGTCCAGAAGGGATTCTGCCCGCCAGCCACTATCTTCAGGCCATTGAACAATCACTCGGCCATTGGCAACGAGTGTGGTTTGCGCCAACGCTGTTGTGGTTCTGGAGCGGGCCAGTCATGCTGAGCGCGCTGTGCTGGGCGGGGATGTTGGCCTCGCTGCTGCTTGTCCTGAATTTGTGGCCGCGCGGCATGCTGTTCATTTGCTTCGTGTGCTTTCTCTCGTTTGTCAGCGCCGCGCAGGACTTCTCCGGCTATCAATCAGATGGCATGCTGCTGGAGGCTGGTTTCATCGCCATCTTTTTTGCCCCGCCCGGATTCCGCCCAGGAGTAGGCCACCTGCACCCTGCCTCGCGTGCCAGTTTGTTCCTGCTGCAATGGGAGTGGTTTCGCATCTACTTCGAGTCCGGCGCGGTGAAGCTTCTAAGCGGCGACCCCGAATGGCGCCATTTCACAGCAATGGACGAGTATTACCAGAATGGACCCTTGCCTACTTGGGTCGGCTGGTACGTGCAACACCTGCCGCACTGGTTTCATGCTGGGACCGTGTATGCCACGCTGGCTCTGGAGTTGGGCTTGGTTTGCATGCTCTTTCTGCCGCGGCGTTGGGGAATCGTATGCTTTTTTATTGTGACGCCGTGGCAGGCCGGTGTAATCCTGACGGCGAACTACACCTTTTTGAACTATTTGGTTCTCGCGATGGGTGTGCTGTTGCTCGACGATCGCTTTGTCCTGGACGTCATGCCGGAGAAGTGTAGAGTAAGGCTCACCACTGGCATCTCTCGTCCAGAAACGCCGCCGACACCCGAACTGAGAACTTGGAAGGAGAACAGCAGGCGCTATTGGCGTCTCCTGATGTTTTTCGCCAGCGCTGTTATGTTGACGTGGATCTTCTATGTGACGACGGTAGAACTTGTTTGGATGTTTGTCAGGCTGCCTTTACCTGCTTCGCCGGTGGGCGCACTTGAACCGTTCCGGATCGCCAATCGTTACGGACTCTTCGCGGTAATGACGCGCGGACGATATGAAATTGAATTCCAGGGCTCCGCAGACGGACAGACCTGGGTCGCATATCCGTTTCGCTACAAGCCGCAGGAACTGAATGAGCCGCCCAGAATCTATGCGCCATATCAGCCGCGCTTTGATTGGAACTTGTGGTTCGCTTCTCTGGGGTCGTGGCGCGAATATCCGATCGTGCCCAACACGGAAGTTCTCCTGCTCTCGAACGACAAGGATGTACTGGCACTCTTTGCCGGCAATCCTTTTTCGCAGGAGCCGCCACATCAGGTCCGCGCGGTGCTCTGGCAATACTGGTTCACGACAATGTCAGAAAAGCGCGCCACCGGGAGGTGGTGGCGGAGGCAGCTGTTGGGCCCGTATGCGCCGACGCTGGAGCGAGGACCTGATGGAAGCATCAAAGTTGTCGAGTGGCCGACGGTGGAACCGAAGGAATAGCTTATGGTGGCGCATTCGAAAATGAGCAGAACCGCGAACAGAACGAGGTTAGTTGGAGATGCGCGATGAGCCCCAAGGCATGCGTTGTTGGCTCAGGTCCGAATGGGCTGGCAGCGGCCATCGTACTGGCCCAGGCAGGCCTGCAAGTCGATGTGTTCGAGGCCGAGCCGGTAGCGGGCGGCGCCGCGCGCACCATGGAATTGACCATACCGGGATTCCTGCACGACTTTGGATCAGCGGTGCATCCGATGGGTGCCGGGTCGCCTTTCTTCTCTTCACTGCCGCTCGAAGATCATGGACTGGAGTGGATTCATTCTCCAGCTCCGCTCGCCCATCCGCTCGACGACGGAACCGCAGTTTTGTTGGAGCGCGACCTGCGCGATGCCAAGACTTCTCTCGGTGCAGACGGCGATGCGTGGGGCAAGCTCATGCAGCCATTTGTCGAGCGCTGGAGTGAATTCGCTCCCGAAGTGCTTCGCCCGGTTTGCTCGATTCCGAAACATCCCTGGCTCATGGCGCGTTTTGGGATGAACGCACTTCGTTCGGCCAGGACGATTGTCCGCCGCTTTCAGAGTGAGCGCACGCGCGCTCTATTCGCGGGCCTTGCTGCGCATTCCTTCCTCAGCCTCGACGAGCCCTTGAGTGGAGCCTTTGGGATGTTGATGGCCGTGCCGGCGCACGTCGTGGGCTGGCCGATTCCGCGTGGAGGGTCGCAGTCACTTACAAATGCGCTATGTCGCTATCTTTCCACCTTGGGGGGTGAGGTAAAGACTTCGTCGCGGGTTGAGTCTCTCGCGTCGTTATCGCACTATGACCTGATTCTCTGTGATGTGACCCCGCGGCAACTTCTTAGAATTGCCGGCCAACGGTTATCGGACAGCTACAAGCGTCAGCTGGAGAGGTTTCGCTACGGCCCTGGCGTTTTCAAAGTCGATTACGCATTGAATAGCCCGGTCCCTTGGAAAGCTTCCGAGTGCTTGCGCGCGGCGACCGTGCACTTGGGCGGGAACTTTGAGGAAATTGCTGCATCGGAACAGGCGGCGCGAAATGCGCAGCAGGCGGATTCGCCATTTGTGCTGCTCGCTCAGCCGAGTCTCTTTGATCCGTCGCGCGCCCCTGCGACCAAGCACACGGCGTGGGCGTATTGCCACGTTCCTAACGGGTCGAAGGTGGGCATGCTGAAGAAGCTGGAAGATCAGGTTGAGCGCTTCGCTCCTGGGTTCCGCGAGTGTATTTTGGCGCGGCGGGTCTTTACTCCGGCGAAACTTGAATCTATGGACGCCAACCTGGTAGGCGGTGACATCGGAGGCGGAGCGATGGATCTTCGCCAAATTGTGTTTCGGCCGACATGGCGATGCTACGCCACCTCGGCACGAGACCTATACATCTGTTCTTCATCAACCCCGCCTGGGGGCGGCGTGCACGGCATGTGCGGTTATCACGCTGCCAAGATGGCGCTCGCGAGAATCAGCGGTGTAGCGTGACAGTCTGCCACTGGCTCTGGTTGGTTCTCGTCTGCACCGGTACCGTTCTCCAAGTCATTGGAGCGGCCGGGCGAACGACAGCTCGTGGCCGTCCGGATCGGGCATATACTTCTGAAAGCCCGACTCCCAAGATGCAATCGAAGCGCACGCGTGCACCTCGCATGTCAGAAATCAGGGTGCGAATAGGGTTCCGTCTTTGCAGCAATGGGTAGATGACTTGTTGATTGAGGACTGTCTGCTCCGTCACTACTCGGATCCCGTTTCTGGACCGCGCGTGGCTTAACACAGGATTCACAGCCTCGTGTTATATCTGTCTCTTGGGCTTACTGGGTCCGTAGGCTCCCCAGCCTGAGACCTCATACCCGATCGAAGGTTCCCGTATGAAACCGACTCCTGTGTTTTGGCGGTCTTTGAACTTGCTGATTGCTGCCGTGTGGTGTGTGGCGTTGTTTTCAGTTTCCGCCGCCCAAACCGTTGTGAACACGGGTACCGTGCGCGGTGTGGTGAGAGATAAATCGGGCGCGGTCATCCTGGAAGCGTCCGTGGTTCTTTTGTCGCCCGGCACAGGCCAGCAACAAGCTCGTACCACGAACGAGTCTGGGATATTCGTATTCCCTTCCCAGACGGTGGGATCCTACACGCTGGAAATCAGCGTCGCCGGATTCCGGGATGCAATCGTGGAAGACGTCTACGTCCAAGTCGGGCAGCCGACGACCGTAAACGTCGAGCTCCAGCCCGGAGCCAGCAAGGACTCGGTCACGGTCACTGGCGAATCTCCCCTTCTTCGCACGGAGGACTCCAACCAGAGTTCCGTTGTCAATCGTGAATTACTGGACGGTCTTCCTCTCAACGGCCGGCGCTTTCTGGATTTCGCGCTGCTGGTTCCCAACGCTGCTCCGGACGGACAAAACGGGCTCGTAAGCTTTGCCGGTGAGCAGGGTGGCCAGGACACAGGCTACGCCAACGCCAACGGCGCCAACTCGTTCTCGGTCGACGGCGCCAGCGCCACCAGCAACTATTTCGGCAATGCGCGCGGCGGTGAGAAAGTGCCTTACATCTTTGGCGAGAACGCCATTGAGGAGTTCCAGGTTGCCGTCTCGCCCTATCGTGCCGAGTATGGTGGCGCCGCTACCGGCTTTGTAAACGTGGTCACCCGCTCGGGCAGTGACACCTTGCACGGCGGAGGCTTCTACTACAATCGCAATTCCGGAACCGGCGCCAACGATGCAGTCAGCAAGGCGAATGGATTCGCTCGACCGGTAGACATTTTGCAGCAGTTTGGCGGGAGCCTTGGCGGACCGGTTTTGCCCCACCGAGCGTGGTTCTTCGCCGATTACGAGCAACAGCGAGAGAAAAATCCCATCACGGCGATTAACCCCAGCTTCGTCGGACTCGGCCGGACCGACTTCGGAGTCGCTGACGGCATCCAGCTTCCCGCTCCCAATGCGCCCTTCCCCGTCCCTGGAACTCTCACGACACCTGACCCGAACAATCCGGTGTATCTGCAAGGCGTTGCCAATGCGCTGAATGCCATCCAGTCGAACCTCGGAGTGCAGCCCCGTTATCGCAATGACTGGTCGTTGTTCTCGAAGATTGACTACCGCGACTCCAAGGACGACCGCTTCTACCTTAGCGTCAACTGGAACCGTTTCGACTCACCCAGCGGCTTCATCCTTGGTACCCAGACTGCGCTTTTCGGAAAGAGCGCCTTGGCCAATGCCTTTGTTCGCGACTACCAGGTCAGCACCGGCTGGAGCCACGCCTACGGCAGTAATCTTCTGAACGAGATTCACGCCGCCTTTTCGCGCGATGACCAGTATTCCACTCCCACGGGTTTGGCGAATCCTGTCCTTCCGACGGTTCTGCTGGTTCCCTCGGGGGGTGATACCGGTGCAGGAGGCACAAACTTTCAACTGGGAAATGCGGGCTTCGCCGGTGGTCGCACCAACGAGGCTTTGTGGCAAGTGTCGGATCACGTCAGCTATCTGCGCGGGAAGCACAATTTGAAGTTCGGCGTGGAGTTCTCGCAGATGCACCTCGCGGACCTGGCCTTTGGCGGATTCGATCCCGATGCGCAAGCGCAAAATGGAACCTTCCGCGGAACGTACAACTTTACCGACCTCTCGCGCTTTGCTCTCGGAATTTACAATAATTTCTTCCAGAGCACAGGACAGCCCAAGTTCTCGTTTGGAGTTCCGTACCTGGGCTTCTACGTCCATGACACTTACCAAATCCGCCCGAGGCTGACGTTGGATCTGGGCGTCCGCGAAGATTTTCAGATCTATCCCCAGCCCAAGGGGAACCCGGCGGTTCCCATCACCGGACAATTTCCCAACCAGTATCAGCGGGTCGCGCCCAGATTTGGATTTGCCTGGCAACCGCTGGACAAGACCGTGGTCCGCGGCGGCTTCGGCATGTTCTACGAGAATTTCAATGGCCTGAATTACCGCAATTCCGTGATCTCAAACGGAACCCTGTCGCAGCAAGCCTCGGTCACATATGTTTACGGCGCCAACGGCTCGCAGATACCTAACCAACAAACCGCCGTTTTCCCGCACCAGATCGCCGACCTTTCTCAATTCTCCGCTTCCAATATTTCTCTGGCCGATCCCAACTTTCGATTTCCGTACATCCTGCAAGGAAGCTTGCAGATTGAGCGTGAGATCTTGCGCGACACAGATATCACCGTCGGCACTACCTGGACGCACGGAGTCCACTTGGCTTCCTCCAGCGCATACGACCTGAACCTGAACCCGCCGACCGGCACTACTAGGTACGTCGCTTGCTCGCCGGGAGCCACGGACACTAGCGGATGCGCAGGCCGCTCTGTCCTGTTGCCGAATCTCGATTCGAACCTTCTGAGCGAGGGACGCTACAGTCCCGGATACGCCGGACAGCTCAATGCGCTCATCAGCCCTGGTATCAACAACTACAACGCACTTTTCGTGCAGGGCCAACGGCGATTCCGCAACGGTCTGGCCTTCCAGACGGCCTACACATTCTCCAAGAACATCATGTCGCGCGGGATTGATTTCAATAACCAGTTTGACTTCAGCAACACCCACGCTCCGTACCTGCTGGATCAGCGCCATCGTGTCTCCGTCGCCGCCATTTACGAACCGGATTTTGTATCCCATCTCTCGTCAGGCTTTCTGCGCGGTGCACTGTCTCATTGGACCATCAGCACAACCATGCAGTTTGCCTCGGGACGACCGTACGCACCGCTGCTCGGAGTCGCTGCATTGTCGAATTCCGTCAACAACACGGCAGCCCTGCAGAGCACGCCAAATTCCGCCCTCGGTATCAACGCCAACAGCCCCAGCCCGTTTGCCGGACTGGATTCCTTCTATGGGCCGTGGACGCAGCAGATCGACCTCGGGTTGACCCGCCGCTTCAACGTCACCGAGCGCCACGCAATCGCCCTGCAGGCGCAGGTCTTCAACGTGATGAATCACGCCAACTATTACGTTCAGAACGGGACAGGAGTGAATTCCGTACAGTACGTGGCGGCGCCGTTTGGTAATAACCCCGACGGTTCCACCACTTGTGGCGATGGTGTAACCCTCAATCAGACTTGCTATCTGGTGCCGGACCCCACCTTCGGCAAACTTCAGGTCATAAATGCCCTGAACGGACCGCGCGTGATGCAATTCGCGCTAAAGTGGACGTTCTGAGAATTGGGAACTGTTCTCAGAATTCCATGTGGAATCGCAGAAACTCGCCCCGACCTGCTTTTACCTCGCGGACTGGAGAATCGGTTCGAGGAAGCGGCCGTATTTATCTAGGGTCACTTCATCGTCAGAAGCAACGGCTGTCTTTACCGCCTTCGCGGTGGCGGGTGTCACGATTTCAAGTCGGCCGACAAAGACGCGTACAATTTGTCCCGGTGCAGGATTCACTGTGAGTGGCAAAACCTTGCCGATGAATCCGCGCGGCACGATGTAGATCAGGCGGCTACCTTCTTCGAACCAGGAGTCGCGCCAAGTCTGCACCATGGCATGGGCTTCGTCTGGATAGAGGCCCTGATTAACAAGAATCCCTTCCAGATCGCCGCTGAGAGCATCCACGTTGCCGGTCAGCTCTGGAGGGTCCAGCACTGTTTCATCCCGTAGAGCTCCCGCTAAACGGTAGCCGACTCGCTCACCCCGGCGCTCGAAAAGAATGATGGCCGGAATTTCGCCTTCGCTGAGACTCTTGATCACGAATTTACTGTCGGCGTCCATCTTGGCGGATAGCGGTAATGGACTGTCTGAAACTCCTCGATAGAACAGAAATTTTTCCTGCTGCTCACCTGCATTTGACTTGACCCGGAGCGGCGCGGAAGAAGTCTCCCGGGCGGCGTAGTAACGGTTCGCCGCAACTTCGCGCGGGAACTCGCCCCTTAGATTCGGAGAAACGGCGACGCCATCCCACATAATGCTGCCATCAGTCTGCAACTGACTCAAGTTAGCATTGCGCACGACTCCGCTCGGCTGAACGCGATCCGCATGGGGATACCACTCGGTGATGAGCCCCCTGGAGAATGCTACCTTGGCGGACACGCTCACATCGCGTGGAGAGTAGAAATACAGCACCGGCGTCTCCATGCGAATCGTGCCGCGCAGCCCAATTTTGAAGTTGGCGTCGCTGAGATGCTCCACGAATCGGGGCAGATCGGTGGACCCGGTTAATGGCGCCCATTCCACCGCTCGACCATCCTTGCCAGCAATCGCGGTGAACGTCCCCCACTCGTGGACCGTCAGGTCAGGGGAAGCGCGCCCCTCATCTGCGATGAGCCAGCCCGCGAGACCCAAGCCCAACATCCCGAGTGCGAAGACGCGAGGAAACCGGAGTCTCGCTTCTGTCCTTGAGAGAGACTTCTTTATCCACGAGTTCATTGGTTAAATCCTTCCTGCGGGCGGGTTGGTCACCAACTCGGAGATCGTCTGGCGATTGAAATTTGACGCCAGGTTCCTGGCGAGAAGAGGATCGTTCTTCGCGCCTGCCATCGCCTTGCGCACGTGATCCTGGTGATCGTTCTCGGGACCCTTGAGGGTGACGAGGGCACCTGCAAATTCCATCTCCGGATCCTGCCCGCGCAAGCTGATTGCTTTCTCGATCAGGCCATATCCATCAAGACCAGTAGCGGGATTCGGTTCGCCTTTGCCGATCCATTGCTTGTAGGTCTCGGTGAGATAGCCGACATCGAACCATGCTAGAGCGTCGGGGTGTCCAGCAGCGTCTGAGTTCGCCGCACGCCCCTGAAGTCGCGTGAGCAGCTCTTTCGCTACTTGTGGGTCCTGGCGAGCGTAAATTGTGGCCCGTCGTAGCGTTTCCATGCGCACCAACACGGGGGTGCTCGAATCGAGAATCGCCAGAGTGTCCCGAGTGAGGTTCTTCAGGTCATAGTCTCCGCTCACTTTTCGGTTCCAATCAACCCAAGGCAATGACTTCGCCTGCCCGATTTCAATGGGATGACAGATAAGAGGCGGTCCCGCATGTGCGGAGGTTGTAAGTCCAACCAGGATTACCGCCATTCTGGTCGCAAGACGCGCAAATACCAGTGAATTCATGCTCCGGAATCTCCTTGTTCCGCTGATTTGATCCCACATTCAAAGAGACGCCAGCGGGAAGCGGAGTGTTAACCAACCATGTGCAAGATTCGGAGAGAGGCGTATGCAATGATCAAGCGGTCATACCTTCTCCAGTTCATT
>Ga0207088_1110_pt2 | contig 14853 bp, 12 predicted proteins | sample Alteio_BWMinHeat_52_FD_153564 | JGI IMG/M metagenome (GOLD analysis project Ga0207088, IMG submission 153564) | Enriched cells from forest soil in Barre Woods Harvard Forest LTER site, Petersham, Massachusetts, United States -... | ecosystem: Environmental > Terrestrial > Soil > Temperate forest >... | reverse complement strand
CAGTGCGCCGGGATAAACCGGCATGAAGCAGAGGAGGAAGAAGCCTTACGAGAAAGGATTAGCGATCCACTCGGCCTCGAGTCTTGCGCTGCTACCGTGAGGGACCCAGCGAAGCGTAGACAGAGGTATAGGCGGGGTGGGTATTCAGCTCCGAAAACTGTAAACCCGGACGCCGCCGACTTTGTAATGTGCGGTAGGCAACATGAGCAGGAGCGCTAGCGCGAGTTCCTGGTCAGTCCGGCGTAGTCGAAGACCCCAGACACGCCTAGAAACTTCATGCACGAGAACCGGGAGACCTCGGAGACACCTGCGGCTCAACCAGGCCACAGGTCGGCGGGCGAAGGCCTGAGCCACAAGGCCCGCGCGTACGTCTGCGAGGAGTCACACAGCGGAATAGTACCTATGAACCATTCGAACAAAGACGGGAAATTGTCGGCGGAGAGTGGGGAGGGAAGGCCGCTGATCAAGGAGAACGCTGGTCAACCTAACACGTACCCGACGCAGAGCGGGAAGGGCGTGTCCCAAGGGCTGGCTGGCGTGCGGAAAGCAGCAAGGGAAAATAAGGAGATGAAGTTCACCGCCTTGCTCCACCATCTGACCGTTGATCTGCTGCGGGAAAGCTTTTACTCCCTCAAGAGGAAGGCCGCACCCGGAGTGGACGGCGTCACCTGGCAAGAGTATGAAGACGGACTAGAGGATCGACTGATTGATCTTCATGGCCGAGTTCATCGCGGAGCCTATCGAGCGACGCCATCGAGAAGAGTGTACATAGAGAAAGCAGATGGACGGCAACGTCCACTAGCGGTCCCGGCTATCGAAGACAAACTCGTCCAACAGGCCGTGGTTACCATCCTCAACCAGATCTACGAGGAAGACTTTCTCGGATTTTCGTATGGGTTTCGCCCGGGGCGCAGCCAGCATCAAGCGCTGGATGCGTTGTCGTACGCGCTCCTGAAGAAGAAGGTGAACTACGTTCTGGATGCCGACATTCGAGGATTTTTCGATAACCTCGACAAGAGTTGGCTGGTCCAGTTCGTGGAGCATCGCGTCGCCGACCGCCGCATCCTGCGGTTGATCCAGAAATGGCTCAACGCTGGGGTGATGGAGGAAGGCGAATGGTCGAACACGAAGACAGGTAGTCCGCAAGGGTCGGTGATTTCACCGCTCCTCGCCAATATTTACCTGCACTACGCTTTCGACCTCTGGGTGAACGTCTGGCGCCAGAAGTGGGCGCGAGGCGAAGTGGTAGTCATTAGATATGCCGATGACACCATAGCGGGATTTCAGTACCAGACGGATACGGACCGTTTCCTGGAGAATCTGCGGGAACGACTCGCGAAGTTTGGACTGGAACTCCACCCCGATAAGACGCGCCGGATCGAATTCGGGCGGTTTGCCGAAGAGAACCGGAAACGAAGAGGGGAAGGTAAGCCGGAGACGTTTGACTTTCTGGGTTTCACGCACATCAGCGGGAAGAACAGATTAGGGCGATTCGCGGTGAGGCGCCTGACGATCCGCAAGCGCATGCGGAGCAAACTGCGAGAAATCAAGCAGCAGCTCCGTCCACGCATGCACGATCCTGTGCGACAAACTGGCGCATGGCTCAGGTCAGTCGTGCAAGGCTACTTCAACTATTACGCGGTACCGGGAAACATCGGCAGTTTGAGTCTGTTCCGGGATCGGCTACTTGGGATTTGGTGGCACACTCTGTGTCGCCGTAGCCAACAACGCCTGCCCTGGAAACGCCTTCTCAAGCTGGGTGACCGGTGGCTTCCTCGACCGATCGTGCTCCATCCTTATCCCGCAGTCCGCTTCGCCGCTACTCATCCAAGATAAGAACCGGATGCGCTAATAAGCGCCCGTCCGGGTCCGCGCGGGGGGCGATCAGCGATGATCGTCCCTACCGCGATCCAACTGAGATTTTGCCGGGTCACTTGGTGCGATTGGAGATTTTTCGCCAACTGAGAATCTTGCACTTCGTTAACGAGATATCATTGACCCATGGCAAACGAGCCGCGCACTCGGCGACACCATCAAAATGTTGATGGTCCGTTCTACGTCACGAACGGGGATTGTATGTCTTGCGGTGCGCCTGAAATGCACGCTCCAACGCTGATGTCACACGACTCGCATGGACATTGCTTCTTCACTCGACAGCCAACAGGCCCTGACGAAACGAACGAGGCAATCGCAAGCACTTGGGCCTCATGTTGTGGTGCTTTGCGATACGGAGGGACCGACGATGGAATCCTGATTCGCCTAGCTGAACTGGGCCTAGCTGAGCAATGTGATTTCCGCCTAGAAGATGAACCCAAGCCTCGTGCAAGAACGTGCGTCAGCTTTGAATTTGCATTTCAGCCCAAAACTTTGGCGGCGAGCGCAAAAGAGATTACAACTTACCTCGCCGATTTTTTCGGGGAGCCTGATGGCCGCGATGGCAAGGTGCGCTCCCGGAGTTTCACTGAAGTAGGCGCGTCCTTCGTCTACGAATGGGGCTACGTCCTAGCCGAACCATGCCGTGCAACGTTCGCCATAGAACCACCATCTGATCGACATCGTTGGTGGGTTCTCATATCGCGCGAAGATGGTCATGGGACAACAGCCTTCGCAATCAGTGTCCACAAGGCACTAATCAAGGACACGCGGTTTCGTTCGATTCAATGGTTCACCGATGACGAGCGGAAGAGCGGCACGAATGTTGGTCACTCACTGCCATACTAGGTCTGCCCATCCTCCGCCCGCTGTCTGCTGACTGTTGAAAACAGGCGATGTCACAAGTTTGCGCCGTCTGTTCGCCCGTCAGTCTGGGGTTTTGAGCGTAATCGGGATGTTTACGCCAGTTGCCTTGTTGCGGTAGGGTCTTCAGGTGCAGTCCTCCCGGACAGGTGCCATCTCACGTATCTAGCGGCAACGTTCAGGTGAGATACGAGCCTATTCAATTCCTCCCGCTGCTCGGGGAATGGAAGAAATCGGCCAAGCTCCTCAATCCGTTTGAGCTGTTTTGCTATGAGGCCGAAGTGGTATTCCAAGCCGGGAATGAGAACAGGCTCTCGGGATTCCGAGACTGCTTTTGGCAAATTAGGGATGTTGGGATCGATGCTGCTCATGCGCCTACGTTAGCACGGAAAGGTCAGTTGACGTAATCAGTTGACGTAACCAGGCGTTAGCACCAACTGAGATTTGCCGAGGTAGTTGGTGCTATCGGGATTTATCGCCAATTGAGCTCTATGCACTATACTGGGCGCATACATGAGCCTCTTCGAACGTTGAGTTCGATGAATCGAACCCGAGAAGATAGTCTGCTGGCGCACAATTCCGCCAGCAGCGACCTGCATGCCACGTGGTGTTGAAATGCTTCGATCAATATTGATCAGAATAGTTAATAGTCCCGTATTGATCAGAATAGTTGATAGTCCCGTTTTGTTTTTCGGCACTTTTTTTCTGTTCCGAGCTTGCTTATGGATACCGATTGAACGCCTCTGGCGTGCGAAATCTATATCGTACCGGCAGGTGGCGACAAGGGATTTTGCAGCCCAGTTATTTCACGTGTTCTTTGTTGTCCCGGTGGTGGTGTACATGTACGACCGCCTCTTTGCCTATTCGGGGTTTTCCAAGGAGATAGCAAAATTTCCAATGCTTGCCCGCATCGCTGTTTATTTCCTGATCTCCGATTTCGGCTACTATTGGGCCCATAGACTCATGCATACCCGGCCGTTTTGGCGAACTCACCAGTGGCACCACTCTCCAACTTATATGTATTGGCTGGCCGGCTGCCGCGCGACAGTACCGCATCAATTTCTTGTTACGGGTTCGTACGTGCTTGCGGCACCGATTTTGAACCCTTCACGCTGGTGGGTTTATACGATGCTCGTAATATTCAGCTATCTTGACGTTGATTGGATGCACCTCAATGTGCCTTGGGGAGGCAGGGTGCTGGAGTGGTTCTTTGTCACCCCGAGATTCCACCATATTCATCACAGCGCCGATCCCAAACACTACAACGCGAATATGGGCAACGTCTTCACCTTCTGGGATCGTCTTTTTGGAACATTTATTGATCCTGCTACGATCAATGAAAAAGAAATGGCGTTTGGTATAAATGAGTCGGTCAGTCCCGTGAGGTTGATTGCTGGCCTGTAAATATCCTTAGAAGGGTAATCGCAGGCGGCTCGCTCATCACGCCGACGATATAACAATGGCGTGTTTGCCGACTGCCTATATCATCCTGTCCATCTTCCGATTGCCAGTTACCGCAGTGTCACTCCTCGTCAAATGACGAAATCAGATATCTGAGTAAGTTTGTCAAGCATTTTTCGACTAGCTCCCTTTTCAGGTTCACTTAGAATCCACAATAAATTTCACAGGCTCGTTGCTGCGGCTGCCGGGACAGGAATCAGGAGCGAGCCACGCTTGGCCAGGGTCGCCAGATATCTGTTCTCGTCGTACGCCGCACCGTCTTGCCAGCAGCGAAACATGATGCGAATCCATTTGAAAGCCAGGGATCGCACCGCAGCATGGTGATCCTTACCACGCTGGCGCTGTTGCTGATAATAGGCCCGAGCCCAAACCGACTGCGCAATCGAGTGTCCCGCCCATTCGTGAAATTGCCGCAGAAACTTGGGACACGCCCAGCGAAAATGTACCCATTTCTTTTTCCCACTGCGCTCCGTCACCGGGGCAATGCCGCTGTACTTCTGTACCTCTTCCGCACTGGCATAACGATCGCGTTGTGAGCCCAGTGCCGCCAACAAACGTGGCGCCAATGCCGCTCCGGCTCCCGGAAACGACTGGAAAATGAAAAAATCGGGATGGGCTTCCGCCGCCTCCGTAATCTTGGCGTCCAGAGCCGCGATCCCCTCTAGCAGGGTGCGCAGCACTCGTGCGATCACTTGTACCACCATCCGTTTGGCCTCGATCACGGCTCCATCTCGAATCGCGGACATGGCCTGACCGATCCCCTGCAGGCGCCACTCCGTGAGCTCTGGATGCCGGCCCCGATGCTGGCGGAAGAACTTCCTCACTTCTGCCGGCGCAGCGGCTTGTAACTCCTCCAGCGACGGCCAGCGCTCTAAGAACTCACACGCCAACTTCGTATCCAGCTTGGCAAACCATTCCAGCATCTGCGGAAAGTACACCTTCAGGTATCCGGTCAGGCGATTCAGCTGCGCCGTCTTTTCCTCCACCAGCTTGCGCCGCTCCTCCACCAGGTTCTGTACCCGCCGCGTCGCTTCGTTATCCGGTGTCAAACGGCGTAGTTTGTCCCGGTGCTGCAGAAGCAGATCCAGCAGCAGATCCGCATCTCGCGGATCATCTCTGGCTCCCGACGGATACAGCGCTTGCCGCATGCTCGCCGACATCGTCGACGGCACCGGATACAGATGCAGGCACTCATACTTACCCAGCATGTATACCAGCGCCCCCTTCACCTGCTCCACCGCCACCGCGATCGCACCGTGCCCGAATCGTTGACACAGTTCACTAACCCAAGCCTCCACCACTTCGGGCTTGTGCTCCAGTTCTCCGCCTTCCCGCTTCGTCGAATTTGCTGGCTGTAAGCACCACACGTGCTTCTGATCGGCCCAGTCGATGCCTACGAACGCAACAAACTCCGGCTCCCCGACTTTTTCCCTGGCTGTCATAGTTCCTCATCCTCCTTGCCTATCCACATCCTGCAGAGGCTGGCTTTGCTTCCGCGAAGCCCTTATAGCTGAGCCCTCTTGACTGCCTTGTTCCAGACTTCATCTGAGTATTCGTTTAGGAAGCAAAGCGCGTCCCGCAGTTCGAGATTCTGATTTAGAACATCGCGTGTTGGGCGATTAAACTCGTAACCACGGGACGCCTCTGACGGCTCCCATTGTAGGAAGCCACCAGAAAACTTCATCCGCAACCATTCGCACAGTGTGTGTGTACCGTTGTCTCCGCCCAAGAGATGGCTGCCTGGCTTCTCCATTGCTGATGCAGGGGAAGGGTTCCCCTTCCCCTGCACCCCATCCCCGAAAACGCAGATTTGCACAGAGCCGACGAGACCGCACTGCTGTGCAAATCCCATCTCGTAATTTCTTCGAGCTAAGTAACTATAAGGCGATTACAGTGCGCCGGGATAAACCGGCATGAAGCAGAGGAGGAAGAAGCCTTACGAGAAAGGATTAGCGATCCACTCGGCCTCGAGTCTTGCGCTGCTACCGTGAGGGACCCAGCGAAGCGTAGACAGAGGTATAGGCGGGGTGGGTATTCAGCTCCGAAAACTGTAAACCCGGACGCCGCCGACTTTGTAATGTGCGGTAGGCAACATGAGCAGGAGCGCTAGCGCGAGTTCCTGGTCAGTCCGGCGTAGTCGAAGACCCCAGACACGCCTAGAAACTTCATGCACGAGAACCGGGAGACCTCGGAGACACCTGCGGCTCAACCAGGCCACAGGTCGGCGGGCGAAGGCCTGAGCCACAAGGCCCGCGCGTACGTCTGCGAGGAGTCACACAGCGGAATAGTACCTATGAACCATTCGAACAAAGACGGGAAATTGTCGGCGGAGAGTGGGGAGGGAAGGCCGCTGATCAAGGAGAACGCTGGTCAACCTAACACGTACCCGACGCAGAGCGGGAAGGGCGTGTCCCAAGGGCTGGCTGGCGTGCGGAAAGCAGCAAGGGAAAATAAGGAGATGAAGTTCACCGCCTTGCTCCACCATCTGACCGTTGATCTGCTGCGGGAAAGCTTTTACTCCCTCAAGAGGAAGGCCGCACCCGGAGTGGACGGCGTCACCTGGCAAGAGTATGAAGACGGACTAGAGGATCGACTGATTGATCTTCATGGCCGAGTTCATCGCGGAGCCTATCGAGCGACGCCATCGAGAAGAGTGTACATAGAGAAAGCAGATGGACGGCAACGTCCACTAGCGGTCCCGGCTATCGAAGACAAACTCGTCCAACAGGCCGTGGTTACCATCCTCAACCAGATCTACGAGGAAGACTTTCTCGGATTTTCGTATGGGTTTCGCCCGGGGCGCAGCCAGCATCAAGCGCTGGATGCGTTGTCGTACGCGCTCCTGAAGAAGAAGGTGAACTACGTTCTGGATGCCGACATTCGAGGATTTTTCGATAACCTCGACAAGAGTTGGCTGGTCCAGTTCGTGGAGCATCGCGTCGCCGACCGCCGCATCCTGCGGTTGATCCAGAAATGGCTCAACGCTGGGGTGATGGAGGAAGGCGAATGGTCGAACACGAAGACAGGTAGTCCGCAAGGGTCGGTGATTTCACCGCTCCTCGCCAATATTTACCTGCACTACGCTTTCGACCTCTGGGTGAACGTCTGGCGCCAGAAGTGGGCGCGAGGCGAAGTGGTAGTCATTAGATATGCCGATGACACCATAGCGGGATTTCAGTACCAGACGGATACGGACCGTTTCCTGGAGAATCTGCGGGAACGACTCGCGAAGTTTGGACTGGAACTCCACCCCGATAAGACGCGCCGGATCGAATTCGGGCGGTTTGCCGAAGAGAACCGGAAACGAAGAGGGGAAGGTAAGCCGGAGACGTTTGACTTTCTGGGTTTCACGCACATCAGCGGGAAGAACAGATTAGGGCGATTCGCGGTGAGGCGCCTGACGATCCGCAAGCGCATGCGGAGCAAACTGCGAGAAATCAAGCAGCAGCTCCGTCCACGCATGCACGATCCTGTGCGACAAACTGGCGCATGGCTCAGGTCAGTCGTGCAAGGCTACTTCAACTATTACGCGGTACCGGGAAACATCGGCAGTTTGAGTCTGTTCCGGGATCGGCTACTTGGGATTTGGTGGCACACTCTGTGTCGCCGTAGCCAACAACGCCTGCCCTGGAAACGCCTTCTCAAGCTGGGTGACCGGTGGCTTCCTCGACCGATCGTGCTCCATCCTTATCCCGCAGTCCGCTTCGCCGCTACTCATCCAAGATAAGAACCGGATGCGCTAATAAGCGCCCGTCCGGGTCCGCGCGGGGGGCGATCAGCGATGATCGTCCCTACCGCGATCTAATTGAGAATTCCAGGCTGCAGAAGCACAATCTGGCAAACTTAAACGAATAGGAGCAGCCATAGAAAAAGAGGTGGGCGAAAATCACCAGCTCCATATACAGGAAACACAGTATTACAACAGTGCGGTGAGGTTTGCTAAATTCTCCCTACCCTGAAGAGCGAATCGTTTCTATGTTTGGCCCCATCCGAGCGGGGCCTTTTTTTTTTCACCGGCCAGTGTCGGTCAATCTCGCTGAGGTGCTGCCTATTCCCTCGAACGTATCGTTCACCCTAGCGAGGGTTTTCTGACTGCGTGATCGCCGCAAATAGGGCAACATTGATTTCATATTGCTGTGACCCATCCACGCCATCACGGTATAAATATCCACTTGGTTTTGAAGGTGCCTTGTCGCGAAGGTCGCACGGAATTTGTGAAGCCAACAATTGTCCGGATTGAGTTTCGCACGTTCGGCTACATTTTTCAGCGATAGCAAAAAGTCAAACTTGGGTTTCCCGGCACGGGTGTGGAACACCAAATTACAGGTCGCTTTCTTCTTCCACTCCTTCAGATTTTCCACAAGTTGGTCAGGGATTGTAATTGTGCGTTCCTTGTACATTTTAGGTGTCCAACCCATGTCGGGTTTGTGGCTGACCCTGACCTCATTTTGAGCGAATCTTACATCTGACCAGTAGCAGTAACGAACCTCTTGGTCACGCATTCCGGTCATCAGGAAAAACTGATACCAGAGACGCTCTTTTTTATCGCAAGCTGCCAATAGTTTGTTGAGGTCTTCCTGCTCGTAGATCTCAGCTTCCTCTTCGGTGAATTTTGGTCGGTCGTTTCTGCGTAGAAGACCACGTATGTCCTGTGCTGTGAGGAAGATCATCACGGCGTTGAATTTGCTAGCAATAGTGCGGGCGGCATGTTCTTTTTCGTCGCGCAGAAAAGCGATGAACTTGAGCAGATCCATCCGGTCGATGTCCTCCAGGTTCGGTTTGTGGCAGGACTCCATGAAGTACGAAAGAGCGACCGAATATGAGCTATGAGTCTTCGGTTTCTTCGTGAGCTTGATCTCTTCGAGGTATGTTTCGACTGCCGAGGCTAGAGACCTGTTGCCGTTCTTTTCCGGCACCACGACTTGCAGATTGTGGATGGGGGCGCGAAGCTCATATTCCTTCGGTTGACGCTGGGCGTCCGCCGCCGCCGCATCTTTACCCACCGAAAGACGGATGCGTTTGCCGCTGTCACGCCATTCAAGATAGTATGAACCCTCGGGGTGTCGTTCCGGTTTGCCTTTGGTTAGAACCATGTCCGGCTTGACTCGGCCATTCCCAGCCATCACAACGGGGCAGAAGCGTAGTCCGTTGGCGGTTCGAACCCGTTTGGTGAGGTTGACTTCGAGATTCATTCAACACCCCTGCTGGGTGGTATCACATAAGGTATCACTTTTTAAAATGTATTGATAAATAAAGGGTTAAGAGGCATAAAATGAGTACAGTATCTTCTCCAGTTCGCGAAGTCTCCGTGGCGCACAGCCCCGACTCCGACGATGCATTCATGTTTTACGGCTTGGCCACGAGCAAGGTTCGTGTGCCGGGACTGAAATTCAACCATACCTTGTGCGACATCGAGACGCTGAACCGACAGGCGCAAGAGGGTGTCTACGACGTAACCGCGATTTCATTTCACGCCTTTCCCTACATTCAGGAAGACTACGCGCTGATGTCGTGCGGCGGCAGCGTGGGCGACGGTTATGGTCCCATGGTCGTTTCCACGCGGCCCTTCACACAGGACGAAATCAAGCGCAGGAAAATCGCGGTGCCCGGGAAACTCACCACCGCCTACCTGGCGCTCGAACTGTTCGCGCCCGGCATTGAAGTGGAAGTCGTCCCCTTCGATCAAATCATCCCGCAGATTCTCGAAGGCAAATACGAAGCCGGTCTCATCATCCACGAAGGCCAGCTTACCTACGACAAATCCGGACTGCACCGCGTCGTCGATCTCGGCAGGTGGTGGCAAAAAGTCACTGGACTGCCGCTGCCGCTCGGCGGAAACGCCATCCGCCGTTCGCTCGGGCCTGAAACGATGGCCAGTGTCACACAGGCGTTGCGCGAGAGCATCCAGTACGCGATCGATCATCGCGAAGAAGCGCTCAGCTACGCCATGCAGTTTGCCCGCGATCTCGATACCCAACTCGCCGATAAGTTCGTTGGTATGTACGTCAACGAACGTACTCTCGACTACGGAAACGACGGCCGTGAAGCGGTTCGGCGGTTGCTCGAAATGGGGCACAACGCGGGGATTATTCTTCAGACGCCGCGCGTGGATTGGGTGTAAGGAAGGCTGCGAGCGGGCACTCACCGTACTCTCTCCGGAAACGAAAACACCGGATCAATATCCACCGGAACATCCGAAGCCGCTTTCAACGACGCCTTCAACTCCTCCGGCATCGTGCCGTACTTTTTGAACCAGTTTTCCGCACGCGAGCGATTCCCCGTGGCCTCGATCTCCAGCAGTTCCTTGGCTAGATCAGCCATTGCGCCCGGCATCTTTTCGTAGTCAATCGCATAGCGCCCATTGGCATTCTGCCGGATCGCACCACGCTCCGAAAGATAGTTGAATTCCGTCATCTCCGCTTGGCCGTGCGCCTCAGCCGTTCCGAAGCGTACCGTGCGGAACACTCCGCCCACGTAAGACGCGTAATATTCCTCGAGCTTTTCTTTCGGAAGCGCGTCGTGATCCACCAGCCATTTCAGCGCGAACATCCCGGTCACATCGGCCTTCGCCTCTTCCAGGCCGCTGAAACCCGCACCGATCGCTTCCCGAATATCGACTTTGCCGGCAGATTTCTCTGACGACGTGCGCGCAAACGCCGGACCCAAGCCGTGACAGATTTCGTGCATGATTGTGGTCAGAAGATAACCGTCGCCCGAAACTTTCGCCGCTTGCTCCGGCTCCATCAGCTTACGTGCGACCGGCAATACAACGTAGTTCACCCGCGCGTCCATGAAGTTCTTGAAGAATAGTTTTTTGCTACCCTTTTGCTCATGCACCCGCGGATCGTTCGGCAGATTGTCGGCTACCGCCTGGTACCCGTGCGTCAGGTCTCCCGATCGAAACGGGGCGTCCATCACTTCCATCGGCGTCTCCAAACCATGTTTCGATGGCCGATCTTCCGCCGCCAGCGGCAGCGCGTCCTGGATTTCCGACACATATTTCTGGAACAGCTCCAGTTTTTTACTCTCACGCTCGTTGCGCACCATCACCGCCGCGCCGTACGAACCCTTGACGCCCAACAGTCCGTCCATATAAGTTTCGTAGGGCGCAAAGATGATGTCGAATTTTGGATCCTTCAACTCCAGCCACGCCAGGTCGCTCGGGAAGTAATCATCGCTGAGCAGCGCATCCGCCCGCAGCCGAAGAAACATCGCGAACGCCGCATCATCACTGAGAGCGGCGGCGGCCCGCAGAGCTTTTGCTGCCGGCTCAAGAAAAGCGCGGAACGCAATCCGGTAGGGAACGGCCTCCAGTGTTTCGTGTTGCCACCGCACGATCGTGAATTGATCGTAGATCGCCGCCTTTTGATCCGGATGCTCCTTGACGTATTGTTCTAGCTGATTGCGCGTCAAATTCGCAGGATAAAAGCCTCGCCCCGGCGGAATCGTCTCTGTCCCGACAAACGGTTTATTCTGGTCAAGTAAATCGAAGCGCGAAGCGTTAATCCAGAGGTAGCGCCGCAGTTCGACATCGCGGCGGTTCCGGCTCGAGGCGAGCGATTGGTACAGTGTCAGACCCTCGGGATCGCTCTGCCGCCAGTAGATACTCTCCAGGTAGCCACAGGCCTCCACCAGCTTGCGAACGAGTTGCTGCTCGCGAACGCTTAGATCGGCCGTCCGGAACGGCATTTGGACGCGCCGGAACTTTGCCAGCCGTTGCGCCAGATCGGCCGTGACCTTCAAATTCGCCGGTGCACCGCTTTTCGCCGCCGAACCCGTCATCACCTTTTTCTTCCGCTGCCCGGTGGCGAGCGTCGGCATCAGCAGGAGGAAGACTAAAACAAGCGCCCATCGCGCTGAGAAATAATTGCAGTTTTTAATGTTCCAATTCTCGATTCGACCGTTCCTCATACGGCACAAGTCTATCAAAGCGGCGAATCCCACTCGGAGCCGTTATCATGAACAGATGCGGGGAGAGAATGGCGCCCAGACACTGCTCATCGATGCCGATGACACTCTGTGGGAAAACAACATCTATTTCGAACGGGCGATCGCCAAGTTCATTTCCTTTCTCGATCACCGCGAGCACTCGCCCGAGATGGTTCGGTTGGTGCTCAACGACGTGGAGCGAGAGTCAATCGTGAAACACGGTTACGGCCTGCACAGTTTTGCGCATTCGCTGGTGGAAACGTTTGAAAAGCTTTCCGTCGACCCGGTCACGCCTGACTTACACGAACGCATTCGCAGCTTTGCCCACCAGATCGCCGATCATCCAATCGAAGTTCTCCCTGGCGTGCCCGAGACCCTTCAGTATCTCGGCGAGCGGCATCACCTCATCATGATGACCAAAGGAAACCCCGCCGAGCAATCCGGAAAAGTCGAGCGCTCAGGATTGAAAGAATATTTTTCCGCGGTCGAGATCGTAGCGGAGAAGGACGAATCGACTTACCGCTCCGCGATTGCCAAGTACGCCCTCGCGGCGGACACCACCTGGATGGTCGGCAACAGCCCCAAGTCTGATATCAACCCCGCCCTCGCCGCGGGTCTGCACGCCGTCTTCATCCCTCACGGCGACACCTGGATTCTTGAGCACGAGGAAGTTGCCCCAGCGCCAGCGTCGCAGCGGTTGCTGGTGGTAGATCGTTTCGGCGACCTCACGAAACACTTCTAGCCCGGGTGTTGCCCGCAATAGACACAGGCCGGGACCCCGGAATTTCTTCCGGTCCCGGCCTGCGCTTCTATCAACTTATTAGCCGACTCAGTTGGTTGGAGTGGGGCTGGCGTCGGCGGTGGTTGCTGCAGCGGTGCTCACGGCGCTGTACCGCGCAAGCCGCGGGAAAAACGGCGTGACCTCGAACGGCATTTTGTCGCGCGCCGAAGTGATTGCGACCGGCTGCGCCTTTACGATCTCCACACGGTCATCCCAGGGGTTCAGCTTGACGCGTCCACCGAGAGGCAACGCGGCGATCTGGTCCAGCTTGTTCCAATCGAGCGCTGGAGCCGAATTGGCCAACTGCGCCATGCGCGTTACCGTCCCATTGTCCGTGATGTTGTTGCCGAGGTGGGCTTGCAGCAGAGCGCTCAATTGCGGAGCGCGCTTCTGCAGAGCTTTGATGAAAAGACCGGCCGAGTCCAGCTTTTGCGCGTATGGCGAGGCCTTCAGCATCTCAACAGCTTTCTTGTCGGCAGCTGCTTCCTCTTCGGGAATGTGTTTGAACCCGAGGTTCTGGTAAGTCACCTCGTCAGAGAACAACATGCGGTCATTGAACGCGTATTGACTGCCCAGGTTATGTCCCAGAACAATGTGCGCCAGTTCGTGCGAGAGCACCATGGCCAGGCTGCCCTCATCGGGGAGCACGTCGATCAGCCCGCGGCTTACAACAATCGTGTTACCGACACTGAAAGTTTCCAGCGGTGAAGTTGTCAGCACCCGCGTCCGGACTGGCCGCGGCAGTTCGATGTTATTGGTGATCTCGATGTTGTTCACCACGGTTTGCAGAATCTTGTCGACATCGCCTGCCGGCGCCAGCAGCCCAGCGCGCTCCAGCCGTTCGAGCACGTTGTCTTCCGCCTGTTGCTGCCATTCGCGCTCGGCCGCCAGAGGAGAAGCATCCTGGGCGCTTGGCGTCTCGTCTTTTACGCTGTCCACCCGGATCTGGGTAAGTTCGTCGTTCGCCGTTCCCGTCTTCAGGTTATACCCCCACATGCGAGTCTGCGCTTTGAACGCGATCTTGTTCTTGGCGCCCGCCGTGAAGTCGCCTTCCTCGCTGTAGATGTAGGCGGGTACCCAGTAACCCGGGATCAAATTCAACCGCCAGCTGTCCATATGGTAGAAGTAACTGTTCCGCGAAGGACGGGCATAAGTGCCGTTCAAACGCACAATGCTGAAGTCCTGATCCTCAATCCAGATACGGCCGAGAAAGCGCCCGCGTCCAGCGTCTTTTTTCGGTGTCAGATCAAACACCAGGCAGCGCACGTCGCCCAGGAACTCGCGCCGCGCGTAGTGGAAATTGTAGTGCTGCCGGTCAAACTCGTTGCGGTCGGCAAAAATCATCCACGAAAAGCCCAGCGGCTGGTACTGGAACTTGAACCTCTTCGTGATTCCGCCCAGAAGACGCTTCTCCATGCCCTCGCCTTCGCCTTTGACTTTTTCCTGAAGGAAATCGCTCCGGTCGATCGAATCGCTCAGGTCCATGCGTCCTAGAAAGTAATGATCATCCTGCGGAATCGGCCCCAGTTGCGGATCCTGCGTCAAGTTCTGCAGATAGGTTTCGACGATTGGAGTGCGCGGCGACAAAAACTTGATCAGTTCCTTCTCGCGCATGATGACGCGGTCTACAACCTGATCCATAGTGGTCGGCGGCGCCAGGTTTGCCTGAGCCTGATCCGACTGAGGCTGACCGGACGGAGCGGCGCTCGGCTGAGCAGCCGTCTGTCCCGGCTGGGCCGCTGCAACCGGCTGTGGGTTCTGCGGCGCGGACGCCGGCTGCTGGGCCGCTGCCGTCATCGTTACTGCCAGCAGAGCCAAAATGATCCAGTTCCTATTGCTCATAACGTCCCTCATAACTTCCAGCACAAACACTGCCGGAACCACCGGATATCCCCAGACGCGATAAGGCCGTTCGGCGTGCGGCTCTCGGCGCCGGAAAACGAACA
>Ga0207088_1120_pt1 | contig 14855 bp, 10 predicted proteins | sample Alteio_BWMinHeat_52_FD_153564 | JGI IMG/M metagenome (GOLD analysis project Ga0207088, IMG submission 153564) | Enriched cells from forest soil in Barre Woods Harvard Forest LTER site, Petersham, Massachusetts, United States -... | ecosystem: Environmental > Terrestrial > Soil > Temperate forest >... | reverse complement strand
GCCGATTTTAATAATCTTAAAAGTAATACACCATTCCCACCTCTTCCTTATTCAGCACCACCCACCCCACCAGAAGCATCTTTGGTATACTATGATGGATATGCAGCTAGTATAAATATACCCGCTTTGAAAACCATGAAAACACAGTATCCACATATTAAAGTTATCATTTCAGTTGGTGGATGGACATTATCATGGACATTTTCAAAAATAGCTGCTGATAGTACATTGAGAGCTACATTTGTAAAATCTGCTGTTGATTTTGTTATTTCTAATGGCTTTGATGGTGTTGATATTGATTGGGAATTTGTTGGTAAACAAGGAATTGGTTATAATATTGTTGATCCAATTAATGATGGTCCTAACTTTGTTCAATTGGTAAGTGATATGAGAGCATATATGAATACTGCTTCACCGAATAAGCATCTTTTGATAACATCTGCAATTGGAACAAATCCTGTTGTTCTTAAGAATTATAATGGTGCTGCTCCATTTTTAGATTATGCATTGTTAATGACATATGATTATTCTGGTCCATGGGCAAATATTGGTGGTCATCTTTCATGTCTTTATTATAATCCAATTAGTGGCATGGATCCTCAGTTTAATGCTGACAGTGCTGTAAAGAATATTGAAGCAGTTGGTTTTCCAACAAGCAAAATATGTGTTGGATGTCCAATGTATGGTCGTGGATGGACCAAAATCACTCCTACTGATCCAACTCAACCATTATTTGGTACTGCTACTGGTGGATCAGCTACTTCATTGAGTCCAGAAGATAGTGAAGCAGGTCTATCATCTTGGAGAGATATTGTCAATGTTGTTGGCACAAATGGATATGTTAGATACTATGATAGTGTTGCTAAAGCCGTTTATTGTTATAACACCAATACTGGTGAAACATGGTCTTATGAAGATCCAGTATCTGCCACAGATAAAGCCAATTATGTTACAAATAATAATTTAGCCGGTATGTTGTTTTGGGAATTATCTGATGACACACGTAATGGTTCTAATAATATATTAAGTACTGTCAATAGTGTATTTGTAAATGCTGGTAAACAGTAATTATTCCTCACCTAATCCCCTTTTTTATTTATTCGCCATACACTCATAAATAAAAAATTGAAAATTATACATTTTATGCCATACATTGTATAATTTAGCATACTAAAACTCTAATTTTGTATGAGTTGTACAGCTGAAATATGTCAAGAGCTAAAGATCGATCAACAGACACTGGAGAAATTAGTTATGGAGTATATGGCCAAGAACAATGTAAACAAAAAGGGAGTACACAAATCCAAGAAAAGTCAGAGACAGGATCAGATGTTGAATCATACTCAGGATCAATTTCCGCATTCACAGAAATCACTGATGACATCCAATCTAGAGAATCCACAGAATTCACAGAAAATACAAACACTCGAAAAGGATCAGTCAGAGATATCAATATCAACAGACTCTTCACCAGACCTATCGATGATTCAAACAGAGAATATGATTCTAGACATATCTGGAGACTCAACGATGGAATCAATGAGCAGAAGACACAAGTCAGGAAAACAGAACAGTCAGAGGAAGATGAGTCCAACATATGGACTGACTCATTCGAAGTCAACCTCTCATCCGACTCCCATTCATCAGATGACTTCATCGATATCGATGGATACCATCCCCAATCTAGAAAAATTATCTCAGGACATGGAACTTATCAATCGGAGAGAGACCCTGCTAAACTCCACCGAAAAATTAATACAACGGCGTCTAAAATACATCAAACAGAAAGAGATATTGTTAAAGAGGACAGAAGAATTAGAGAAACAGAGAGAAATATTGCACTTATCGAAGGAGAAATACAAGAGACAGTATATCAATCAGACAAACTCAAAGAAATCTTAAGAAAACGGTCTGGTGAAGAGGTTACAATTAATAGGGTCTGTGATTTCGCCCCTGTTAAAGGTAGAAAATATTTCACAAAACAAAAAGTTGTCAATTCTGATGGTGTATATATAAACAAAACTGAAAGAGATGGATTAGCCGTAGTTATTCCATTCTTTAATGAACCAAGTCATGAATTACAACAAACACTTAATTCTTTGTATGATTGTTGGACATATCTTAAAAAAATGAATCCTACGTGGAGACAAAAGGAGATGTATGTTGTATTGATTCAAGATGGTTGGCACAAAGCCGATAGTTCAATGAAAGAGTATCTTAAATGTTTATTTCCCAAAAAATTTGACATTCCTATTGGTGCGACAAATTTTAAACAGTATAAAAAGAAAAAAGATGGGGTTGATTGGTGGGATTATTATCCAGATTTTACAACTTATGATCAAGAAAAGGATGGTAACATAACCTACATTTTTGAGAAAACAAATGGTCATATGGTCAAAATTAATCCACAAAGTACATTTAGTGATGATAATCGAAGGATGAATATCACACTAATTGTTAAGATTAATAATAGGAGAAAACATAATTCACATGAATGGTACATGGCTAAGAATGGTTTTGCCGAATCAGTTAAGGCAGAATACCTTTTTATGACTGATGCATTCACTCTATTTAATGAGACTTGTATATATCACCTAATTACATACATGGATAGTAACCATAAATACTCCGCTGTAACTGGAAGACAGAGAGTGATGAGTAGATCACAACAAGGTACTTATGAAAGTATATTTTCATTCCCCTATTGGTTACGAATGGTACAATTGTATGATTTTGAATTAGCTAATGCTGTTTATAATGGTGCATTCTCCATGGGCGGTTTATTACCCGTAATCCCTGGACCATGTGGATTATATAGGGCATCCGATGTGTTGCAAGATCAAGTGAGAGATTGGTATTTTGGTATTGTCAATGAGGAACCTGATCAAACCGGATTGGTGTTGGGAAATTTGAGAATTGCAGAGGATAGAGTGTTGTCGTATTCAGCCGTTCTTAAAACAAGTGAAGAAAAATTTATGGCATTTAATCCACATGCTATCTTTTATTTTGAAGCTGAAACAGAATTAATGAAATTCGTTCTTCAGCGGAGAAGGTGGATAAATGGATCTGTAGCCGGTTATATATGGTTACTTTTTATGGCAATAGGAGATTTTATGGGTTGGAAAACATGTTTTCTTAGAAAATTATATATTTGGATGCTACTTGTCTTTCAATTTATAATTTATATTACCGTAGCGATTGCACCAGCAATAACAATAAGGATTTTGACTTTTAGTATAATGTATTTGTTGGGCGCACTGGGCGTTGTGATTCCAACTATTGGAGAAGTTGCTATAGCTGGAATCTTATGGGGTATATACATTGCACACGTATTTATTCATCATAAGAATAAATTTAACTATTTGGTATTCTTTGTGTTAATTTTAATATCAATTGCTACAACGACATTAGGAATAACATCACTGATCTACTATCTGTTTTTTGATAATAGTAAATCAATTGTGGACACTATTGTAGGTAATGACTTTGGAATTGGCAGTACTATATCTGGTTACCCCTTATACACTGGCATTGCAGTCATTGTTTTGCCTTTCATATTATCATTCTTGATTAGCGGATCTGGACATAGTCCATTATATTTGTATAAAGGATTTTTACCTTACATGTTGTTCACTCATGTTATGATTGCATGGTTCGGTAGTTATTCCTATGCTAGAATATGGGATTTGAGTTGGGGGAACAGACCTGCTGATCAACTTAACGATTTGAGTAGTATACAAAGAGAAAATATGATGAAGAAATTTAAAAATCATAGCGGTATTGTACTATTTATGATCATATTAGCTAACATTGGTATCTTTTTCATACCATTTGTTGGACAAATTTGGATGATGTCTGTCTTTTTCACTCTCGCATTAATTCAAATGTGTTTCTCATTCATATACTTATCATACAAAACTATAGAGAAAATTGGTTTCTTATGTAAGAAATGTAGAAAGTCGGATTATGTTGAATATCAAAATAATGAGAGAGATATAATTGGTGAATTGCAAGATATTGTTATAGAAGATGAGGATAGTGATGAAGATCAGTCAGATAAATCAAATAGTTTAGATAAACTAGATAGTTTAGACAAAGCAGATAAAGCAGATAAAGCAGATAAATTGGCTAAATCACAATTCACAGTTTCACCAACATCAGAGGATCCACTTATTGATAATACCGACTCGTCGGTTTCATCTGCATCACCCGTTACACCAGTTACACCAGTTACATCAGTTTCACCAGTTACACAGATAGAAGGTAACAATTATGTCGAACTAATATGATAAAAAAATTGATGTTTTGTTTATATGGATACTATATAGTATAAGGTATTGATAAATCTATTGAACAACTTATGTTGACCAAAGATAGCAATAGACAACGAGTAACAAGTGCTAGTCATATATGCACTATTTATAATGATACTACAAATAATACACAATATGTATCTCATGATCCATATATCGATTTAATATATGCAGAAATAAAAAATCCTCCTATGTTAATGTTTGAATACAATATATTTAAAGAGTTGCAAGAAAAATATCCTGATTCTCCATATTTCATAAAGCCCTACATATTGTATTCAGATACCATACCAATGTATCATATGTATAATACAACATATATAGATAATCTTAGATCACAACGAGATGTAAAATTGGAAAATTTTCTACATAAATGTTCTTCAAAAGAAGAGTTATCTGAGTACGTTGATAATGAAGAGATGCTAATTATACAAAAATGGCAGTATATTATTGATATCGCAAATGGTATTAAACTACTTCATGATGAGGGTATTATACACCGAAACTTATGTAGTCGTTGTATTTCTATCAATAATGGTGTGGCAACAATTACAGATTTGAGTAGTTGTGCTAAAAAAATGATCGATGGTAAATATGAACCTAATGTACCACCAATGTTTGGAGGTCATTATTACATTGGACATCCCTATTACGTAGTTAGTGGAAGTACCATTGGATACAAATGGACAGCCCCAGAAGCTCAATTAAATACAACTAAATTCAGTGTTAAATCAGATGCATTTGCATTTGGTATGCTTATATCTGAGATATATGGTGCCATGTGTCCAGCATTTCAATTAGGAGTATTGAGTGATAACGATCCACATTATGTAAATTTTAGTAAATTGATTTGGAGATATCAAAATGATTGGACTCCGGACATATCAAGATATTATTCTAAAGATATTATGCCAATTATTAAACAATGTATATCACCTAATCCCGATCAAAGACCATTATTTGACGACAATTTTATTAAAAAATTAGTGAACCTGAAAGAAACCATCAAAAATAGTGAAATAGTAATGTTGGAAAAATGTATAGATAAACAAATTGAAGATAAATTATATTATCGATCAATAGAACAAAAAAGGTTGGCAGAATTAAATAATAACGATACTAGTGGATGTAGTATGTTGTAAATTGTTGTAAATTGTTGTAAATTATAAATGATAATCATTTATTTAAACACTAAATATATTTACCAACAATATATTTATAATCGAGCGGTGGATCCCTTTCGATAGGATATACAACACATACAAATATTAACAGTATAAATGCTCCAACTAAACATGGAACCAATATATCCAACCACATTGGCCACGCACTACTGTTAGTAGTATTTGTTATATTATGACCAAATAATCCATTATCAAATATTATACATGGTGGAAGAGTAAAATTACATAATGTATAATTTGTCCAAATGTTTTCCTCACAACATAAGGTGTTGATATATATATTTATTTTTGTAGTGTTATCCAGACATTTACCACATGAGTTACCACAAGCTATATCACAACACAATGCACCGTGCTTTTTACCAGTTTTACAATATGTATCATTAACAACCGATAATGTTATATTTGTGGAATTTACTGTATTATTCCTTTGATTTATGATCGTTGTTGTATGTGTGTGTGTATTGATATGAGTGTTTGTACCGTTGTTTGTGCCACTTGTAGCACTACTTGTAATACTACTTGTACCACTACTTGTTCCACTACTTGTAGCCATTGTCGTACTAAAGACCGCCGTTGTTGTGGTTGGCAATTCTGTAGCACTAGTTACAACGACTCCGTTTGTCATACTCTGTACAGCTAATATAGGATATGGACCAGTATAGTCAAAACCAGATGTGAATGTTTGTCCAGCAGATAATGATGTTTGCCATGTTGGTGGCATCACCAATATGATGTTACTATCACCAGACTTTTGTAAATTCCAAAAACTAGTAATAACAAATCCTAATGTGTCGATCTGAAATACCCAATTGGTAATCGTGTTACCGTTATTAACAATAGTCAACATTCCATTTCCACCAGTACTCCATGATGTAACTGATGCAAAATTGATTTGTAAATTTAACACCATAGATGTCGTTGTAGTTGTAGTTGGTATTGTAGTTAGTGTAGTAATCGGTGTATTTGTTGTTGATATTGTTGTAGTATCAGTTGTTGTAGTTGGTATTGTTGTAGTTGGTATTGTTGTAGTTGGTATTGTTGTAGTATCAGTTGTTATTGTTGTTGTTGTTGTTGTTGTTGGTATTGTTGTAGTATCAGTTGTTGCTGATATAGTTGTAGTATCAGTTGTTGCCGATACAGTTGTAGTATCAGTTGTTGCTGATATAGTCGTAGTGTCAGTTGTAGTTGATACAGTTGTAGTGTCGGTTGTTGCTGACATAGTTGTAGTATCAGTTGTTGCTGACATAGTTGTAGTGTCAGTTGTTGCTGATACAGTTGTAGTATCAATGGTTGTTGCTGCTATAGTTGTAGTGTCAGTTGTAGTTAAATTTGGTTGACCATTGATAATCTTAATATGATACAACAAAGTAAAAATTAATAGGGAGTATATTAGCAATTTATGCATATCGTCATATGATATTATTTTATGACGATATTATGGACTTATTTATATGATGGATTTTCAATTTTTTGATAACATATTTGGTAGTAAAAATTGTAAATTGACAGGTATATATTTGGATTTTTTTTATTCAATATATGCATATATATGACAGATGAGCTCATAAATGTATTTGATACAAATACAGTAAGCCCTTATGTTAACGATGTTCAAACCAATATTGTAACTATATTATCAACGTACAAATCTGACGATTGTTCATTCATAATTAAAAATGGTGATATCATATTACCCGCACAAATTTATCACGTTTATAACAGTAGTTATTACGGGATAAGATATCCAATTAAGGAGCGAATCATATCACTCTTACCATTTGATATTATCTTCGCTGATTTTTGCACAAGTGAAAAGGGTAATGACTGTCACATCAATTCTATTCATAAATTTATGAACCTATCCGGAACACAGATCGTTGAAACACTTATAAAATTTTTGAAACTAATCAATGTTCACCGGATATCTTTGACAGATGGAGCAATAATTAACTATTCAAAAATAAATAACAAACATATTAAGATAGATCTATCATTATTTAAACTAATAGAAAAAGGCGAAACATTTTATCAAAGATTCGGGTTTGTCGCAGGATATCGTAGTGTTTATCATAAATCAATTTTTGAACAAAATGGTGGTGTAGATAATGCATTAAAAAAATATTTAAAAAACATTAATAGCCTGAAATGTAGTGAGCTAAAATCTATGTATGATAAATTAATTAAAATTCTGCAAACAGTTATTACAACAAATGACTACAATAATGTTAAACTGTATAAATGGGACACTTTTATAAAATCTGTGAATAATTCCACACATATTTATGATAGTGTAAATAATATGAAAAAATGTATAAAGTTGCATAAACAGTTTATTAGTTTTATTTATTTATTAGATAATGAAAAGTATTTTAAAGATCTGTTGTTAAATACATTTAATGATGATAAGCGAGCATATGTAGTGTTGGAAAAAAATATACTAAAATATAGTGACATTATTGGAATAGAATATGGTGGAGAAAAGGTAATGTTGGACTTTTTAGATGACTTTCTAATGTTAAATATTATTAAAAATATGTTGTATGTATTGGATTTGCGAAGTCACTAAATATTTTTTTTGTCTATTCGTTACTTCAGTTACTAGTTAAAGCTTAAAGATTACCTAATGGTCACTTTAAGCTAAGGCTTAAAGATTACCTAATGGTCACTTTAAGCTAAGGCTTAAAGATTACCTAAAGGTTACCCCAGCATCCAGGCGCAGATCCATGATACCAACAGACACAATCACTTGGATTAACATTTGGATCGGTTGGCCCAGACGGATCACCTGACATACACTCCATTGCACCATCTGCATATTGACATATTCCACAATCACTGCATTGTAAACATGGATACAAATCATAATTTGGTTGGAATACAGGCGATTTTGCATCACATGTTGATGCATCACAAAATGTATATCCATGTCTTCTTGCAAACCAGTAATTATTATAATATGTATCATACAAACCATACACATCATCTACGTCATAATCAGTAAGTAGGTATCTGTTATGAGGATGATATGTGTATGTTCTGTGTGTGTGTCTATTACGTGGTTGTGTACCACTTCGCCAAGATGATGTTCTAGATGTACTACTACGTGGCCATGTATCACCTTGACCACCTTGACCACTTCTACCAAGTTGGCCACTTCGACCACTTCGACCACCTTGACCACTTCGGCCACTTCGACCACTTCGACCACCTTGACCACTTCGACCACCTTGACCACCTTGACCACTTCGACCACTTTGACCACTTCGACCACTTTGACCACTTCGACCACCTCGGCCACCTTGACCACCTCGACCACCTTGACCACCTTGACCACCTTGACCACCTTGACCATGCAAATTTTGTGGCATACTTATTGATAAATTTTCTATATTATATCCACTTTGACTATTAAACAATATTATAGTTAATATAATAATTAAAATTATTGCTATACATATTTTGTTATATTGCATTGTATATAATAATTATTTGATATAAAAATAATTATTTGATATAAAAATAATTGTTTGATATAAAAATTGAAAATTATTATTTGGAAAAGATGGTGTATAAACTATATCTTATTATAAACCATATTATAACTAAATAATGAGTTATCAACCAACATTATTACAGTCTTTTTTTATAAAATGGGACAGCTTAGTTTATATACTTTTTACGATTAAGAAAAGTATATGAGAAAATTTTTCTGTTTAAAACTTAAAAATACAATATTACCGTGTTGTTGATATATTCACTTTTGATTTCTAATTTATAATAAAATTTATTTTTAGCTCATATATATACTTTTTTAATTATATTTAATAAAATTATTTTATATACCATTTAAGAAAACTCATTTATTTAATTATTATAATCATAGTTTTATCATATAAGAAAACTATATAAAGACATATTTTTCTACAGAAAAACACTTAAAAGTATGACGATTATAAGTAAATATAGTGAAAATGAGTGAGTCTACAGCGAAATTGAAGTGCATTAAACATTCACTTCGTAAATTGGCCACTAATAAAACTTTTACAAAAATTAATGATACTGTGTTAAGGGTAAATAAAATAGTTATAGATGTTTATAATTTTATTAAATTATATGTTTTATACAAATATGAACAAACTAATAACATACCCAAAATTGATCAATCCTTTATACTAACTGTCTTTAAAACAGTTACGGAGAATTCTAATAAATCTGGTAGAAAAACAACTAAAAATATAAAACTATTAAATGATTTAAATATCTTTTATGAGAGTCACTTTAAACAAGTATCATCTGGAAAATTAGATAGTAAGAATTTATCACATATTATGGTTTATCTTTCTATTCAAATTTTAACTAATATTAAAAATAATATAGTGTTAAACTTTTCCAAATATATTAAAAATATATTAAGACTCTTTTATGAAAACAGTAATATACCAATTACTAATAAAGAATTAAATAAGGCGGTTAATAAAATTATATGTAAAAAAAATAAAAAATTCGATTATAAAAAGAATTCTAGTTTTTTACCATATATGTTTGTAAATTATGTTAAAACATTTTACACGCCAATTAAAAAATCAAAAACATTAATTGAAGATATTAGAAATCATCCCTTAAATTATTTACCATATATGATAAAAATAAATAGGGAAATAGAAGAATATAATAGTAAATTAACTGATGAAAATAAAAACAAACTTAAAAAATTATATCAAGTTTTACCATTAAGAACCAATATAGTCTCTAAATATATTCCTATTGATACAACAATAATTTGTGATTTATTAGTTGATACTGGAATTAGTGAATATTATAAAGGTAAAACAGAGAAAGATATAAAAGATCTATGGAGTTTATGTTTTCCGGGTTTATATAATAAAAAGAATAATCATCTCATCAAAACTAAAAAATATAGATTTGATAATCTTATATATACGGATGGTGTAGGTGTATCTATTATTCAAATAAGTAATACCATTAAAACAAAAAAGGATAAGTTTATTGCCAAAAAGCAAAAAAAACTCAAAAATGAGTTTTTATATATTGATGAGTTAAGTGGAACAGAATTGACTAACATAAAAAATAATTATACACTTCTTGGTGTTGATCCAGGAAAACGGTTTATTGTTCATATGATAGATAAAGAAGGCAAAAAGATAAAGTATACTTCTTTACAAAGAAGACATGAATGTTTACATAAGGCAAATAGAAAGAAAATAAATAATATTAAAACAGAAAATATAATTAAAAAAGAAACAGAGCTATCTAAAGTAAATAGTAAATCATCTTTCGTTAAATCATTTACCGAATATTTGATTATTAAATATAAAATAAATAGTGATTTATTTGATTTCTATAATGCCGAATTATTTAGAAAATTAAAATGGAAATCTTATATACAAACTCAAAGAAGTGAAATGGCATTTGTGAATAAAATCAGAAAGACCTTTGAATCTGATAATAAAAAAGTTTGTTTGATGTACGGAAATTGGAGTCAAACTAAACAACAAGCCAATTATTTTCCCACTCCAGGAATTGGGTTTAAACGTAAATTGAGTAAATATTTTAAAGTAATAACAATAGATGAATTTAGAACATCTATGTTATGTCATTCTTGTGAATCTGAAACTGAACAAAAATTCAGTAGAAAGAATCCGAGACCATATAAAGACAATATCGTAAAAGTCCATAGTTTATTACATTGTAAAAATGGGGATTGCAATAAATTTTGGGATAGGGATGTCAATGGATCTTTAAATATTTTAAAACTCGCAGAACATTATCTTGAGTATAAAACTCGAAAATATAATTTTAGGCGAGATATTAAAAAAGATGAAATTCTCCCTATAATTCCGGCGGTTTAAAAGAATCGCTAATCAATTATTACTGTCGCGAAAAAATGAATTTAAACAAAAAAGTATAACATCAGAAGTGTCCTAACAAATTTCATATAGAAATTTTAAGGTTCAAATTACGAAGTAATTTTTACCCATTAAAAAAAAACAGACAGTAATAAATGTTATGGGGTGTAGATCTTCCAATCCTAAGGACGTCTATATAAAACTGGATATAGGCAGTAATACATTTAAAACAAAAAATATGAATACAAATAATAATGAACTCAAATTGAGTGAACAATTTGAATCTATTATTGATAACACTCTGAACATCATAGATATTTCATTGTGTGAAGTCAAAACAAATAAGATGGTGAGTACGGTTAAGATAAATATTGAAGGACACAAAGATATTATCTTTAAATTAGCAAAACCATCTTGGTTTAAATTAATTGGTGTTACCAATTCAACAAATAAAGATACAAAAAAGGATAAAAAGAAAAATTCAAAAAAGAATAAAACTGTTGTCATGCATAAATTTAAAACAGATGAAATACAGCTACGTATTGGTATTAAAAACATTGAAGTGGACAAAAAGTTATCCAAAGAGCTGTTAGCATATCACACCACTCTCACCGATAAAACTAATATTGGCGACTATGATAAAGTCCCATTAGATCAAGTTGTTGAAGAAACTGATGAACTTGTAGAAATGTCGTTGGATAGCACAAATCGATCTGCAAGATTAATGGGACAAATTAAGGAAATTGGTATCACCTCACTATCAACACTTAATGATCAGAAAGATAAATTACAATCTGTTAGACAAAATATAAATGATGTTGATAATGATATGAGAATAGCAAAACATGAGTTAACTGCTATAAGTTCAATTGGCGGAGTATTAAAAAATATGATCATCGGAAAACCTAGTACTAAAGTACATGAATCAATTGGTAAAAAACATAGTAAAAAACATAGTAAAAAACACAGTAGATCACATAGTGTGGGTAGTATGTCTTCGTCATCCACTGATTCCAATAATTCAAACAACAATATAACCCTTCAAATGTTGAATGATGGTGAGTTTGACCATTTAAGTTCTAATACACGAGAAAAAATCAAACAGACAGAAGATAATTTAAATACAATCAATACTCTTGTAGATGATGTTCAACGTATTGCCAAAGAAATAGGTGAAGAAATTGATGAACATAATCTAATTTTGAATGAAATGTGTGAAGCAGTTAGAAGGACAAATACAACTCTTAAGAAAGTACGTGTTAGGACAAGAAGAGAATACTGATAAAACTAATAAAACTGATAAAATTGATAAAGTTATATCATTTAAAATGTTTATTATGGTTATATAGTGTAATGAACATTTTAAATGATATAAATAAACAGATAAATCTAATTACTGTAGAATTGAACGAATTACAACAAAAACAGATTACATTGGGTGAGACTAGTAAGATAAATAAACAGATAAACATAGAACTAAATAAACAGATAAACATAGAACTAAATAAACAAATAAATGACCTACTATCTAAAAGAGGACAACTAATGGAACAGAAACGGAAATTATGCCAACGAGAAAAAAATATTGATGTGATGGAGATATAGGATAATTATAAAAAGGAAAATAAACTAAATATTCGAATTTATATGGCTACAGACATATGTGTTTTTTCTCTCTTACCAGTTTGCTCATTTTGCCCATTTTGCCCATATTGACCAGTTTGTCCACTTTGCCCATTAATTGTCTTCATATTATACTTAACATAATCCCTTCCATCATTGCTGAGATAATCTTGTAAATCCTCAAATTCTTTCTGTATCAGCTCAAATGCCTTCTCTATATCAACAATACTCTGTTCCAAAGTTGTTATATTAGTTTTTTTATCAGTTATCTGTGACTGTTTATTACTTGTTTGTGTATGTGTTTCACTTTCTAATTTTACAAGATCACTTTTCACAGTATCTATACTATTTTGTTCGCCCACCAAAGCAGCTACTTTAACAGTACTTAGTAAAATATTAATTTTATCGATAAGGAGTATAAACCTAGTCTTATCATCAAATCGTTTATTTTTATTGATGTATTCAGCGAGTTCTTTTACACTATGCTTTGATTCAACCAATAAATGTTCCATTCTAACCATTTTATAATAATGTATTATGCTAATTGTCGTATATGGTATATCTTTCAACTTTTCTATTCGGTTTTTGTTTTATTTGGTTTATACACAGTACTTGGTAATAAAAAATTGATTTATTTTCATTTAAAAAACCCATTTTATTTATACAACAATTGTTATTACCAAGTGTGTTAAAAAATGTTTAGACATTTACTTACCAGAATACAGCATATACGGCCTATACAACCTATAGAGGTTATACAATCCATTGTGACTAAACAAAAAATCAGTCCATTATCTACACACACAATTAGTTCCTATCCATATAGTGCTAATTTATATCTTACTAAAAGATACTATTCAACCCCTTCAGATTTTACAAAAGCAACTCCGCCAGATTTTACAAAAGCAACTCCGCCAGATTTTACAAAGCCAAAACGTAATCTGATGGATGACTTCAATGAAATCTATAATGTTCCATATGTTAAGGAATGGCGAGAGATGATGGATGAAATGGAGAAAAGGAAATTCAACACAAAAAGATTAAAAATCATTCTTTGTGTGCTTGCTGGTAGTGTTATGTTTGTATCATATGATGTAATTCAAAAATGGACAAGTGAACAGGTAACCCACATTACCACTAAATCACTAGAGGATCCAAATTTTCAAAAAGATGTGATTGCATTTTGTGAAAATATAGTTAATCAACTTGTCACATCTGAAAAAATACAAAATGATGTAATCAACTTGTTACAATTAGCCATATTTGAACTTGCAAAAAGACAGGATGTCATTGATGAATTATCTAAATTGTTTGGCACTGTATTCACATCAGAGGTTGTACAAAATGCTGGTTCTAATTTATCTGCTGAAGTTGTTAAAATGCTCCTACACGGTGAGGAATATGAAGAGTTAAGACAAATGTTGTTTAATTATTTGTGTATGGAAATAAATAAATTGTCTCAAGATGATAGAGTACAATCAGACATTGGAATACTTGCAAGAAATGCAGTTGGTGTAATGATATGGGGGTCATCAGTAAAATCATCTAATTAAATTATCTAATGGAAAGTAAATATATTTTTAAACAATTGGTTCATCATCACCATCAATTGCAATTACCTTTGTATCAAGAGGTGGTGAATTATTGTGTGAATTATCATGCGAATTATCATGCGAATTATTTGTTGATTCATTCTTTTTGTTTTTATATTTGTGAGAGGATTGTTTTTTGAAGAAATTCGGATTAACATATCCAGTGTACAAGGGTACTACAGTAATCCCTTTTTGTTTCTCTAGTCGTTTTCTAATATATGTCTTGCCATCTGCATCTTTTATAACCCAAATAGGATGTTGAGTGCAATCTTC
>Ga0207088_1118_pt1 | contig 15005 bp, 6 predicted proteins | sample Alteio_BWMinHeat_52_FD_153564 | JGI IMG/M metagenome (GOLD analysis project Ga0207088, IMG submission 153564) | Enriched cells from forest soil in Barre Woods Harvard Forest LTER site, Petersham, Massachusetts, United States -... | ecosystem: Environmental > Terrestrial > Soil > Temperate forest >... | reverse complement strand
TTGCGGTGAGCCCAGTCAGTTCTCCGTACGTGTCGTAGACACGCACATCGGTCGCACTGCCCAGTGTCGTTCCCGTGATTAGCCCGTCTTTCGCATTGCGTTTGATGACCAGCGATCCCGCTTTGCTAGTCAAACCATCATTGTCGTAGGTAAAGTTGATCGTGTTGCTGTTAATGCTCTGGGACGTGACCCAGAAGTTGTTGTTGTACATGCGGCTCAGGCTTCCCGCAACCGTGCCTGTCCAAGTGGAGGAAGTCGGTAGCGGGCCGTTGAAGCCGTACGCGATTGCTTCGCCTCCGGCGATCGAAGCCCCGTCCAGGTTTCCGGTCAGGGAATCGTAGGAGTAACTCACCGCCTCCGTGGGCGTGGCCATGGAGTTCAACCGTCCAGCACTGTCATAGCCGTAATTGATTGTCTCCCCGTCCGGCCGCGTGATTGTCGTCAGATCATGGTCAAAGTTGTAGGTAAAAGTCGTCGATCCGGTTCCCGCGACCGCTGGCGGAGTGTACCCGGAAGGGAAGTCCAGAGTTCCGTAGGAAAACGTGTGCGCAGACTTCCCCGGCGGCGTGACCGATGTCACGTTGCCATCGCCGTCATAGGCGTAGCTGATGAGTCGACCATCGGGCAGGGTCTGGGTTAGCAAATGCCCGTCGCCATCGTGCGTGAAGCTGGAGGTCAGCTTCAGCGGATCGGTAATGCTGGAGAGAAGTCCGCTCGCGTCGTAGGCCAGTGTAGCTATGCGCGTCCCTTGGGTGACAGTCGAAATTCGGCCGTGGCCGTCATAAGCGAACTTGACGGGCAGGAGAGTCCCAACTTGTTTGCTGCTGATTCTTTCGAGGGTGTCGAACACGGTGGTGGTCGTTCGCTTCACCGGAGTCGTCGCCACCGAGGTTAAGTTGGCGGCCGTGAAGACGGTCTTATACGTGCGGCCATTCACCGTTTTGATATCAGTTTGGCCGGTTAAGCTGAACGGATTTCCAGCCGTGCCCAGGGAGGCCGTGCGCGAGCCGCTCACCGACATCGCCAGGCCGCCGAGGGTCAGAGTTCTGCTATGCAGAACCTGCGCCTGGAGTCCCCACCGCTGATCTGGAACAAAGGTCTTGATGTCCAGGGTGCCATCTGGCAGCGATGAGTTTTCGGAAAGCTGTCCCGTCTGCTGTGTATTCGTTGCCGTGGCTTGCAACCCGTTCGGCCAGGTGTTGGTGAACTGTTCGCCGGGCGACGACGGGATTGTTACCTGGAATGTGGCCGTTCTGCCCATGGCCGTGGTGGTTGTGACGCTGTACCCGGAGCTGGAATCGGTACCGCTCAAGATCGTGGAGCCGCCCACCGCGTCAGAGTCGGAAGTCAGCCGGCCTTGGCTGTCGTAGGCATAGCTGAAGAGATTCCCGTTCGCGTCGGTGCGTGACTGCAGCAGGCCAGTAGGAGTGTTCGCGAATGAGAGCAAGTTTCCCTTAGGGTCGGTGAGCGCGCTCAAGAAGCCGTTGCTGTCCATGGCCAAATTCGTGCTTTGCGCGTATGGCGAAACAATCGCAGTCGCATGCTCGGAGCCATCGCGCTCGACGGTAGTGATGTTCCCGCTGCCGTCGGTGACGGTGAACAGATTTCCGGCGGAGTCGTAGGCGAACTGATATTTAACTGCCCCCGTCAGAGGCTTGAGAGGTTCAAGATGACGCCCGTTCACGTCGAAACTATAAATCTCATTGCCATCCTCGGAAGTCACCAGGGTTCCCCCGTTGTACGGCAACGAGCCAGCGAGCTGCCACGCACTGCGTTGGCTGCCGTCGCCTAGAAATAGCGTGTTGCTGCTCGGGTCGTATGCATGGTGCACACTTAGAGTCCAGCCGCCGATCATGCCCGCATCCGTGGTGGCAATCGTGCTCGCGCCGGCGCCTGGGGCGCGATCGCTCTCGTAATGCAGGAAGAATCCCGTCCCCACGATGGGCACATCCTCGCGCAGGCTTTGGTTCTGGCACGCGATGCTTGAGCCGACTGGCACGTTGGGCGGGCACGGGTGATCGACTTTGGGCTTGTTGTTCGCAAGGATGGGCGTCAACGTAAAGCTGAGCGTCCAGGGCAGCGATACCGCCCATGGAGGGCAATTCGCATCTGCCGTGAAACCGAAGTTCGTCTGAGTGAGGACCTGAACCGTAGAAGGAAGTGGAAACGTCAGTCCGCCCGCGTCTGGGCAACCGCTTGCAAATGGACCTACGTTGAGGTTGCCATTATCCTGAAAAACCGTACCGCAGCTATCGGTGTTGGTTGTAATCGGTACGCCATCGTAGAACAAGAACGTGTAGGTGCCATTGGTTACGTCGATAGTGAGAAACGTCCCACTAATATTAGAGTCCAAAGGTCCGCTTCCAACAAACGATAGAGTATTGCTGTTGCCATTCGTGCAGGTTCCCGTACCAAAGTCGTTGATGGATCCTGAACCGCCCGTCGGATACCCGGCCCATTCCAGTTGGGGGGTGCATTGCGTCTGCTGAGGGGACAGCAGTGCGTTTCCAGACCCTTGATGACTGATTGTCCAGTTATATTCCTGTCCGTCCGAACCCCCGCCGGTGCCCGAGATGGTGTAGGTTACGTTCCAGGACGTTACGCCCAGCCAGGGGCCGCAGTTTTGTGCCTCGGCGTGCAAGCAGCTAAGAAATGCCACTGCCAGGAACAGCACAAGACTCTTGAGTAAACGATTCACGGTCGGCCTCTCTTCCATGTCGCGATGGGTGGACATCCTTAAACGTATTGAAGGTCCCTGATCTCCCTACTGCTATTAGCGGGAAAAACAGGAAAACCCTGTCATTTTCTGTCGAAGAAATCGGAACCCAGAGCCGGTAGACGAAAGGGGAGCTCTATGGTAAGTTCAACTCTCAATTTCGCAAGTACTTAGCATCAAAATCCCTCCCCGAACAGATTAGGCATTTTCCATGACCGGGCCTTCTACGTCGGAAATCACCGAACTCCTTGATGGCTGGCTGGGAGGGGATCAGCTTGCGCTGCAGCATCTTACGCCGGTGGCCTACAAAGAATTGCGCCACACGGCGCAGCATTATATGGCCCGGGCATGGCAGCTCCCGGAACTCGACCGAGGCGTGAGCCATGGAGCCTGAACGCTGGCATGATGTCGAGCGCATCTACCACGCTGCGCTGCAATGCGAGGAAAGCGAGCGAACGGCCTTCCTGGAGCGGACCTGTGCCGCCGATCAGTTGCTGAGGGCGGAGGTCGAATCGTTGTTGAAATATGCCCAGCGCCCGGCAAAATTTTTCGAAACACCCGCGCTTGACGTCGTCGCTCGGAAGCTGGCTGACGATCTTCATGCCCTGGACGCGGTTCACTCCGCGGGCATGATCGACGCGCGGATCGCACAATACCGGATCGTCGCGAAATTGGGCTCGGGCGGCATGGGCGAAGTGTATCGCGCCCGCGATTCGCGGCTGGGGCGCGATGTAGCGATCAAGGTCCTGCCGTCTTCCCTCTCCGCCGATCCCGACCGACTGCGGCGCTTCGAGCAGGAGGCGCGAGCGGCGGCGGCGCTGAACCATCCCAATATTCTTGCCGTGTTTCAGATGGGCACCTATGCAGGCGCACCGTATCTGGTTTCGGAGTTGCTGGAGGGAGAAACGCTGCGCGAGCAGATCAAGCGGAGCCGCCTAGCCGTGCGCAAGGCAATCGATTACGGAGTGCAGATTGCGCGCGGGCTGGCCGCAGCGCATGAGAAAGGCATTGTCCATCGCGATCTGAAGCCAGAGAATTTGTTCGTCACCAAAGACGGACGGGTGAAGATTCTGGACTTCGGGCTGGCGAAGCTGACGCACCCGGCGGACTCAGAGTTCAGCGCACCAACGCAAAACGAGGGAACCGAAGCGGGCGTGGTGATGGGTACGGTGGGCTACATGTCGCCGGAGCAGGTGCGGGGACAAGCGGCCGGGAGTCCAGCAGACATCTTTGCTTTCGGCGCGATCCTTTACGAGATGTTGGCGGGGAAGCGTGCGTTTCAGAAACCGACCTCGCCGGAGACGATGACGGCGATCCTGAATGAAGACCCTCCGGGAATTTCGCAGGTCACAACGACTATTCCGCCGGCCCTGCAGCGGGTGGTGCATCGTTGCCTGGAAAAGAACCCTGAGCAGCGATTTCAGTCGGCATCCGACTTGGCATTCGCGCTGGATGCGCTGTCGGAATCTGGAGGGTCAGCACACTCCGCGACTGCTGCAAGAATCGCGACTGTTGCTGGGAAACGATGGAAGGTGATGGTCGCCGCTGCTGCGGTGGGACTGACGTTGTCGATCGGCGCTTACTTCTACCTCCACCGCGCGTCCAAGCTCACCGACAAGGACACGATCGTCCTCGCCGATTTTGCCAACAGTACGGGCGATGCGATCTTCGACGACACGCTGAAAACGGCGCTCAACGTTTCCCTACGGCAATCGGCTTTCCTGAATGTGCTCTCTGACGGTGAAGTCGCGAAGACCTTGCAACTCATGACCCGTCCGGTCGACACGAAACTGACGCCCGAGGTTGCTCGCGAGCTTTGCCAGCGGGCGGGCAGCAAGGCCTACATTGGCGGGGCGATTGGCAGTCTAGGGAGCGAATATGTGCTGGGGTTGAAGGCGGTGAATTGCCAGAGCGGAGACACGCTGGCACAGGAGCAAGTCACGGCGTCGTCAAAGGAAAAGGTACTGGACGCGTTGAGCAGGGCCGCGTCCAAACTGCGTGGCGAACTGGGTGAGTCGTTGGCTACGGTACAGAAGTTTGATGTTCCGCTCGCACAAGCCACCACGTCTTCCCTCGAAGCTCTGAAAGCGTACAGCCTTGCCAGAAAGGCCCAAAAAGAGAGGGGCTCCTCCGCAGCTCTGCCTAACTTTCAACGCGCCATCGAGCTTGATCCGAATTTTGCCATGGGCTACCGCGCACTGGGCGGCATCTATGGCACTCTCGGCGAACAGGAGCGCGCGAGCGAGTACCTGACAAAAGCGTTTGAGTTGAGAGAACATGCCAGTGAACGGGAAAAGCTGCTCATCATCGCCAACTACTATTCGTTTGTAACGGGGGAACTGGACAAAGCAGCCCAGACATATCAGGAGGAGATTGAGAGCTACCCGCGAGAAGGTAGCACGTACATCGATTATGGTGTGGTGTTTGCGTCACAGGGGCGGTACGAGAAAGCGGCGGAGATTACGAAGCAAGGCATGAGCCTTGCACCGGGCACTTCATATGTCTACGAAAACCTCGCCCACTACACCCTTGCGTTGCAGCGCTTTGACGAGGCACGGCAGATCATGAACGAAGCGCAGTCTCGAAAAATAGATAATTTCGTATTGCGCAAGGCTCTTTATGGTCTGGCCTTTGTGGGAGCCGACTTCGGGACGATGGCAGAACAGCAACAGTGGTTTGCGGGGAGGCCCGATTACGAGAACTGGGGGCTCGCGTTCGCATCCGACTCCGAGGCGTATGAAGGTTACCTTGGCAAGGCTCGGGAACTGACCCAGCGGGCCGTGGGCTCGGCCATCCGGGCTGACAGCAAGGAAGATGGGGCAATATGGCAGGCTATCGCTGCTCAGCGGGAAGCGGTTTACGGCAATCCCGCGGAAGCCCGGAGGTTAGCTGCACAGGGCTTGAAGCTTGCCCCTGCAAGTCAGGGTGCGGAGAGTGAAGCCGCGCTTGCGTTTGCCATGGCGGGCGATGCGGCGCGGGCTGAGTCCTTGGCCCAGGACCTAGGCAAACGCTTCCCATTAGACACCCAGATGCAGTTGCTTTGGTTGCCTGCGATTCGAGCGCAATTGGCACTGGGAAGAAAGAACGCGGCCTTGGCCCTGAATTCTCTGCAAGCCACTTCGCCCAAGGATTTTGGGTTAATTAGCTTCGGTATCAGCACGTCCTGCCTCTATCCGGTATATGTACGCGGGCAAGCTTACTTAGCGGCGGGAGAAGGCAGCGCTGCCGCCGCTGAATTTCAAAAGATTCTCGACCACAGCGGCATCGTCTGGAACTGCTGGACTGGAGCGTTGGCGCATCTAGGCGTGGCTCGCGCCAACGCCTTGCAGGCGAGAACTTCAAAGGGCGCGGATGCCGACGCGGCCCGCGTCCGCGCGCTCGCCGCTTATAAAGATTTCCTCACACTCTGGAAAGACGCCGACCCCGATATTCCCATCCTGAAAGAAGCCAAATCCGAATACGCGAAGCTGCAATAGCAGCGGGGCGATCTTCCAAGCCTGCGTCGCCTGCTTGTAATTTGCCTATCGGTGGCAATTGCTTCCAGTTGGCTGACGAGCACGGGCTTTAGGGTCACTTCTTCAATCGCGCGGTCCAAGGCCAGTCGAATCCGTCAGCTTCATCATCAGATAGGTGAAATACTCGGCATCCGTCCTCGCCTCCTGCTTCTTATCCGCGCCTGGGCCGTGTCCGCCCTCGATGATCTCGTCATAGAAAAACGGCTTGTGAAACTCTTCCAAACGCGCCGCAAACTTGCGCGCATGAACCGGTCCTACGCGATCGTCCTTGGTCGTGGTAAAGATCAGCGGCTCCGGATAATAGACATCAGGCTTGAGTTGGTTATACGGAGAAATCGACGCAAGAAATGCGCGCTCCTCTGGCACCGAGACCGAGCCGTACTCGCCCACCCACGAAGCGCCGGCCGACAGGTGCTCAAACCCCAGCATGTCGAGCAAAGGCACTTGGATCACCACCGCATTCCACATCTCCGGGTGTTGAGTGAACGCAACGCCCATCAGCAGGCCACCATTCGATCCACCCCGAATCCCAAGCCTGCGGGGCGAGGTGATCTTGCGCGTCACCAGATCCTCGGCCACCGCGTAGAAGTCGTCGTAAATCCGCTGCCGGTGCGTCTTGAGCCCCGCCTCATGCCACGCCGGACCGAACTCGCCGCCACCCCGGATATTGGCCAGCACAGATACGCCGCCATGCTCTAGCCACAGCTTGCCATTCACCGGCGAGTAGTAGGGAGTACTCGAGATCTGGAAGCCCCCGTAGGCCGTCAGCAGAGTCGGATTCGACCCGTCGTAGCGCATATCCTTGCCATGCACTACAAAGTACGGCACCCTGGTCCCATCCTTTGAGGTCGCCTCTAACTGCTCGACCACATCTCTGCTCGCGTCAAACTGCGGCTTCTGCGACTTGACCAGAGCGAACGATCCATCCCCCGCATCGCCAAGCCACAGCGAGGGTGGCGTTAAGAAACCCTCGATTGTCAGGAAGAAGCGGTCGTCGGTGCGGCTCCCCGTCCCAGAATCGATCGTCTGATTGTCTGGCACCGGAAGCCGCTTCCGCGTCCAATTCCCATCGCTACCCAAGGTGTACACATATGCGCGTTGCTGCACATGCTCGAGAGTGGCCAAGATCAGGTGGTTCTTCGTCGTTGAAAACCACTGTTCAAACTCCTCTGCGGTTGGCGCAAACACCAAGACCGGATTGAGCCGCACCGGATCCTTTTCGACCGCCGCCAAATCAAGCGCAACCACCGACCCCTGGACGATCTTTCTGGATTGTCCCTCGGGCGTCCAATCTTCATTGAGAGTTACCAGCAATTGTCCGTCGAGCATTCCATCCACCGTAGCCTTCAGAGGCAGCGCCAGCTTCTTTGCTCCGCCGGGCAAAAGCAGGTAGTTCTCGTGCGCAAAAAAGCTTAGATTTCGCAGCACCATGACGGCTTGGTGGCCTTGTCCATCCGTAAAGACGAGCGGATCGTCGCTAGTGTCCTTGGTGTCTCCGCGGAACACTTCCTCCGCGCTCTCGAGCGGCTGGCCGCGCTTCCAACGCCGTATAGTGACCGCGTAGCCGGACTCGCTCATCGTTCCCGGGCCCCAATCGCGCGCAATCAGCAGCGTGTCTTTGTCTACCCACTCCGCGTCCTGCTTGCCGCGAGGCAGCGTAAAACCACCCTCTACGAACTTGCCCGTCTTCAGGTTCATCTCGCGCAGGGTTACCGCATCCTCGCCCCCCGCCGAGAGCCCCGCCAAGCAAAGCTCATCGTCCGGATGCAGGCATTGCAGTCCTTCCCCCACCCAGCTCTGCTTGTCGGTTTTGGAAAGCGCATCGTAGTCCAGTAGCGTCTCCCACTTCGGCTCCGCGGTCAGATAGTCCTTGAGCGTTGTGCGTCGAATGATTCCACGCACATGCGCCGCATCCTGCCACGTGTTGTACACCGCGCCATTGCGAAACTCCGGATCTGGCAGCCGGTCCGGAGACTCGAGCACCTTCAGGGCATCGGCCTGCAAAGGCGCGAAGTGGCTGTCCTTCTCCAGCACCGCGGCCGTCCGCGCATTCTCTGCCTTCACCCAAGCCAGTTGCCTCTCGCCGTAGACGTCTTGCAACCAGGTGTACTTATCCGGTTGCTCCGGGACCGCCTGCTGGGCGCGTGCCGGGATCGCACCCATCCCCGTCACCAAAGCCGCAAACGTCATCAGCATCGCCACCGGGCGCGCCGTCGTTCTTGCAAAAGACATTTTCAATGTGCACACTCCTTGCCAGACCCTCTGGGGGAGAAGTATCGCATTCCCAAGCCGTCTTCGGCTCCGAAAAGTGGAGCGATACGGCTACCCTCCACCGGAATCAGGGCCGTCGGTAGCTTGGTGCATAACAGTTCCGGAGGCTTGGCAGGTTCCGGGCAAATCAAGAACAAAGCGGAACGAAACTGTTGTGAACAGCCATCGCACTCAGTGACCGTCGACAAGCGGGACATCATGGAAGCCGGTCGGAAGGTAAGCGAAAAGCAGAAGTCCAATGCACTGTTCAAAAATTCCGTTTGGGCAGAGTTCGGCATGATTTCAACAAGAACGGGGCATTCTCACCGTCACGAGGCCACGCCGAGGCTTGCGCAGTTTCCGAACTAGTTGATTTGAAATGGTAGGCGCGGCAGGAATCGAACCTGCAACCGTCGGATTAGAAATCCGATGCTCTATCCGTTTGAGCTACGCGCCCACTGATGTAAGTCGATTGAAGGGTAACAATTCCACTCTTGGCGGTTCAGGCGTTGGCAGAGTTGTGCCAGTCGATGTTTCGGTGTCAACGTCGCCTGAAAAACCATTCGTGATTAACTTGATCCCCAACGTTTCTCAAGGGTGAACTCAAAACGGGGCACTGCGCACCTATGTGTCTTTTCTGGACGGCTCCACCAGGTGGGCATATTTGTCACCCGGCTTACCCCTGCAAAGGAGCAAATTTTTCAACGTCGGAGGCGGAGCGGAGCAGGCCTGGCCCCAAGCATACTCTTGGCCCCACGCAAACTCCTTGATGAGGCCTTGCGAAAAGGCCACTGCCTCCGGCGTAAAGTAATACTCACAGGTAGCCGCTCTTTCGTCTCTTCGCGAGAACAGAGCGGCCCCATCTTTGGAACCATGGTACTCAAACTGAGTCTCAAAAGTGTCTTCCAGCGCCTTCCCCTTGGCCTTATACTCGCGGGAAGTCATCGTTACTCTGTACCAACCCGGGGCAGTACCTTCAGTCATAGCCCATACCTCCATTCCGACAACCCGCGAATTGTACGCCGCTCAGACATCTCGAAAACCCTCGCCGCAAGCAAATGATGCGCCCGTCCGGGGCTTGTCAGAGTGGGCGCTGCTTTTGTATCAGTAGATGTGTCACGAAGGCAATGCAATGCACTGCTCTGCGCAGCGTACCTTCCAGCCTGGTCGTTTCAACGTTTCGCATTATCCTGCATCCTTGGGCACTGCGGCCAGAACAGATTAGAAATCCGATGCTCTATCCCTTTGAACTTACCCGCCCTCAGGGTGCAAGTTTACTCTACCGCTGCTGGAGCGCTCCCAAAACGCGGCCTGTCAAGACCGCGGAGGTGCGAGGGGAGACGGAAAATCGTGTCAATAAAGAGTCCCTACCTGGAAGAAGGGGCTCGGATGGTGGGCGCTATAGGATTCGAACCTATGACTTCCACCGTGTGAAGGTGGCACTCTACCGCTGAGTTAAGCGCCCACTGTCGTGCGGTAAGTTCATCATTATACACAAGTTCCCCGTCCACAATTGTGCAACTGATAGGCTACTGAACGGCCTCCGGCCCCGTTGCAGCCCTCGTTCACCTCTAAGAACCGCGTCGAGCGTTGCCACTTTTAGCGGGAAGTGATCTGCGCTCTCCCTAGTGCGTGAGCGAGAACTTGCCCCGCAGTTGGATGTTGTCCGAGGAACCGCCAACGAGAATCGTAAAGTCGCCTGGCTCGGCGACCCAGTCCTTTTTCTGCACGCCGTAGAAAGAGAATGCTCTGCGGTTCAGGGCGAGGGTTACGCGCCGGCTCTCACCCCGCTTCAGATTTACTTTCGCGAATCCTTTCAACTCCTTGATTGGCCTGGGAACGCTGGCATGCGCGTCGCCGACATACAATTCCGCCACTTCCGCTGCTTCGCGATGACCTGTGTTCTTTACATCGAACGAGACCGAGACGGGTTCGTTGAGGTTTCCGGTTTGCGGCGTCACCGCCAACTTGCTGTATGAAAATGTGGTGTAGGAAAGGCCGTAACCGAAAGCGAAGAGCGGCTTGGTCTCCGATCGATCAAAGTGCCGGTATCCCACGAAAAGGCCTTCCGAATACCGCACCCGCTTCCCGCCATTTTCCGGATAGTAGCTGTGAAACGTGGGATTGTCTTCCCAGCGCCGCTCAAACGATGCCGGCAGCTTGCCCGACGGGCTATAGTCTCCCAAAAGAACTTGCGCCAGCGCGGCCCCGCCCTCCTGCCCGGGATACCATGCGTGCAGAATGGCCGGAACATTCTCGACCCAGCGCGACATGTCCACGTTGCCGCCTGCAGTCAGTACAACGATCACGTTCTTGTTGACGGCGCTGATTTGCCGAATGAGCTCGTCCTGCCCGCCTGGAAGTTGAAACGGTCGGTCGAAACCCTCGCCCTCGGTCTTGTCATCGAATCCAACACAAATAATCACAGCGTCAGCTTTAGCTGCCAGGGCCTTGGTCTCGCGGCCAATGAAGACCTCGGCGCGAGTCACGCCAAAACCAACGATGGCGCTGCCCACGGATTCGAAATATTCGAGGCGGATCTTGTACGCCTGGCCCGCTTCCAGATGTCGGGCCGCGGTGTCCAAGGTTTGGGAGTGCGGTTGCCAATCGTCGATCCCAATCTCATCGCCGATGTAGAGCCGAACCCCATCGTCGGCCGACGTAAAGAACTTATAGTCCCCGGTCTCCTTCGGCACGAAGTACCCGGTCCAGCGGATCGAGAAATGATCGACCGGTTCGCCCGCGGCAAAACTGCCTTCTCCCCAGTCGAAGTGAACGTGCTTATCCGTGCGCACCATCGCGGGTGGGCCCTTCAGTTCTTCATTGCTGAAATATTCTCCCTCGAGGCCGCTCTCGCCATTGGGAGTGGTGACAAACTCGGAGTTTTCAAAGACCTCGTCCAGAACAGGAAGGTCGACCGCATACAAAACCTTGGCCTTCGTGCCGAGGCGGTTGCTGATCCCTTCCAGATAGCTGACGGCGTTGAACGGCTTGGTTTCCGCGCTGCCGCCTCCGCTGACGACCGCGGGATAAGCATCCGGGCCAATCACAGCGACGGTCTTCAATTTGTTTTCATCCAGCGGTAGCAGATTGCCGGAGTTCTTCAGCAAGACCATGCTTCCCCGCGCCATTTCAAGCGCGACCTGGCGCCCTTCCTGACTGTAGGTGGGAATGCCGGTATCGGTCTGGGGCTGGTCGAAAAAACCGAACTCGATTGCCTTGCGGAGAATTCGTCTGACTTTGTCGTCAATGGTCGCAGCCGAGATCTTGCCTTCCTTGAGAGCGGCAAGCAGAGTGTCTCGATTCATGAAGGTGGGCGCTGGCATTTCAAGATCGAGACCGCCATTGGCCGCCGCAACTCCATCGTGTGTGCCGCCCCAATCGGACATGAGAATGCCGTCGAACCCCCATTCCTTCTTGAGAATCTCGTTGTTCAGATGGACGTTCTCGGTCATGTAGGTGCCGTTGACGAGGTTGTAGGCATCCATGACCGCGCCCACGTGCGCCTCTTTCACCGAGGCTTCAAAGGCCGGCAGGTAGATTTCACGCAATGTTCTTTCATCGATGTCGGAACTGAGAGTCATGCGCGCGAATTCCGAGTTATTCCCCGCGAAGTGCTTGGCCGTCGCGATGACGCGTTGTTCCTGCATCCCTCGGATCACTGAGACCGCCATTCTCGAGGCCAGGAATGGATCCTCGCCGAAGTATTCGAAGTTGCGGCCATTCATGGGCGCGCGATAAATATTCATGCCGGGGCCGAGAATGAAATGCACTCCTCGGGCGCGAGCATCCTTGCCCATCGCCGCGCCGAAACGCAGCGCGAGGTCTACATCCCAGGAGGCCGCCAGCGCGATGCCGGCGGGGTAAGCAGTCGTCAGCCCGTAATCGTGAACCCCCATCGGACCGTCCGACATTCGGAGGGACGGGATTCCGAGTCGAGGAATGGGACGCGTGTAAAAGTCGTTGATGCCGCCGACCATCTCAATCTTCTCCTCGATGGTCATCTTGCCGAGAATCGAATCGACGCGATTCTCAACCTCTGTCTTCGAAGGCCCGCTTTGTGTCACGCCAAACTGAACAACCAGCAGCAGCGCGACCCCAGTTGCTAAAGATCGAACACTCATCATTTGTGCGACTCCATTGTGCGACTTCATACTTCATCGTTGTCGATGCTCTCAAGCCAGCAAACTCGGTTCCTTGGTCGATCTTTTTACACCGGAATCTTGTGCGCTGCACCGAGGGGTTTCGGGCCACAGGCTTGTACATACGACCTGGCGAGCTGAGCCTATGTCCTGTTCTCCTGGGCCGGTCTTTGTGCTACTTATATGGTGGTTATGCTCCGCGGCCCCCTACTCTATCACCGACGCTATTACCTACGTTGGATCGTGGCGCTCGTTACAGTCGCCCTGGTTGTTGGCGGACTCGCGGCGTGCGGGCGGCTGGGATCGCTCAGATCTAAGTGGTCCGGTGATCAGGTGCGCTTCAGCCGCGATATACGACCCATCCTGAATCAGAACTGCGTCGCGTGTCACGGTGGGGTCCGGCAGAAGAATGGGGTCTCGTTCATTTTTCGAGAAGAGGCATTGGGCGTAGGAAAATCCGGACGTCGCACGATCGTGCCCGGCAAACCGGATGAGTCCGAACTGATCGCCCGATTGACTTCGACCGATCCTGAAACGCGCATGCCCTACCATGCGCCGCCTCTTCCTCCGCAACAGATCGCGTTGCTTCGGCGGTGGATTCAAGAAGGAGCCAAGTGGGAGGACCACTGGGCCTTCGTTGCACCCAAACCACAGCCCCTGCCTGCGGTGAAGCGGTCAGGTTGGGCACGTCAACCGCTGGATCGGTTCATTCTTGCTCGTCTGGAAAGGGAGAGGCTCGAACCCTCGCCCGAGGCTGACAAGGCAGCCTTGCTGCGACGGGTTTCTCTGGATCTCACCGGACTTCCGCCCACAGCCGAGGAGCAGGCAACGTATCTGGCTGATTTGTCGCCCGACTCCTATGAGAAACAAGTCGATCGTCAGCTCGCCTCGCCACACTATGGCGAGCGATGGGCAGCATTGTGGCTGGACCTGGCGCGATACGCGGACAGCAAAGGGTATGAGGCCGATCGAGGCCGGCCGGGGGTTTGGCCCTATCGGGATTGGGTCATCGACGCCTTCAATCGCAACCTGCCCTATGACAAGTTCGTGATCACGCAACTGGCGGGTGATTTGCTTCCCAACGCGACCTTCGAGGACAAGATCGCGACTTCATTTCACCGCCAGACTCCCAACAACGATGAAGGCGGCACCGACGATGAGGAGTTCCGTTTGGTAGCCGTGATGGATCGCTCGGCGACCACGTGGTCCGTACTGAATGGCGTGACCATGAATTGCGTGCAGTGCCATTCGCACCCATACGATCCCATCCGTCACGCCGAATACTATAAGTCTCTGGCCTTCTTCAATACTTCCCGCGACGCCGATCTTCCCGAGGACACGCCTGTTCTACGAGTTCCGAAAGACAAAGCCAGATATCCGGAAGCGTCGCAGCTTCAGCAGCAGATTGCGAATCTGACACATTCAGTGGTGAATTCTGGTCGAGAGTTGGAGGGGCAGACGCCGTGGACTCCATTGCCCATCACCAGCGCCTCGGCTAACGAGACACTCGCCCTGCTTTGGGAGGTTGCCGAATCGGAAAAGGAACTTGCGGCGCTAAAAGATAAGAAATTAGCTCCGAAAAAGAAAGAAGAGCAGCGTAAAGAACTTCTTAAGGACATTCGCGAGACTCAGGAATTGGCCCGCTCCAAAGCGGCGGATAAACCGATGGCCTTTCAGATTCACGATGGAGAGATGCGGGCGGCCGCCAACACTCCGGGGGTGTCAGTTTACGAACTGACGGCGAGAGTGGAATCGCCGGTTATGACGGCGTTGCGTGTCGAAGTTTTGCCGATCGGTGGCGCAGCGGTCCGTCACACACCGGAGGACGGCTTTATTGTCGACCAGCTCGATGCCTGGGTAATTCAGCCGAACGGCCACCAGGAGAAGATCGCTTTCCGTTATTTCATTTCGGATTCTGAAGACAATCTGGAAGCGGCGGTAGCACGAGCCGTCGATTCGAAGCAGCAGTTCAAAACCAATCCGGGAACAGGCGGCTTTGCGGCAAATCCCAATCTGTTCCGGCCCCGTTGGGAGATCGCAGTCCCCGCGTCGCCGGTGCGGCTCCCCCGAGGCAGCCGTCTCAAAGTAAACCTGACCCAGACGCAGACCATCACGAGCAAGCCCGCCCTGCTAAAACGTGCTCGGATATTGGCCAGCGCAGATTCGCGTTGGTCCGCGCTGGTTCGCGACCATGAGTTTGGCGCCAATCTTGAAAAGCTTGTGAGCCTGACTCGCCGGTTGGCGAAGGTTCACAGCGTTCAGACCCCGAGGAGCCGGACTACGACGCGCGCGAGACCCTGGAGTTCGAGCGCGGAAATTTTCTCACCAAGATAGGTCCTGCCCTCACGCCGGACGTTCCGGGATTGTTTCCGAAACTCCCCG
>Ga0207088_1113_pt1 | contig 15192 bp, 8 predicted proteins | sample Alteio_BWMinHeat_52_FD_153564 | JGI IMG/M metagenome (GOLD analysis project Ga0207088, IMG submission 153564) | Enriched cells from forest soil in Barre Woods Harvard Forest LTER site, Petersham, Massachusetts, United States -... | ecosystem: Environmental > Terrestrial > Soil > Temperate forest >... | reverse complement strand
AATATTGAAGAGTTTGATGCTAAGAGTGGGATTTTTCACCGCTTCTGTGTCTAAATAGGCCACAGCTGAACTTGTTGTGCCAAGGTCTATGCCAATGATAAAACGGCTCTTCCCGCTCATTGTTAGCTCTTCACTGACACTCTTGAGAGAAACTCTTCGGGTGGATGGTAATCATACCCGCAGTCGCTTGCCACAAAAGAGTTGGTCACTTTTCCAAAACAGACATTGAGCCCCTCTTTAAGTCCCGCATCATTTAGCATGGCAGCTGCCCATCCATTAGAGGCAATCGCAAGAATATAGGGGGCTGTGGCATTACTGAGGGCTTGCGTTGAAGTGCGAGCACAGGCTCCCGGCATATTTGCCACACAGTAGTGGACAACGCCATGTAATATGTAGGTTGGATCCGTGTGTGTTGTGGGCCTTGCAGTCTCCACACAACCTCCTTGATCAATAGCCACATCGACAATCACGCTTCCGAGGCTCATTTTTTTGACAAGCTCCTCTGAGATAAGTTTTGGAGTCTTTTTCCCCGGAACGAGAACAGCACCGACAAAAAGATCGGCATCTTTCACTGATTCTTCAATCGAAACGGAGTTAGCATAGAGAGTTTTTAACCGGGGAGCATAGAGATCATCCAGCTCACGCAAGCGGGAGAGCTTTGTTTCCAGGATGGTTACATCTGCGCCAGCACCCATTGCCATCCGGGCTGCATGTGTTCCAACAACTCCTCCCCCCAATATGACAACTTTGGCAGGAGCGACTCCGGGAACTCCTCCAAGCAGCAATCCTTTTCCCCCGTTAATCAACTGGAGGGCTGTAGCACCTGCCTGGATGGCAATGCGACCTGCAACTTCGCTCATGGGAGTGAGAAGGGGTAGCCTTCCGCTCGTATCAGTGACAGTTTCATAGGCAATTCCGACAACTTTTTTCTCAATAAGCTCTTTGAGTTGCTTAGGATCGGGTGCAAGATGGAGAAAACAGAAAAGAATTTGTCCCTCACGCAGAAAGGGAAATTCGCTATCTTGGGGCTCTTTGACCTTTACAATCATTTCAGCGGCATAAGCTTCACCTGCTGTTTGGACAATTTTTGCTCCCGCGCTAGCGTAGAGCTCATCGGGAAAGCCTATCTTGGTACCTGCACCTGTCTGCACAAGAACCTTATGTCCGGCTTGGACAAGCAGCTTTACAACCGATGGGGTTGCTCCAACACGATATTCATGATTTTTAATTTCTTTTGGTATTCCAACATTCATCAGATCGACTCCGTATTACTAATAGAGGCATGGGAGAGAGCTGAGATCTGGCCCTCCCTATTTTTTTCAAATGAAAGAGAAATTAAAGTTGAAACACCCCGCTGCTGCATTGAAACCCCAAAAAGACGATCGCAAATTGTCATTGTCTTTTTGTTGTGAGTGACAATGATAAACTGCGTCTTTTTTATAAACTGTTTCAAAAGACTTGTAAAACGATCAATGTTTGACTCGTCAAGGGGCGCATCAACCTCATCCAGAATGCAAAAAGGAGCTGGCCTCACTTCAAAAATGGCAAAGAGAAGGGAGAGGGCTGTTAAACATTTTTCTCCTCCTGAAAGAAGGGAAATTGCTCTCATTTGTTTTCCGGGGGGTTTAGCAATAATTTCAATCCCGGCAACAAGTATATCTGCACTATCTGTAAATTTCAAATCAGCTTCTCCACCCCCAAAGAGAATTTGGAAATTTTTTTGAAAGTTCTTTCTTATCTCATTAAAAGTCTTTCGAAAAATTTTACGGCATTCACTATCGAGGGAGGTGATAATTTTTTCGAGATCTTCTCTTGTTTTTTCAAGATCCTGAAGTTGATTTTGTAAAAAAGAATACCGTTTTTCAACCTCTTGATACTCTTCAATGGAGGTCATATTGACAGCTCCCGCCTTTTCTATCGCATAACGTAGGCGACCTATCTCCTCTTCAATTGCGCTTTCGCTAATGTCGAGAGAATCAGTTTCTATCTTGTTTGCGTAGCGGTCATTGAGAGCTTTTTCTATCTCCTCTAGCTCCTGGCTTACCTTGGCAATTTCAATTTCCAGCTGGTTTGATTTTTTCTCTTCAGTCTTTAGCAGCTCTTTTTTTGCTTCGATACTCCCCCTGAGCTCTTTCTCCTCATGTTTGCACTTTTTAAAGCTCTCATCTTCTTGATGTTTCTTCACGCTTAGATCAGCTAAGATCTTTTGATTATCAAGGAGCTCCTTTTCTAATGAGGCGATGAGTTCTTTCCCCTTAACAATTGCAGCTAATGAAGCTTGTATCTCAAGTGTGCAACGTGTGCGCTCTTCACCTCTCTGGTGGACTTTTTGATTTAAGAGCTGTTTTGCATGCTCCTGTTTTTGTAAGAGATTCGCAGCGTTGCCATATGTCCTACTCTGCTCCTCCCTATTCTGGCGGGCCTTTTTTAACTCATCATGCAAACTCTTTTCTTCAAGCTCATACTCTTTGATCTTAACTTCAGCGAGCTGGGTTTTTTCGCTGGCGGCCTGGTGTTCCTCACCTTTTTCAAGCTGGGATTTTTCAAGGAGGAGGATTGTATTTTGGATTTTAGAAAGATTTTTTTGGATTTCTTCAAATTGTCCCTGCAGCCTTTCCTGATCAGCTTTGGACCTTTGTAGAACAAAGTTTTCTTGCACGAGAGTCATTTCTCTAGTACGCATCGTTTCAAGTAGGTGGGAAAGAGAGGATTGTACTTTTGAGCTCTGCTCCAGAAGGGTCTTTTTCTCCATTTCAAGAGCATTTAATTCTCTCTCTTCCAGCTCAATTTCATTAGCAAGAGTAATCATCTCTTTTTGCCTTCTAAAAATAGGCTCAGCGCTCTTTTCGCTAAAGTAGACCCCAGAAATATCAAAAAAAGCTCCCTGGTAATTGAGTAGAGGCCTCTTGCCAGGCTTAAGGGGGAGATTTTCCACAAGATCCCATTTTTCAGAAAAATGGCCTGTGAAATCCGCTTTTAGATGCTCAAGGCAGAGAAGAGAAAAGTCTGAGAGTTGATGTTCTTTGGCATAATCGAAAATCATTTGCCTGTCCGCAGCCAAATCGACAACCAGAGTCGCTGCATAGGTGCGCAAGGCAGATTCAAAAGCTTTATCATGCTCTTTAAAGGAGAGAAGTGAAGCAAACTCCTTGATTTTTCCAAATAGGGGGCTTTTAGGATTCTTTGCTGCTTTTAAAAGCTTTTTAGCCCCATCTGAAAAGCCCTCCATCTCCTCTTTTAGACGCTGAAGAGTTTGTTGTCTGGCTCTATTTTCTGCAATGCGACGCTGCAAATTGATGGTTTTTTGATTGTGGGCAGATTCTGCCTTTGAGAGATCTTTGAGAGATTCCTGTTGAGCTGCAGCCCCGCTCTTTAACTTTGCAATCTCCTCCAAAAGGAGCTCTACGCCCTCTTGCTTGCGTGGAATAAGAGCGGAGAGTTCCTCTCTTGCAAGTGAGCTCTCTCTTGTGGCCTCTTGAAGGCTCTTCTCTTTTTCTAGACTGATCTCTTTTTGCCGATGATTTTCCTGAAGGCTTAAAAATAGAAGCTTCTCCTCATTCAATGCTTCCAAATACCCTCGAGATTGCCTCTTATTCCTTTCGCGGGCTTCAGTTAGCTTTACCTCTAGCCCCTCAAGAGCATTCTCAAGAAGTAAGAGTCTGGTTTTCTCTTCATTTTTTCTTTTGAGGGCCCCATCAATCGCTTCTTCAAGTGAAGTTGCCTCTTTCTCATCTGCTTTAAAAGAGAAACTGAGCTCCTCCAGCTTTTTGGAGAGTTCTATGTTTTTTTGGGCATTTTGAAGTTGGGTGGATTCCTTATGTCTTTTTTCAGAGGCAAGGATTTGGAAACGGCTCTCTAGAAAAGAGATTTTGCTCCTCCTCTCCTCTCTTAGTTCTTCAAAGGAGAGAAGCTGCTTACTCACTTCTTTAAGCTGCTTTTCAAAAAAATTGAGTGTGAGTGTAAGCTCGCTCTCGTCGTTTTTAATGAGGGCGAGGGCGATTTGCAGCTCCTCTTTTTTAGAGCAAATGCTCTTCTGGCGGCGTATTAACAGAGTTTTTTGGCATAGGATGAGACGCTCTTGATTCTCTTTGTAGCTCGTAGCTATTGCGGCCTGTTTTGCAAGAAGGCGTGTTTGTCCCTTGACCTCTTCGTGGATATCTTTCACTCTATTTAGATTAATCTCAACCTGCTCAAGCTTTTTGAGCGACTCCTTTTTTTTCATTAAAAAGCGAGAGGTACCGGCCGCCTCATCTAGAATAACTCTTCTCTCGCTCGGAGGTAGAGAGATGACTGCATCGAGCTTTCCCTGTTCAAAAATTGAAAAGGCATTTTTACCAAGACCACTTCCCAAAAGGAGGTTCTGAATATCTTTAAGGCGAACAGGGTTATTGTTGATGAGATAGTCACTTTCACCCTCTCTATAACAACGTCGGGTAATTACGACCTCTTCATAATCAATAGGAAGCTCTCCATCGATATCGGAGAGGGTCACAGAAACTTCGGCAATATTTGAAGCGTTAAGGCTAGTCGAGCCAGCAAAGAGAAGATCTTCCATTCTCTCTCCACGTAAGCTTCGAGCTGACTGTTCGCCCATGACCCAGCGAAAGGCATCGACCACATTAGACTTCCCACACCCATTTGGGCCGACAATACCGATGATAGGAAGGTCAAAATGGAGAGTAATTTTTGAAGCAAAGGATTTAAAACCCGCCAGAGATAGCTTTTTTAAACGCACGCCTCAAGCCTCAGTCGTTTATTAAGCTGGGCCATCTCAATTGCAACAAGGGCATTATTAAATCCCAGATTGCCAGCTTTTGAGCCCGCTCTTTCAAAAGCCTGTTCGATCGTCTCAACTGTGAGGACGGAAAAGATAAGAGGAATTCCGGTCGTAAGAGAGGCTTGCATAATGCCTGAAGCTGTCTGCTGGCAGACATAATCATAGTGGCTTGTCGCGCCTCGGATCACACAGCCAATGCAGATCACTGCGTCATAGTTTTTCGATTCGGCAAAAAATTTAGCTGTAGGTGCAATTTCAAAAGCACCTGGCACCCATGCCAGAGCGAGGTTTTCTTCATTGATTCCATGCCTCTTAAGAGAGTCGATGGCTCCTTCAACCAATTTTTTTGTAATGAGCTCGTTAAAACGGGCTGCAACGATCGCAATTTTAAGATTTTCAGCAGACAAATGCCCTTCAAAGGTTTGCATGGAGATCCTCCGTTAAATGGTAATGGCCCAATTTTTTCTCTTTTACGCTCAAATAATTCCTATTTTCCTCTGTTGGCAAGGTGACTAAGGGAACTCGCTCAACAATCTGGAGTCCAAAACCTGCAAGACCCCCATATTTGGCGGGATTATTTGTGAGTAGCCGCATGGTTGTGACACCAAGATCTGCTAAAATATTCGCTCCTATGCCATATTCACGCGAATCAACAGGAAGACCAAGTTCCAGATTTGCTTCCACTGTGTCGAGCCCGCCATCTTGAAGAGCATAGGCTCTCAGTTTATGTCCAAGGCCGATTCCGCGCCCCTCCTGCCCTCTTAAATAGACTAGAACGCCCGAACCCTCTTCATGGATTTTTTCTAAGGCCAGTTTAAGCTGAGAGCCGCAGTCGCATCGTCTAGAGCCAAAAATATCTCCTGTCAAACATTCAGAATGGACTCTCACTAAAACGTTCTTCTTATCTCTGATATCACCCTTGATAAGGGCCAGGTGCTGCACACCGTCGATAATGGACTCATAGGCCAGAGCTCTAAAGGAGCCAAATTCTGTTGGGATCCTCGCTTCTGAGATACAGATGGCTAGTTTTTCGCTCTGTCTTCTATAACTAATTAAATCTGCAATGGTAATGAGAGGAATAGAATGTTTTTGAGAAAAGAGCTTAAGCTCCGGGAGACGGGCCATGGAGCGATCTTCATTTACAATCTCGCAGAGAACTCCAACTTGGGGAAGAGCTGCCATTTTGAGAAGATCGAGGGTAGCCTCGGTGTGGCCTGCCCGCTTGAGAACTCCTCCCTCTTTAGACATCAGAGGGAATATATGGCCCGGACGACGGAAATCGGTAGCCAACGCATCGGGATTGGTGAGGAGTTGGCAAGTCTTTGCCCGATCTAGAGCCGAAATACCAGTTGTTGTTCCAATGGCATCTACAGATATTGTGAAGGCAGTTTTTTGCGATTCGGTATTATCTCTTACCATTAAGGGGAGGTTGAGTCTATTTAAATGCTCCTCCGTCATCGGCGTACAGACAACGCCGCTTGAATGTTGAAGAAGAAAGGACATCTTCTCTGTTGTCATCTTTGCAGCGCTAATGATTAGATCGCCCTCATTTTCCCGATCAGCATCATCGATAACAATGACAAATTCTCCCCTTTTAAGAGCGAGGATTGCATCATCAATTTTTGCAAAAGACATCTATTACCATCCCTTTTTTTTAATGACTATTGTAGACTACTTCATTGAATTTCTCAAGAGCAGCAAATAGATAAAATTTTTTTTATTCATGAGTAAGTTTTTAATTTTTAGTATTTATATTGATATTATCTTCTCTTTTAAACTAGAATTTCAACTTTGATTTAAAATTTTTTGTTTTATGCTTACAGTAGAAAGAAACTCACTCCCCGATCAACCCTCTCTGCTTAGCCAAGGCTTTTCGATTCTATTTTCCCGAACGACATTTGTAGTCGCTGCCTGCGGCGGAGGGATCATTACCATTATTGCCGGTCTTGTTTTAGGGGGACTTTTTTTTCCTCAAATTGCCAATGGTTACTATGTTGTTCTTGGATATCTTGCCACTCCTCTGGGAGGCGGTGTCAGCCTCGCTGTTGGAGGGGTCATTTTAAATGTGAGCGTAGCTTGCATCACCCTTAAAAGCCTTAAAAGCGAAAAAGAATCTCCACCCAATTCCTATACCGTCACCCTACCCGATGATAAGCCTTTTGAAGAGGTCTTTGTCTCAATCGAAACTTCAAAAGATCTTCAAAAAGAGAAAAGCGATCTTAGTGACCGTATTAAACTTCTCAACAAAGACTTTAAAGAGAAACTTGAGGCAACAGAAAAAGAGCGTGACGATCTCCGAGCAGCACTGATTAGTCCCGCTCAAGAGAAAGAGGCCAAAGAAGAGCTTGAGACTCTCGACAAAATAAGCAACTTATCCAAAAGGGTCAACGAGGAGATGAAAAGCCTCCGCGAGCAGAATGCTGATCTTAAGCGTCAATTGGAACTCGCGCAATTTGAAAATAGCAACACAACGGGTGGGCCTCCACCACCACCTCCTCCTCCCGAACTAAAAATTCTATCAATACCTCCCCCCAAAGATGATGGTCATAGCCCAGTCACACTTGAGAAAGCTATGGGCCAGCTGCGAAAAACAAGCCAATCAGGCATTGCAAAGCCTCCTACTACTGAAGCAGATCTAGTATTAGAACAGAAAAGCAAACACCAAGAGGAGTTAGCGAGAGTTATTGCCCGGCGTAGAACAACTCTTATCTCTCCGAGAAAGACTCATTCTCCTTATAATGTTAACAGCAATGAAGGGACTCCAGAGGGTGAAAATTGGGAGACCGACTCTGGAGAAGGATATACTTATCGTGGAGAGGCAACTACTAAAAACCCTTCTCCAGTTGAAAGAGAGCAAAAACTTAGTTCAAAACTTGGAAATTATCGTGCACCCACAACTACAACTGCTTCTGTAACCACCTTAACCACAACTACTTCGAACGAACCTTTCATTTCTCCAAGAAAGCGAAGTAAGAGTCAAATCAATAGAAGAGCATCTCTGCCTTTGGATTTTAGTGAAAAAGAAACCACAAAAAGTTCCACGACTGACAAAACCTCAGTAAAAGAATTGCGAGCTAAATTTATTCAGACAGCTGCCCCCGAGAATAAGCAAGAAATATCGAGAGGAGTTAGGAACCTGAGAGGTAGTCAAGGCGGAGATCATTGCCAAAACGAGAGAGGGAATCAAGAGTGAGACGCTGGGCGTCGGATAAGATTGCGCTTTCTTTGAGATAAAAAGAGTGTCCGTTTGCACCAATAAGACAGGCGCCATAATAAAGAGAGAGGCGTTGAAAGAGTTTTTGTTCGAAAAAGCTTTGGAAGAGGGTGCCTCCCCCTTCAACAAGAAGCTGAATCACACCCCATTCACCGAGTATTTTACAGAGATCTTTTAGATCGACCCCTTCTTGGCTGCTCGGGAGATCAATCACTTGACACCCTTTTTCTTCCCAGGCAATCCGACTTTTCTTTGGACACTCTGATGTGGTGAAGATAAGAGTTTTCCCCAAAGCTTTTTCAAATAGAGGCCCCTCGGCGGGAAGAATGCCCTTGGCATCCACAATTACGCGTAGAGGAATAGAAGCACCCTCTATTCCACGCACTGTTAATCGGGGCTTATCGAGAAGCGCTGTCTTTGCCCCAATGAGAATTGCTTGCGAAGAGGCGCGCTGCCAATGGACATCCTGCCTTGCCTCCTCACCTGTAATCCAAAAAGAGGCGCCATCGGCTGCCGCAATTTTTCCATCAAGACTAAGGGCGCATTTTAGAACGACATAGGGCATGCCTGTTTTTCGGTGATGCAAATAGGGAGCTAAACTTTTTTTTGCCTCCTCGGCACAAATACCCACTAGTACTTCTATCCCCTTCTCTTCTAGCGCTCCCTTTCCCTTCCCCGAGACTAGCGGATCGGGATCAAGAAAAGGGATGACAACACGTGAGAGGCCACTTTCGAGAATTGTTTTTACACAAGGAGGGGTCCTTCCAAAGTGGGCGCAAGGCTCCAAGGTAACATAGGCCGTGGCGCCCCGAGCCCTCCCCTTTGCTGCTTCTATGGCAACAACTTCGGCGTGCGGCTTCCCTGGAGCTTCATGATATCCCTCTCCGAGAATCTCCCCATCTTTCACAATCACACATCCGACCCACGGGTTTGGGGGGGCGCTAATGCGTCCTTTTTCTCCAATCTTTAGAGCGAGTTGCATAAAAAATTCATGCTGCGCTTGATCTATCGGCATGGCTACTCTCTTTTTTTCAAATGTTAACTCATCTTACGCAAATCTTACAATCAACCCCAAAACCTTAAAAAAAACAAAATAAAAAAATACTCACCATGGTTTATTTATTAGCTTGACCATTAAGAATATAAATTTTAACTTGCTTTTCTTAAATAAAGCTTAAAGATGATGTTACGATATATTTTTTGCATTATAATTTTCTCAAATGCTCTCCTAGAAGCGACCAAAGAGGGATGCCTTCTTCCACCTCCTGCTCTTTTTATTTCTAAAGAGGCCACCCATTTTGCTCCCTACCTTCCAAAAGTCAATGTGATTACAGGAGAATATTGCGAAGAGGAGGTGGATATTGTTGTAAGAGGCGTGGAACCTATCTCCTTTAGACGCTTTTATAATCATCAGGGGCATAAAGATCAGGCATTTGGCCATTGGAGAATCAATCCAGAATGTCTCATGCTATTTAATTTTGATTTAACAAAAATAGGTTGCCGCGCCTTTAAAAAGCTCGCCTCAATTGGAGAGGCGGATGGGAGTTTTTTTCTCTATGATAACAATATTGGCAACCACTATTTCTTTAACCCTGATTCTATGAAGGCTTTTACAAGTCCAGGCTTTGTGGGTCTAACCCATCCATTAAACACCCATTTTTCTTTTCAACAATGGGGCAAGGGAAAAGATACTGACCGCTTTTCATATAGAGGATCTGTTATCGATGGAAGCGGCAGAGTGCGGACATTTATGTCGGTAGAGAGGTCATGGCCAAGAGATAGCAGGGTTGAGTCCGATGTGGAGACCTCCCCGCCCTACCAGGCGATGGTTACCGAGAGTAAGTTACCGAATGGTAATTTGATCCTCTATGAATATATCAATTACAATGCCCCACTGCTTCACGATCGCTATGATCCGGGCTATTATATTTTAAAATCCATTAAGGCATACAACGCAAAAAGATCAATCCTTCTCGGTTCTTTGGATATTGACTATGAGAGGGGGCCTTCCAAGCGTAATTACCACATGCTGGCTATCCATGTTACAGGCAGCGATGGAAGAAAAGCCGATCTCTATCAGTCAATCCGCGAAGTAAAGCCACGAGATAGAAGAAATGGCTCACTTCCTATTTATGATGTCGTTCTCGACCATGTTGAAGCACCGGAGAAGCCCCCCTTAAGTTATAACTACTGCTGGAAACGAGCAAAAAACTATTTTGATACTCCCTTTTTGTACCATGTAGAGGCGCCTGAAGGACGTCTATTAGAGACAGATTATGATTTTGGAACAAAAAAAGTTCTCTTCCAAAAAGCTCCTGTTGGTGCGGGCGGGGAGCTTGTCCCTATCGCACGCTATGATTATAGGGAGGATCATACGATCGTCTATGACGGAGAAAACAATAAAACAATCTATCGTATCAATTGCGATAAACGGATCAACGGAATCGAGAAATATCAAGGAAATACTCTCTACTCTATTGAAATACAGAGTTGGGATCCACTGACAGGAAATTTAACTAAGAAAACTCTTAAAGATGCATCCGGAAAAATTGTCAAGCGCATGGAATATGGTTATGACAAAAATCAAAATCTCACGCGCGAATCCATTGGAGATGGAAGAGAAAAAGATACAATTTACCGCACCTATTCCACAGATGGCTTTAATTTAAAATTGAGTGAATCAGACAGACCTGAGAAAGTGGTACGTTATAGCTACATTCCTCAGACAAATCTATTAAAGTCAGAAATCGTCTATGAGAATGAAAAAATTGCCAAGCGGGCTTTCCATTTTTATGAAGATGAAAATTTTAATTCTGTCCGCACAAAAACAATTATCGATGATGGCAAAAGCCTCGACCCAAAAGATTTAAAGGATGTCACCTATCGTAAAATCACGCTTTTCACTCCAAAATATTCCTCTCCTTGTATCGGTCTTCCCGAAAAAATAAGGGAAAAGACAATAGATTCTTCCGGCAAGGAAGTGCTGCTTAAAAAAATCCGCTTTAGCTATCACCCCTCGGGAAAGATCTTAAGAGAAGATCATTACGATGCCAATGGTCTCTTCAAATATTCTCAATCCTATGAATATGATGGAATGGGAAGACTTAAAATGAAAAAAGATGCGCTGGGGAATCAGGTAGAATTCCAATATGATGCCAACTTTAATCTCATAGCGGAGATCGGTCCAAGATCAGATATGCGCAAAGAGTGGGATTATGATTTAGCAAACCGCCCCATCGAAGAGAGAATATGGCAGTCTGATGGTACCATTCTCACGAATGAGAAAAAATATGATAAGGCGAGTCGCCTGACGTCTACCATAGACGCATCCGGATTTGAGACACTCTATGCTTATGATGCGCTTGGCAGAGTCACAGCGATTACCTATCCGGATGATGCCATTACTAAGAAAGAATATGATATTTTGGGCAATGTGATAAAAGAGGTCGATCCAAATGGATACGAAACATCAAGGGAGTATAATTTTCGAGGAGCACCACTCGCGGTTTACTATCCTGATGGCTCTTTTGAAAAATTTGCCTACAACGAAAATGGGGGGACTTTAGCATCTTACATCGACAGAAATGGAGCTAAAACCCTTTATACCTATGATATCTTTGATCATCTCATAAAGACCGAACTCTTTTCATCATCGGGCAAGTTGCTTAAAACAAAAAGTTCCACCTACTCTCCTTTTTGCAAACTATCTGATACTGACCCCGCGGGGATCACAACGACTTATACCTACGACTTTGCAGGTAGAAAGATTGGAGAAGAAAAGAATGGCCACAAGATTTCCTATTTTTATGATTCCCTGGGAAGGCATTTCAAAACTCTGAGTGGAGAGACTTCTACAATTGATGAGTATAATTTACTTAACCAAGTTATTGAAAAAAGGAGAGAAGATATCCATGGCAAAATTCTATTTTTAGAAAAATATTTCTACGATGCCGCAGGTAATTTAACCCATACCGCAAATTCTAAGGGGGTCTTTAAAACCCGCTACAACACTCTTGGTCTTCCCACTCGAAAAATCGACTCCCTTGGGTTTGAGACCCATTTTTCCTATATCTATCAGGGTGGTCTTGTCAAAATAGAGACGACATCCGATGGAGTCCAAAGAACTGATATGCATGATGCCCGCGGAAATTGCATTAAATCATTTAAAAAGAATGCCGAAGGAAAAACAATCTGGAAAATCCAGAGATATTTTGATCCTGCAAAGAATCTTGTGGAGGAGTCCCACCACCTCTTCGCAAATACCAAACCCTTAAAAATCATCACGCATAGTTGGGTATACGGGCCCTGCGGCCGCATCGAACAGCTATTGGAAGCGGGAAAGAAGAAAACGCAATACTTTTATGATTTTAATGGAAGGGTGAAAACAAAAGGTAAACCCGATGGAAAAGAGCTTCACTTCGAATATGATGAGGAAGGGAGTCTTACGCGCCATTTTTCAGAGGATTTCGATGATCATTATACCTATGATGCAAATGGTAGGCTCATTTCAGCCGGATCCACAACCCGCTCCTATGATGAAAGAGGGCTTATCCAAGAGAGACTTGGGAATGGTCTAGAGATAAGCAATACCTATGATAATCGGGGAAGAAGAATTGCTTTGCATCTACAAGACACCTCCTCCATCTGCTACACTTACCGGGGAGATCTTCTTTATCAGGTCTCACGCAATCAATTTGACTACACCTATCTTCAAAGAGACCTTCAGGGCAATGTTACGAAAATTCTCCTTCCTGAAAAGCTGGGAGAGGTAGAGATAGAGCATGATGCCTTTTCTAGATTAAGACATTTCTCCTCCGCCTACTACTCGGCGATTTTTAAAAAATCCGCTTACGATTCTATGGGCAATCTTTGTCACTATATCTACAAAGATGCATTGGGAACTGCCCATTGCACTTTTGGCTATGATCCATTGCATCAGCTCATTTCCGAGAATGACCACTCCTATCTTTTTGATTCTCTAGGTAATTGCTTAAAGAAAGATGATATTGAATATGAAGTGGATGATCTTTGCCTCATTACAAGTGATGGAAATACAAAATATGAATATGATGCCAATGGCAATTTAATTTTTGATGGGAAGACCCATTACACTTATGATTCTCGAGACCGTCTCACTCTTCTTGAAAGAGGTGATCTCCGTGTTGCTTATACCTATGATTCCTTCCACCGTCGCCTTTCTAAAAAATTCTTTGAGAAGGAAAAAGAGGTTGAGCAGCAGCTCTATCTTTGGGATGGGCTTGAGGAGATAGGTTCTGTCGATGCAAAAGGCAAAATCCAAGAGCTTCGCATTCTTGGAGAGGGAAAAATGGGAAGAGCTATTCTCTTCGAGTTGCAGGGCACGAGCTATCTCCCCTTTCACGACACTTGCGGCTCCCTTGTTACGCTTGTTAATCTTGCAACTAAAAAACCCGATGGGACATACCGCTATACAGCTTTTGGAGAAAAGCTCACGCAAGGTCTCCTCGCACCCTGGAGATTTGGAGGCCACCGCATCGATCCGGAGACGGGCTTGATCTTTACTGAGGGACGCTATTACTCTCCCTCACTTGGCCGCTTTATCACTTCTAACCCTCATGGTCATTTACGATGAAATACCAGATTTTCCTACCATTTTCAGAAGATCAAGAGAAGCTAACAGCCCAGATTTTCATTGAAGGCCAGTGTTGGGCAGAAATCATCCCTGAATATGAAGCCCTGGAGATAAAATTTTATCCTCGCCCTGATGGAGAGCCATGGCAAATTGACTCTTCCACAGCCGTGAAAGCCATCGGCGAAGCAGAGCTACGCCTCATCGGACAATTAAACGATAATTAATTTTTTAATAAAAACTCTTGCTGCACACCTAGTTTAGACTTATACTTTCTAGGATTGTTATTGCGAGGGGGTGCATTGTTATGCTTGATATTAAATTAATTCGAAAAGAACGGGAAAAAATTGAAGCTAAAATACAGACTAAAGAGCCTGGTTTAACTCTCGATAGAGTTATTGAACTCGATGAACAGATCCGGCATCACAAAACAGAGGTTGAACACCTCAAAGCCACGCGGAATTACTTGTCCAAAAGTGTTGGAGAGAAAAAGCAGAAGGGAGAACCAGCTGATGGGCTCATGCAAGAAGTTAGAGAGATCGGCGACAAGATTGCAAACTTAGATCATGAACTTCTTAAATTAGAAGAAGCGTTCACAAATGAACTCTCTGCATTGCCCAATATTCCCGACGACTCTGTTAAAGTCTCTCAAGAGAAAGAAGAGAATGTTTTACTTAAAACAAGTGGCGAAAAACCCACTTTTTCCTTCACCCCAAAAAACCATATGGAACTAAATGTTGGGCTCAAGCTTTTAGAGTTCCATCTGACAGCCAAAACATCTGGGACAGGCTGGCCTGGATACCGGGGGATGGGTGCCCGCCTCGAATGGGCCCTTCTCTCATACATGATTGATCTACAAGTGCTTAATGGTTTCGAATTCTGGCTCCCTCCCCTTCTTGTGCGCCCCGAAATAATGTTTGGCTCAGGCCAAATCCCTAAATTTAATGGACAGTTTTATCAATTGCACGAGGAACGCAAAGAGGATGAACTCTATCTTATACCCACTGCCGAGGTAGTGTTAAATGGCCTTCACCACGGAGAACTTCTCGATGAGGCGCTTCTTCCAATTAAATACGCTGCCTACACTCCCTGTTTTCGCAAAGAGGCAGGAGCTGCGGGCGCTACCGAAAGAGGCCTTATTCGGGTACACCAGTTCAACAAGGTGGAGATGTTCTGCTTCTGCCAGCCCGAAAAGAGCAACGAAATGTTTGAGATGATGCTCTCTTGTGCCGAAGAGATCCTTAAAGGGCTGGGGCTCCATTATCGGCTTATGCTCCTTGTCACTGGAGATATGTCTTTTACCGCTGCAAAGACAGTCGATATCGAAGTCTGGCTTCCCGGACAAAATCGCTACTATGAGGTCTCTTCCATCTCAAATTGCACGGATTATCAATCCCGTAGATCTCAAATCCGTTATAAAGGCCCGGGCGGAAAACCTGAACTTGTCCACACTCTCAATGGTTCCGGCTTAGCCTCATCCCGTGTTTTAGTCGCGCTGCTTGAAAATTTTCAAAATGCAGACGGATCTGTCAATCTTCCCCCTGTTTTGGCTGAAAAATTGGGAGTCCATAAACTTGAACCAAAGTTGAGCTA
>Ga0207088_1117_pt1 | contig 15260 bp, 6 predicted proteins | sample Alteio_BWMinHeat_52_FD_153564 | JGI IMG/M metagenome (GOLD analysis project Ga0207088, IMG submission 153564) | Enriched cells from forest soil in Barre Woods Harvard Forest LTER site, Petersham, Massachusetts, United States -... | ecosystem: Environmental > Terrestrial > Soil > Temperate forest >... | reverse complement strand
GCATAAGCTGCATACACTGCCCGCGATTGAGCTGGATATTGAACGGCACGCCCTGCGGATAGGCTACGATAGTGGAATTGGCATCGCCCGAAAGGTTACCACTTGTACACATACGCACATCGCAGGAGGGGGTAATATCAACGGAGGTATTATCCTGATCGGCGATGACGACACAGGTAGAGGGAATGTCATAGACATACGACCCGCCGCCTTCGAAGAGTGAAGCAAAAGCCGCCACGACATAATCGACGCCCCATCCGATGGTGGGAATGACGTATTCGCCGTCGGAGGTGTAGGCATTGTGGGACATATTATAAACCGTAAGATCGGCCGTGTTGGACCAGATGTGGATGCCCTTATTCTCGACGATAGCGCTGGATTCGTTCTCCCAGAATTCGGGGACATGGAAGCTCGACACCTTATAGGCCTGCACGGCAAGAGCTGTCTTGTTGCCGTTGGACTCGACGAACGCCGTGCAATTGTTCGGCGAAGTGACGTAAAGACGCATGTACTTATTACCTAAGTCCTGGCCCCAGTAATTCGATTGCTCCGCGATCCAAAAATCGCGGCCCATCGGGGGAGGGTTATTGTGCGACTTGACGATGGTGTGATGGATCAACGCATTTTGCGCCGAAGCCATACCGCCGGAAAGCAGCAGCACGGAAAAGAGAACGACGATCGCCGTTCCGAAGATAACGCGAATTCTGCCTGTGGCAGATTGCGCGAACGAGTTAGAATGTGTCATGGTCTTGTTTAAAAAAGAAAACAAAGAATAAAAAAACAGAAGCAGTTAAAAAACTTATTCCCGTGCTTCCGGTAACTGCCCATTAAAAGCAACCGCCGGGAGCATACAATGATTCAAAGGACTTCAGCAACGAGGAGAAGATCTCAAAATATACGACCTTATCCTGCTTTTCATTAAGACCCAATAATCCGTGTTGAAATTACTGGATTCTAACGAAGTACCGAATCCCTCCTAATGTTTAAAACGCACTGGGTCGCTCGGGTTACAAAAAAAAATTATGAATAATTTAGCGATTTGTATGAGGTGTTCATTAATTTCACAGAGAAAGCTATAAAACCTCTATTACGGATTGGAATCGGTAGGTGTCTCTACAAGAACCTGAACGGTGCGGTTGTAGTAACGTCCCTCCGGCAAGTCGTTCGGGTACAGCGGCTGTGTTTTCCCGTAGCCATGCGCCACAAGCGACTTGACTCGGCCCTTGATATGACCTGCAATATCCATCTTGACGGCATTCGCCCGATTCGTCGAAAGTTTGGTGTTGTAATCCTCAGTACCTAAGATGTCCGTGTATCCATTGACCGATACATCCGAGTTCGGTTGAATGCGGTTATAGACATAAGAATCGAGGATCTTGTGATTCCATTTACCCATGTCGGACTTATTATAGGTAAAGAGGATCAGGTTGTAGGTTTCGCGCGTCTTGTCAGCCAAATGCTCTGCAACAAGGTTGCTGACCGAGAACTGCTTGACGCTGATCTGATCGACGTTGGAGTTCACTACGCGGCCATTCTTATCGGTTACTTTAAGCTGAACGGTCATATTGTCTTCGCCGGAAGGCAGTTTGCCATCGGATGAACGCCAGTTAAATCCATTGTAATCCGTCTTCGAAAGCGACCCGAGATCGGATATCTCCGCCCATTTCTTGCCCTGATAGTTAATTTCAAGAGAGCGACTCTGGATCGTTTCATCTCGAAGTCCATTTTCCCACTTGAATCCGCCCGTCGGCGCATCGGGGCGCTTGACGTTGGCATTACGGAGCACCGGATGAATGATCTCCCACGAATCGCTCGAAAGCTCTACGCGGCGATTTTCAGAAATTCCTTCGGGGGTGGTCGGAAGCGTTGGGCTTTCCGGCAGCTTACGCGCTTCGATGGAAATGCGATCTGGTTGAATGCCCCAGATCTCGACTAAGTATTTCTTGACCGATTCCGCACGCTGGCGGGAAAGATCAAGAGACATCTCGTTATCGACATCCTGCGAGTTCGTGCCCGTCAAGCCGATCTTCGTGTCCGGATTATTCCGCATCCTGAGGCCAACGATATTAAGATAGTTATAATAGGCATTCAAGGTGCTTGTGATAGTATCCTCACTAAAGCCCTGAGTCTGCTGTGGACTATTGAACACCACATAGCGATTCGGGAGTGAGCCGGTACCGGCATCATAAAATACCATTGGAAGCAGCGCGAATAGCTCGATCGTCTTTTGCTCCCGAATAATAACGCCCTTGAAATTCTGGAACAGCGCAGGTTTCTCCTTCACAAGCTGCGGTTGCTCGGTCACCCAATGCACGATGGGCGGCTTTTCGTTATTCATCGGAATGTCGTGCGTGATGCTTCGCGAGGAGTCGTTGCGAAGCGGGATCACTTCCGATGTTGGTCCATAATTGAAGTGATTCGATTCTGTCGCGCTTATAATGTACGTTCCACCGAGATTGCCATCGGCATCGCTCGGAAGAATGCAAAGATACTCGCCCGTCGAGCTGTTGGTGGTTTTATTATAGATCGTATCTTTCGTGCGTGAATCGATGATCACGACGTGAGCGGCGAGATTCTCCTTCGTATTAACATCATACGCTCGACCGTGTAGCACAAGGGTCGGTTTGGGCGCAGGTGGATTCGTGGCCACATAAAGATCGAACCCGCCGCTGCCGCCAGGCCGGTTACTACTAAAGAATAATACATTCCCCGAAGCAGGCACCGTTAAAAAGAAGTCGTCAGAAGGCGAATTGATTGGTGCAGGAAGCCGGGTGGGAGTGGTCCAATCGGTATCCGATGGTCCCTTCCATTCCGATTGATAAATATCAAGCCCTCCAAGACCAGGCTGATTCGGATCGCGGTGTGGATCCTCCGATGCAAAATACAAAGTGGTACCGTCTGCGGCCATGAATGGCGATCCTTCGTAGTGCTCGGTATTTATCTTCGTACCAAGGTTAACTGGGTCGCTAAACCGACCATCGGGCAATAGGTGACTAACGAAAATATCGACGTTCTGCTTATCCTCGGAGCCGACTTTGCCTGGACGGTTCGACGCAAAGAACAGCTTCTTGCCATCCGGCGAAATCGCAGGCTGGGTTTCAAAGCTAGTAGTGTTTACCGGGGCCCCAACTTCATGAACCCCTTTCCAATGAGTGCCATCAAGAGTGGCAAGCCAAATATTCACGTCGTCCGGAACAGTTGTGTTGCGATTCGATGCGAAATAAATGGTCTGGCCATCAGCGGCGATCGATGCCGCTCCATCTCCATAATCGGATTTGGGATCGGAATTGATCTCTGTAACATTGACCGGCATACCCCAGGTTGTATCGTTGTTTTCAGGACTGATCGTCTCCCAAAAATGATGATGATTTCTCGCAACATTACGGTCAGAAGCAAAAAACATTGTTCGGCCATCAGCCGTAATGGTTGGCGCAAAATCGTCACGTGAAGAATTAACATCAGGCCCCAGGTTTTTTACGACCAGTTTTGCGAACGCGCTTTTGCCGCTATCGGGGTTCACCGGCGGCACAGGAACAAGCTTGACCGATATCGAATCGGCAACGCCGGGTGTTCCCCCGCTATATGCGCGGGATGGCGCCACGGTACCAATGGCGAGGAGAAGCGTAAGAACAAAAAGAGATTTGATGTTTAAAAGAACCTTCATGCTATTGATCTTCAGACTGATAAAAATAAGAACGAACGATTATTCGGTAGTAGTAAGCGAAGCTTTGGGAAGGGACGGATTGCATCCATTACTGCCTGCAACCCCGTGAGTTCCTGGAACATTTCTGCATCTCTTCGATCGCATCAAAATGAGATGACGTGCTTCCTTCGGGAAAAAGTAGCTCCTTGTGAACGCTACACTATGCGTTTGGTTCACGAGGGAGGAATACAATTCTTCGGTATGCACGTCAGAAAGAATGAGAAGCGGTAAGAAGCGAATGCAAAAATAAGGCTGCGAAAATAATCAATTTTTGAAGGACATCTTAAAAAACCGCATTTAGAGAGTAAAACGGCAAAAATATTGCCCCACAATTCGCCACAATCAGTATTTTTTGATACACAACAACCCAATACCCCATTTAGGTGGAACGGCCTATGGCAACAAGGAGTTGGCGGGTTCAACTTTTCTGAATAGCTGCCCCGTCACATTCAGGAAAGGTACCATGCCTGCCCGGCGTTGTAACCGCCAAAATTGTAATGGCACTTCGCACTTGCCCTGCGAAACTCCAACCTACTTCTTCGACGATCCGCATGCCCATGCTGCAAGCACGACACGCTATTCCGGTGCTCGCCAAGATCATATCCATTGCCAATGCTCCGAGGTAATACTATGACAATACCATGCAGGAATGAATGCCACTCCATTCTTGTCTGTTAATAACATTGCTCTATACTTAACATGGAACAACCTTCGATACACACGAGACGAGCAACTGGAACGAACTTCGTCGGCATATTGCCGTGGCGCGGTAGCGTGTTACTCAGATCTAAGCTGAGAGCCACCGTCGCTTGTATCGTGCTAGCATTGATCGTGTCTGCCACTATCGGCGGTACGGTCGTTCGTGCCCAATGGAAACCGTGGAAGATCTCGACGCCGAGGGATTCGATCTATGTCCCTGCTTCTCAGCGCACACCCTGGGTTCATCTCGCTTATACTCCGGAATGTATCTCGACGAAATTTTATTTTAGCGGTACGTTCGGAGCTTTTCCGTGGCAGGACTCGGCAGGATTCGATGCGCGCTGGACCTATAGCGACGCCGCATGGGCTGCGCCATTTCCGCTTAAAAATCCGCCGTCATGGAATTTCCTGAATTATCAGGTCTATCTCGAGATCTCGAACCGAAACGGATTCTTTTCCGATACGGACTCGGTACGTGTTCTCGAAACCGCCTACCAACCCAGCCACCAATACACGGCAGTCTATCCAGGCGCGGGCGACTATTTCTATTTCCGAATTTACGACCAGCTTAATACGGCTCCGAATGGTTCCGATTACAAACAGGCGACCGGCGGGATCACCATTCACAGCGCCCAATTCACTGCCGGTATTTCTATTCAGTCCGAATCGCTCCCGTTCCCAATCACCAATGTGGGAACTTCTTCCGTGCTATTGGATTCCATCGCGAGCTATGGCCTGGATCCGCTCGAGATCGATACCGTATGGATAAAAGGGCCGCAAGCCTCGAACTTTAGTATTACGTCTCAACGTGGTACGCACTTCTCGCTCGATTCTGCTGCCGCCAATCAGTTCGCTGTAACGTACACCCCTTCTGTGCCGGAGGTCATGAGTACTGCGTGGCTTTTTCTTCGATCTCCAAATGCGGACTGCGGTCACCGGTTAGACTCGATCGCGCTCACAGGATATAGCGCAGCGCCAAATGGAACGATCGGGCCGGACACCCTTGATTTCGGAACTCAACGCGCCGGTTCGTTTACACCGCTCGATGCAAATGTCTATAATTCTGGGAACGCGGATTATCTCGTTACGAACATCTCTATTACCCCATCCAACACTATTTTTACAACGCCGGCAAATTCGTACCCCATTCGCATTCCCCATGGCCCATATCAACTTCAGTTCAACTTCAGACCGGCGAGTACACAGTCCTATCAAGCGACCGCCTACATTACCGACGGCGAGAACAACGTTAGGAAGATCGTCCTGATCGGCAATGGCGCAACGCCCCATGTGGTGGCGTCCGATACGGAACTTAATTTCGGCACTGTTTTCACGAATAATACAACGGTTCTTTTCGATACCATCACCAATATCGGCAACTGGAACGCCCATGTGAGCAGCGCAAATTTAGGCTGCACCAATCCAAATTGGTTTAGTTTTGATCCGCCGGACACGAGCTTCGATCTCGACGCTGGGCAATCCCGCATTTATACGGTTACCTTCAAACCGGCTACCACGATCAACACATCCCTCAGCGCATGCTTGAAATTCTTCCTGGATGATGGCTCGCAGCCTGAAGTCATTCATCTGGATGGCGTTGAAAAACAACGCGATATCAAATACGCGGCAAATGTCGTTGATTTTGGGCGCGTAAAAGTAGGCAACTCGAAGTACGACACTGTCGGCGCCCTAAACCTGAGTAGCCGCGCTATCAATCTGAGCTATACTTTCAACCCTATTTCCAATGTCTTTCAGTTGAGCGGAAAGGATTCGACCACCTTGAACGTTGGGAATGATATTCTTCCACTTCTCTTCAAGCCGAACGTGCATGGTCCCGCAAGTGCATGGATGCATCTTCTGACGAGCAATAGTCAGATCGATTCTATCTTCATGTTCGGATTTGGCGCAGAGCCGAAGCCCGTCTTTTCGCCTGACACCATCAACTTTGGCACCTGCTTCGATGCCTCGCAAAATTATGGTAAGACGCTCATTACCGATACCGGTGATTACCCGCTTTACATCTGCAGCGCCAATGTCGTAGGCGCCGATTCCACAGAGTTCACGATCATTCGCCCGCCGGCACTGCCGTTTACCGTGCCCGACAGCGGGATGGGGTCACTCCTCATCGAGCTTAACTTCACCACCACGGCGCGCGCTGGCGGAACGGTGCATCATGCCACGCTCCAGATACATTATTGCGATGGAACTATAGATTCGGTTCCGCTCCGCGCTACCGAAGCGACAGAATCCGTTCAGGCATGCTGGAATGAGATCGATTTCGGAAGAGTACACATCGGCAGCACTAAGGATACCGGAGTGTGCTATACCAATCCGGAATCCATTTCGTTGCCGATCGACACCATTCGAGTTTCGCCGGCAGGCATTCCGTTCTCCAGCAAAGATAACACCGCCAATGTGGCTCCCTTCGGTCATTATAGCGACAGCCTGACTTTTGCTCCGACGTTCCGTTCCCATTTCAAAGGCTGGCTCTACGGCGGAGGCGGAGGCATGACCGATGATTCCATTCTCATTACAGGCATTGGAGCGCAATCGGTGCCCCTACTTTCGACGCATCAATTGAACTTTGGAAAACAGCCTCGCCTTGTCACGAGTAACGCCCAACTGCTCACGCTTAAGGATACCGGCGACTGGGAACTTGTAACACAGATCGAAAAGATCAACGATACGAACTCGGAATTCTCCGTCATGCTGCAATCAGGCGCTTCGGTCAACCCAACTGCCGAGGACACCGTTGACACCAGTGCAACCTCAACGTACACCGTGACCTTCACCCCGCGTGTGCCGCAGCTTCCGGATCACGAAGCAAAGCTCGTATTTCATTATCAGGATCGTATGATGAACGACACGGTGATCCTCATCGGAAAAGACCGCTCTGGGTTCCTGGCCTTCAATCGCGATACGGTTGACTTCGGCATCGTGCGTGTTGGCGCGCCGCCTGCGACCAGTATCATACAGATCATTAACACTTCGGATACCGCGCTAACGGCAACACAGATCGCGGAACCTAATGCTCCGTTTTCCGCCAATCCGAACACTACACCGATCACAGTTGATAGCGATAATTCTAAAGCGATCCAGCTATCCTTCACACCGACCGCGATCGGCCCTGTGCAGTCCGTTATTGCAGGTATTGGATCACCGTTCAATAGTAGTGTTCGCGACACTGTCGTTCTGATCGGCACTGGCGCAAAACCAGTTCCCACTCTTTCGGTCGATACGCTCTTTTTCGATACCGTCGCGCTTGGCCGCGTGGTAACAAGGAACTTCACCCTTTCTAATACAGGGAATTGGCCGCTGATCGTGAGCAGTGCCGTTTCGACTGTAAATCCTGCGGGTATTCAAGACTTCACTGCTACCGTTCCGACCGATACCACGATTGATACTTCCGGAATGGTCACGTATGCAGTTACCTTTACTTCCACAGCACCAATACAAGCGACCCCCCGCATTGGCTACATCATCTGGACACTGGACGATGGCTCGGAAGACACGCTTGTGCTCGTTGCCAATGATGTGCAGCCACTCAAGGTGAAGATTGGGTTCCCGAAGTCCTATTGGGGACGGCCGGGCGATAAGATCGCTGCAGAGCTTGATCTGCAATCTACTATTCCTGACACCATGCTGATCAATCACCTAAGCGGGACGATCACGTACGATCCTACGATGGTAGATTTCAAGAATATCGGACCGGGAAACATCGACTCCACCTCGAAATGGAATTTCAAATGGAACGTAGTTCCCGGAACCATCGGCTATGATATTTCTTCTGCCGACAGCGTACTTACTAAAACGGGTACGCTCCTGAATATCATGTTCCAGATGCACCAGAATCTCCAGGAAGGTACAAGTTCCCAATTGTTCGGGTTCGATACCATCGTAGGAACTCAGGAAGCTATTGCTACCCCAACTCCGGCTTCGACCACGATCTTCCTCGATTCCATCTGCGGAACGATCCATCTATTGGATGGCGGCCAGCCGATCGCAAGTTATATCGAGCAGAATATTCCGAATCCGGTCGGTTCGGGCGGAACAAGTACCACAGTGCCGTTCAATGTCGGTGACGACAACACGATCGTTTCCATCCGCCTGCTCGACCCCACAGGCCGCGAAGTGTTACGGCCTGTCGATCACCTTCCTTTTGCGTGCGGGCGTTACCAGATAACGATCGATGCAACGTCGCTGCCGGCAGGAATTTATTTCTACGAGTTCCAGGCTAACGGGCAAACGCCGCAAATGCTGAAGATGGCGGTGGAGTAATTTCTGAACCAGGATGACGCGGATTTGGACGGATTACGCGGACGATTTTAGGGATTTTCATAATTGTCATTCTGAGCGGAGTTTATCGCGACGAAGGAGCGATAAACGGAGTCGAAGAATCTCTCGCAGTGCTCCTCTCTGCTTCATAATCGAACGAGGTCACTCCGATTTCCCCAATCCCGAGGGCACGAATGGGGTAAATTCCTCCGTTAGACCTCGCATGAACCGCTTCTTTGTGCTTCTCTTTTTTGCACTGCTTTCCGCCGTTCCCTCAGCGGAGGGGCAGTGGGAGCAGACGAATGGGCCATATGCAAGTGACACGTATCTCATGGCAGCAGGTAATGGCTCTTTATTTCTTGGAAATTGGTATGGAGTGTTACGATCTACTGATGAAGGCAACTCGTGGCAAACTTCTATTCCCTTCGCGACGCAAGATGAAACTATAAACCCGACATCTTTAGATCAACTCTGCGCATTTGGTCAATTTGTCGAGGTTTTCGGCAGTGAGCAGATTGGAGACCCCCACAATCCTTATGAATATTTTTTCTGGCAATCGAGCGATAGTGGTTCTACTTGGAATACTCAAGAATTCGGCTATGACGGCGGCTGGAACGTCATAAATGATACTTCATTTCGGGGCTTTCAGTCCATAACTTCAATATCTGGAGTGCTATATGCGGCAACTTCCGGCATAGGTTGGGGCTTCCAAGGTCGCAGTTCTGGAATTTACAAATCGACCGACAGCGCTAAAAGCTGGAGGATCATTCTTTCTACCCCTGCAAGCTCAATAACTTCATTGGGAACAGTATTAGTGGCACTCCTACAAGATACTAACCATACCATTTTTCGCTCATTCGATGGGGGGCAAAGCTGGATTCCGTCAGACAGTGGGATAATTGCGAGCAGCGTCACATCGATAGCTGCGAGCGATTCCGCACTATTCGTCGGAACTCCAGTCGGAATATTTTACTCCACTGATACCGGAGTAACATGGTTCCGTGCTCAAGATTTCGGTTTAGCAAATTTAAACATTCAACAACTTGCCATTATAAATACAAGTTTATTCGCCACAGGAACAAGAGGACTATTCAAATCAGTCGATGGAGCTAAAACCTGGGTACAAATAAATCCGTCCGTTCGATTCTCATCTGTTGGTTCAATAATCGCCGCTGGGAATGTGATTTTCGCTACCGGTGCAAATGATGGAGTATTTGTTTCATTTGATACTGGTAACCATTGGTTACCACATAACTTCGGGCTTAGTCAGTGGAACATTACTGGTCTTGCATTTGTAAATAATATGCTTTTCGCTACATCTAGAGATAGCGGTATTATCTTTCGATCGGGCGATAGTGGAGCAACTTGGCAAAGAGAGATGTTGAATTGCTATGGCATCAATGGCATCACTTCATTAGGTGATACCCTTTTTGCCGGAACTGAATACTCTGGAGTATTTATGTCCACGAATTTAGGATTAAACTGGTCTCCTTCGAATAATGGCATTGATAGTGGATACGACAGGTCCGGTGGATTTTACGTTTATGATTTTGCCACTTCGGGTTCCAATATCTGGGCTGAAACTGGAGGAGGGATTTATTATTCATCCGACGAAGGAGGATCCTGGAGCAATATACCCAATACAGAAGAGTTCTCTCACGTAGCGGTTTTAGATTCCACTATTCTAATTAGCACCGAAGGGCCAGATTATACTATTCGCTCAACTGACAATGGCACTCATTGGACAACCCTTGATTCAATGGGAATGTTTTATTTCCATTTTTTTGGTTCCGATCTATTTGCTGAAAACAATCCGTTCGATAAGGATTTCTACACCTTCTTATCGATTGATAGTGGTTCTCATTTCATTGAAATCACCGGAAACCTTTATGGCTATGGAAATATGGTCGGCCCATTCGACACTCTTGGCCCATATGTCTTTGCAGCGGTTACGACAGTAAGTAACTTGGTACCTTACATTGGTCAAGGAGTTTGGCGACGACCCATTTCCAATTTGATCGCTTTGGCTAAAGTGTCAGGAAGTGATATAAATTTGGAAAGACTTAGTTCCTTCCCCAACCCCTTCTCCACCTACACTCAAATCTCCTTCACTGCAACCGAATCCGGCTATGCCGAAATCTCCATCGTTAACTCCCTCGGCGCGGAGGTAGCGAGCCTCTACACTGGAGAATTAAGCGTTGAGAATCATTCATTCGCGTTCGACGGCAGCGATCTTGCGCCCGGAAATTATTGGTGTGTGGTGCGGATGAATGGGCACGTCGAAACGCTGCCGATGACGATTCTTCGTTAATTCTGCGCATGGTAAAACTTCCGGAGATCCTTCCTTCTTAGTCCTTCTCTTCCTCGGTCTTCATTTCATTGAGTTCAGGGGTGAACTCATGTTTGCAGTTCGGACATTTCAGGAACTCGCCGCGGGTGCGGTCCTTCTTAGTGGTAAGCCAGTTGTTGTTGCAACTTGGGCAGTTCGTATTAACAGGTCTATCATTCGAAAGAAAATCACAATCGGGATACCGCGAGCAGCCCCAAAATTTTCGCGCCGCCTTCCCTTTCCCGCCACGGCGCTCGCTAATATCGCCTACCGAACATTTCGGACATTTAATTCCCGTCGGCATGGCGCGCGTGTATTTACATTTGGGATACCGGTTGCAACCGATAAACTTTCCGAAGCGGCTGGAGCGAATGAGTAATTCCCCGATGCCTTCGCCATCATTTCGCTTGATACATTCGGGGCATTGTTCTCCGGTGTTTTCCGGTGCGGGACGGCCTTCGTTCTTCAGGGAAGTCTTTTTACCGCAATCTGCACAATCGAGATACATCCCGAACCAGCCGGATTTCACTTCGGTGTTTTTCGATCCACACGTTGGGCATGGACGAACGGGCAGCTCTTCGACAAGCCGCTCTTCCACCTGATCGAGCACATGCTTGAATGGCACATAGAAATCGGTCATCACCGATTCGTACGTCCGCTCGCTCGAAGCGATCCCATCGAGATCCTGTTCCATCTGCGCTGTAAAATCCACATTGAAGATTTCGGGGAAGGATTTTACAAGAATGCGGTTCACATCCAGTCCAAGCGGCGTTGGATATAAGCGGCGCTCTTCCTGCTCCACGTATCCGCGCTCCTGCACGGTTCCCACAATCGAAGCATACGTGGATGGTCGGCCAATGCCGAGCGATTCCAATTCCTTGACGAGCGTACTTTCCGAAAATCGCGGAGGCGGCTTCGTTGCGCTGCCCTGTAGATCAATATGCTCTATGTTCGAGGATTGTCCTTCACGAATGCCGTTCGGTAATTTCGCTTTGCCGGATGATTCTTCCAGCGCATCGGCACCCTCTTCGCCTTTTTTCGCAGACTCATCGACATCATCCATGACCTGCATGTAACCGTTGAACGTAACAACAGAGCCGCTTGCGCGGAAGCGATATTTGCTTCCCTCATTTTCAAGCGATTCGATCTCAACGGTCGTCTGGTCGATGAGCGCGGGAGCCATTTGGCTTGCGATAAATCGCTTCCAAATTAGTTCATAAAGCGCAAAAAGCTGTTTATCTTCAGCTTCGAGAAACCGACGCACGCTTTTCGGATCGCGCATGGCGGAGGCTGGGCGAATAGCTTCGTGGGCTTCCTGCGCGAGCTTGCTTTGCTTGGTTTTGCGCTCCTCGCCCATGTATTTCGCACCGTAGTTCTGCTCGATGTATTGCAGCGCCTCGGCTCGCGCTTCCGGTGCAATGCGCGTGGAATCTGTGCGCATGTAGGTGATGAGTCCGGTCAATCCTTCTTCGCCAAGTTCCACGCCTTCGTATAAACGCTGGGCAAGTCCCATCGTTTTGCGCGGATTGAACCGGAGCTTGCTGCTCGCCGCCGCCTGAAGGGAACTCGTAATAAACGGCTGCGGCGGATTCTTCTTTACCTCGCGCTTGGTGAGCGATGCAATGCGGTATGTTTTCGATTGCGCGTCTTTCGCATATCCACGCGCAGTTGCTTCGTTGCCGATGAAGCTCGTTTTCTCCGCTTCCGACAGATCCTGCAAGCTGCCTTCGGGATTGCGAATTTCGGAACCATCCACCGAGATCATGCGAGCATGAATTGGGAACTCGGTCGATTCGGTGGAGAAATCAGCCCACAAATTCCAATAATCGATCGGCTGAAAACGGCGAATCGCTTCCTCGCGCTCGCAAATTAAACGCAGCGCAACAGACTGTACGCGCCCTGCCGAAAGCGCTTCCGCGCTTTTACCAATAAATGCTTTCCATAATATCGGCGATACCTGATAGCCGATAATTCGATCCATCACGCGCCGCGCCTGCTGTGCATCGAAGAGCGCCTGATCCACGCCGCGTGGATGCTTCATCGCCTCGGTGATGCCATTCTTGGTGATCTCCGAAAACAGGACGCGCTTGATGTTCTTATTTTTCTCCGATACGATAGCCGCGAGATGATACGCGATCGCCTCGCCTTCCCGGTCAGGATCGGTTGCGAGGAAGATCTCTTTCGACGTTGCAGCAAGCTTTTTCAGGCGGTCGATAATCTCCTTTTTGCCCTTGACGGTGGTGTAGCTCGGAGCAAACCCGTTCTCCAGATCCACGCCAAGTTTCGATTTCGGCAGATCCTTGATATGCCCCACCGAAGCCTCGACAATGTAGCCGGAGCCAAGATACTTATTGATCGTCTTCGCCTTCGCCGGCGATTCTACTATTACTAATGATTTAGCCATTTTAACTTTTGAAGTGCGATAACAAACGCACGTTCCTTGGACGGTATATTATAGTGCGACAAGTGGCGGCAAACTACGAGAACGGGAAGGGAGTTCACGTGAGGAAATTGTCCGAACCTGGATTTATGGGATTTTTGGGATGAATGAGATGGGGAAATTAAGTGATGAAAAAACCTTCTCAACCTGTCATCCTGAGCGGAGCAAAACGCAGCGACAGCGGAGTTTTGCGGAGTCGAAGGATCCCATGTAGTTTGGCTCACTGGTGAAACGTCCGGAGATCCTTCGACTCCGTTCGTCTCTCCTTTGTCGAGACGAACTCCGCTCAGGATGACATCCCAACCCCTATCCCAAAAATCCCATTCATCCCATAAATCACGGTTCAGAGAAGCATTGGAACATTCCACACTTCCTTTGGGTTAATGCCCCGCGCTCAAAAGGTGGGCAGCCCGCATGACCGATCATGCGGGGTTTCCTTTTCTTTAAATTAGCTTAAAGTCTTTGATAATAAAGACATTATGGATAATTTCTGGAATTTTGGGGAAATCGGCGAATAACGGGAAAAGAAAAGGAGTAGATGGCCAAACAAGGCGCGATCACGGTCGATGGGATCATTGCAGAAGCGTTGCCCAACGCAACGTTTCGAGTCAAGCTGGAAAACGGCCATGAAATACTCGCACGGATCTCCGGCAAGATGCGGATGAATTACATCAAGATCCTGCAAGGCGACCGCGTGACCATCGAGCTTTCCCCGTATGACCTGAGCAAGGGGCGTATCACTTATAGATATAAGTAACCCCTCACTCGGCCTCTCCCTAAGGAGAAGGAAGAAAAGGCACTCCCCCGAACGAGCGAGGGAAAAAGGAAACGATTTTTTTAGACACGAACATGAAAGTCCAGGCATCGGTAAAAAAACGCTGTGAGAATTGTAAGGTAATCACCCGAAAGGGTGTCGTGCGCGTGATCTGCAAGACGAATCCGAAGCATAAACAGCGTCAGGGATAATTTCGATAATTTTAGAACAAAGAACTACGAATGGCTCGAATAGCCGGAATTGATCTTCCGAAACACAAGCGGTCCGTCATCGGACTGACGTACATCTACGGCATCGGTAAAACGAGCGCGCAGAAAATTCTCCTCGCCGCCGGAATTCCGGAAGACAAAAAAATTGACGACCTCACCGAGGACGAGGTAACGACCATCCGTGGCGTTATCACCGCCGATTACAAAGTGGAAGGCACGGCACGCAGCGAAATGCAGCTTGCCATCAAGCGTTTGATGGATATTGGCTCGTATCGCGGATTGCGCCACCGTAAAGGGCTTCCGGTTCGCGGTCAGCGCACCCGCACCAACGCACGTACCCGCAAAGGCCGCCGTAAGACCGTTGCAGGAAAGAAGAAAGCAACGAAGTAAAATTTAATATTCGCGTAGGTCGGTGCTTCCATCATGGGTGATGGAGCCAGCCCGACATGCGCATTAGCAAACGAATGGCAAAAGCAGCAGCAGCAACCAAGGGTACCAAGAAGAAGAAAAAGATCCAAGCAGAAGCACTTGGAGTGGCGCACGTAAAGGCGACATTCAACAACGTGCTCATCACGCTGACGGATGTTCGCGGCAATACGCTCTCGTGGGCTACGGCCGGCAAGATGGGCTTCAAAGGCTCGCGCAAGAACACGCCGTTCGCCGCGCAGGTCTCGGCAGAGAACTGTGCGAAGGAAGCCTTCGATATGGGACTTCGCAAAGTCGATGTGCTTATCAAAGGCCCCGGCTCCGGACGTGAAGCAGCCGTTCGTGCGCTGCAAACCGCAGGCATCGAAGTGCTGACCATCAAGGACATCACCCCAATGCCGCAC
>Ga0207088_1101_pt1 | contig 15320 bp, 13 predicted proteins | sample Alteio_BWMinHeat_52_FD_153564 | JGI IMG/M metagenome (GOLD analysis project Ga0207088, IMG submission 153564) | Enriched cells from forest soil in Barre Woods Harvard Forest LTER site, Petersham, Massachusetts, United States -... | ecosystem: Environmental > Terrestrial > Soil > Temperate forest >... | reverse complement strand
GAGTCAAGCGCTGGCCGGAACGAATCTACCTGGCAACCGGAACTGCCGAAGCCGGGCGCAAGGATAAAGACCAGAGCGTGGTTGACGACGTGCGCGAAATGGCCGGGATCCTGCGCCGCGCTGGATTGGATGACGCCCGTCTGAGGTTGGTCGTCGACGACGGCGCCGCGCACCACGAAGCCGCCTGGGCACTTCGGTTTCCCGAAGCGCTGGAATTTTTGTTCGGGAAGCAGGGATAGAGTCTGCCTCCGTCCGCAACTTCTACGAGGTGCTTACAGAAGAGACCGACGAACTACCCACGCGCGCGAGTCTCCACAGCAAAAACACGGTAGCCGCCATCGCAACCACCGAAAGCTGGACGTGCGTCCATCGCGTAAGAAATCCGAGCAGGGGAAGCATGTACACCAGGTAAAGAAGAGTTCCCAGCTGTCGAGTCGAGGCCGTTGGCGGCTGACCAACTAGCCAGTCAGCCAGCAGAATAAACGCGGGTGCCAGAATCACCAGGTCATAAACCGTAAGGTGCGGCGCTACCAGCACACTCACCAATAGCAGAGTGGAATACCGCAGAGCCACGGCTCCGCCGCGCTTCCAGCATGCGATCGTCAATCCGAGCACGACCGCGGCGCTAAGAACATAAAGACCGAAGGACACTCCAAGCCAAGGCACCAGCATCGACCAGAACGTGCGCAACGAATGCGTTTGATAAAGCTTGGGCTCAAGCAGGGGCAGCACCGCCTGCACGTTCCGCAGCATGCGCACCCATTGCCGCAATGGTTCCAAGCCGTAGTAGAGAACTCCGACAGAGAGTTGCGCCGCCGCCGAAACAGCCGCGCCCAGCACCGTTTTCCACACGCCGATTGATACGAACACGATTCCAGCGGCCAGGCCCAATTGCGGCTTGAAAATCAGACAGCCGAGAACCAGCCCTGCAAGAAACTCTCGGCGGTCGCGCAGCAGGAAAAACATCAGCGTGAAGCAGGCGAGCGCAGCCGCCGAAGTCTGACCCCAGGCGATCAAGTGATAGCAAGCCGGAAACGCCACCGCGAGAAGAACGACGGTGCCCGCGTAATCGCGCAAGTTCGGGCAAGCACGCCACACGCTGTAGCAACAGATCCCGTAAACCACCGCACTCCATCCCCACCACAAAATCAGCGCCCAGCCGTACGAGAGATGAGCCAGCGGCGCGAAGAAGATGGAAACCTGCGGCGGGTACAGCGGCAGGTACCGTATGCCCGCCGCCTCAGGCACGCGCTCCGCCGCCAGCGCAGCCTGCGCATTCATGTCGTACAAATCGGCTCCACGATGAGCCGCCGCGATCGACCCCAGTGTGTAGAGATGCAGAAAGTCGGTTCCCTTGAGGTTCCCGTTGCGGTCGCGCAGGCCCGGAGTCGCCATGTTCCATAGGTATAGCGACCACAAGCACAACGCAAGAATCGTGGCGTGAGCCCGCAAACGTTTGGCCGTCAGCCACGAGGAGGAACTGGATGTGCTGCTTGCCGTGATCATTCCTGGACACTCTGCTGGACACTGCCAACGCCCGTAACCGCGCCGAACGCCGCACCGTGAGTGCTCTCAAGATGGCTCGCCGCCACGGCCCGGCTCAAGAGGATCAGAAAACCGATCGCCGCAACTGGAAGCGCGAAACTGGAAAAGATTGGAGCAGACCACAGGGTCAAGTACCAGCCATTTCGCAAGTTCGGCTGCGCAACTACAACCACGAGCGCCAGTGCCCAGGGAAGGAACGCGCATCCAGTCATCGCGTAGAGAGCCAGGCGATTCGCGCGCGCTCCGCGCCCAAGATCGCGCCAATGGCGGACCCCGAGCAGAAATGCGGGGAGCAGCAGGACTTGATTGAACGATGCATTCACGGTCGGAACAATCGTGACCGTAAGTGCCAGCACAAAGGCCAGCGCGATTGCGAACCACACGGAATCTGCAGGCTCCCGTCGAACCCTCCAGCAAAACACTCCGACGCCCAACGCTGCCAGAACTGAGACTGCCCAGAGGACCGTCGAAGGCATCACCGCACCCAGAAAAGCCTTTGCGTTGGTGTATCCAGAATATGCCACCAGTGCTTGCGGATAGCGTATCAACCAGCCCGGAAGTAAAAACTCTGAAGCAACGATGAGCCCCGTCAGCATTAAGCCGAACCCCCACACCAGGGGCTTGCGCTGCTTCCATTCGCCTACCGTCCACATTGCAAACCACGCGATGGGCAGGAGAGCCATCTGGGGTTTGATCGTCGCCATCGCTAACAGCGTTCCAGCAAGAAACAATCGTCCCTTGGCGGCGCACGCAGCCGCACCAGCGATCAGGCTTGCAACCAGCAGGCCCAACTGGAGCAGGCTCAGACCTTGCATCACTGGCACACTGGTCAGAACCACAGAGAAGACAGCCACTCCGGCCACGACGGACAACTGAATCCGCAGAAAGTGCAACCAGAACCACACGCCTAGAGCTGCCACGGTGGCCAGAAACCACCAGACCACAACCCGTACCCTGTCGAACTCCATCGGCACAGTGGGGAGCATGAGGAAAATGACGTACAGGGGATAAGCGAATCGCTCCTGGTCGAGCCAGTCGGCGGCCACCGACGGGTTCAGCGCCCGGCCATAGTAGGCGATTTGAATGTCCCGGCTGACCTCAACCCCGTAAGGATCACGATGATGGAGCAGAAGTTCGCGGGTGCCGTACCAACGTGGATAAAGATCAGTCAAAGGTTTTGCCTGCGGCAAGCCAGTGCGAACACTCGCTGCGTGCAAGGCTCCAGGGACGCGATTCCAGTAAATCCACATACTGGCCGAGCAAACGAGCAGCAAGCCCAGCAAGATGAACCGCATGAAGAATGATCGGGTCACTGGCATGAGAGTCGGGCGCAGAATTCGCAGTTTGTTGAAATTGTTAAGCTGTCAGTCGGAGTATGGCCGCAACTGAGGGGTAGGGCTATCGCCCTCGACCAACCATACTTTCCGATCCCGAAAGTACTCGATCAATTCCTGGTTGCCGCTCCTCCCCATGTCGCGCGCCCACACCACCTTGGCCCCATCGATATTCGCTTCGTTGTAAACCCACTCCCGGTCAAAGTCCTGATGCGGCCTGTAACGCACGATCACCAGCGCGGGTTCTGGAAGCTGCCTCAGTTGGTGCAGGATCATGGCACGCTCCAGATTCCCGCGAGGCCACGCAGGTTCGATAGGCAGATGAATCCCTGCCGCCGTCACACGCAGCAGAATCATAGCGCACGCCACCACTGGGATGGCGCGGACCAACATCCTGCCCAGCGGGCGGTTCGCCCTCGACCAGTGCCACAATCGGCGCATGCTCTGCACCAGCAAGAGATACAGAACGCAAATGGCGGGAGAAAAATAGTGAGGAAGAGTCCAGGTTTGAATCCCGAATCCGGCCGCCATCGCGGCGCAGATCAGAAGCGGCAGCCGCATCTTGCGCTGCCGCACCACCCATGGAAACGCCAACAATGGAACCGTCAGAAGCGGTCCCAGATAAAACTGCCACCAGGATTTAAGTTTCCATCTCACACCAGAAAGGTAGCCTCCGAAGGTGCGGTATTTTTCAAACTCGGCCAGCTCCCATTCATATAAGCTGCGCACGACCTCGTGGTGGTACACCGGCGCAGCACTAGGGGTTTGCCAGATGAAGTAAGGGGCAGTCGCATACGCCTCCCGATTTACCTGATACGCCATATGCAACGGATTGCCCGTGACGCGGAAGTAGTAGTAACTCGTGGCCACGCCCGCCAGCAAAAGCGTAACCAGGATCGGCAAGACCACTTGCGGCAGCGTCACGCGAAGCGCCGGCGCCGGATCATTCCGGCCGGCCAGCCAGAAGAGCATCGCGAAAGCGATCGGAATGGAGAAAACGAATCCCTCGTACGGCCGGCTGTTTGCCAGAACAACCAGGCCCAATGCCAGAATTAGCGACCTCGAAATCGACGGACGCCGGCGCAGCCGCGGCCACGCTCCCAGCACGAGCGCTCCGCCCAATGCCGCCACCGAAGCGCACCAGTAAGTGTTCATCCAGTAGCTGAGCAGTCCCAGCCTCAGAGCCGCCAGAATGGCGCCGAACAAGGCCCACCGCGCAGGCAGCCATCCCTGCAACATCCAGCCCAGAGCCGAGCACATCGCCGCCGTGATCAGAAGTTGCCCGATCCACGGACGCCCCAGCAGTTGCCCCGCCGCCAGCACCAGCCCTTGCGCCGGAGGATACATCGACATGTAAGTGGGATGTTCGATGATGTGGAAACTCTCGAAGTGAATCCACATCGGATGCGTGGGATTGGTGATCTTGCCGTGGGCGAAAGTATCCGCCGCGAGCAGGTAGCTGAATTCATCGTTCCAACGCGGTTGCGGGATTCCCAGTACCAGGATGAGCGCGACCCGCAGGGCAATCACTCCGGCTCCCACCGAGAACACGGCGAGTCCCCGCCGCCGCGCCAATCCGCCAAACGCACGTTCCAACGATTGAAATGCGGACGTTTCGGCGTTTTGTGGTCGACCCTGTGCTCGCAGTATCAACAGCGCCGCGGCACTCATCAGCACCAACTCGATGATCGCAAGCATCGAAGGCGCGAGCCGGGCGTAAAGGTTCCGCATGGTTGTGAGTGAGGCCCGCGCTAATTTACACCAGCCGCGAGGCGTGGACCGATGAGTACGGCCTCCGCCCGCAGTGAGCGGAGGCCAATTTCAGCGCATTACTTTCCCGCAGTTTCCTTCACGCCGATTTCTTCGAACAGGCCGTCCACGATCTGAATCATCTCGTTGTCCACCACGCGGTTCTTCGCGATCGCTTCCTTCAGCGGGATGGAAACAATCTTGTTCGACCGCAGCGCCGCCATGCAGCCAAACTCGCCGCGATGCACCATGTCGATCGCGCCCAGCCCGTAGCGTGTCGCCAGCACCCGGTCAAACGCGCTGGGTGACCCGTCGCGCTGAATGTGTCCCAGCACGACTGCGCGCGTCTCGAAACCCGTGCGCTTCTCAATCTCGCGGGCGACAATGTTGGCAATGCCACCCAGCTTGGCGTGACCAAATTCATCCTTACCCATGTCCTGGAGGATCGGGGAACCCGAGCCCGAATCGGAGGCAAACTTCGCGCCCTCCGCGACCACGACAATGGAGAAGTACCGACCGCGCTCGTGGCGCTGCCGAATCGATTCGGCCACCTTGTCAACGTCAAACGGCCGCTCGGGAATCAGAATCACGTCCGCGCCGCCCGCAACCCCGCTGTACAGGGCAATCCACCCCGCATCCCGTCCCATGACCTCAACCACCATCACGCGATTATGGGCCTCGGCGGTGGTGTGGATGCGATCAATCGCTTCGCACACGATGTTGCATGCCGTATCGAATCCGAAAGTGTAGTCGGTTCCGCCCAGATCGTTGTCGATGGTTTTGGGCACGCCGACGATTTTGATTCCTGTTTCGTGAAGCTTCTGCGCGACTGACAGCGTGTCGTCGCCGCCAATGGCGACCAGTGCGTCAATCTTGTGTTTCTCAATCGTAGCGGTGCAGCGGTCAATTCCATCGGGACGCTTGGACGGGTTCGTGCGCGACGTGCGCAGAATGGTTCCGCCGCGGGGCAGAATGCCGCCCACCGCGTCCAGGTCGAGCACCATGCTCTTGTCTTCAATCAGTCCGCGCCAGCCCTCCATGAAGCCCACAAACTCATCGTGATAGTGAAACACCCCTTTGCGCACCACGGCGCGGATGACGGCGTTCAATCCCGGGCAATCGCCCCCGCCGGTTAGCATGCCAATTTTCATCGTTTGCTCCCTTTTTTGGTATGAGTTCAGAATGAAGTACTCCGAATGCACCCCGGGTGCAGGGGCGATCAAATGGCCCAAAACGCAGGGGTAAACATCTTTCGGAAGCAATAGAGTAACACTAAATCGACAGCCGCCAAAGCCAAAGAGCCCACAGAAAATCGTTCAGGTAATGCCCTCCGCGCCGGTTTACATTGGCGTTGCACTTCCGCGCCGGATTCGACACAATGCTCGACGGACACACATGAAGAAGACCGTCTCGATCTTTGCATGGTTCGCAGTCGGAGTGCTCGGCGCCGTCGCGGTCGCAGTGGTAGCCATTCATCGCGGAGAACCAATTAACGCATTATGGCTGGTCGTGGCCGCCACCTGCTGCTACGCCCTCGGATACCGTTTCTACAGCAGTTTCATTGCGGCAAGAATTCTAGCCCTCGACTCCCTCCGCGCCACTCCCGCCGAGCGCCTGGAGAACGGCCGCGATTTTTTGGTCACCAACAAGTGGGTCGTGTTCGGCCACCATTTCGCGGCGATCGCGGGCCCTGGCCCGCTGGTCGGTCCGGTGCTGGCCGCGCAGTTCGGCTATCTTCCCGGGACGCTGTGGGTTCTGGCCGGCGCCGTCTTCGCCGGATGCGTGCAGGATTTTGTGATCCTGCTTTTCTCCGTGCGGCGCGACGGCAAGTCGCTCACCGAAATGGCGAAAGAAGAAATCGGAGTCATCGGAGGCGTCGTAGCCTATGCCGCTGTGGTCGCGATACTCATCATCCTCTTGGCCGTCGTCGCCTTGGTTATCGTGAATGCGCTGAAAGACAGCCCGTGGGGCACGTTCACGATTGCCATGACCATTCCCATCGCTTTGCTGATGGGGCTGTATCTGCGCCGCATTCGCCCCGGCAAAGTACTGGAAGTCTCTGCCCTGGGTTTCATCCTCGTGTTGCTCGCGATCTGGGGCGGCCAGTGGGCCTCGCTCAATCCCACGCTGGCCGGAATATTCACTCTGCGTGCGCAGACTCTCGCGATTCTCATCATCATCTATGCCTTCGCCGCTTCCGCCGTGCCTGTCTGGCTGCTGCTGGCGCCGCGCGACTATCTCAGCACGTTCGTGAAGCTGGGGACGATTGGCCTTCTCGGCATCGGCATTGTGGCGCTGCATCCCACGCTGCACATGCCAGCCCTGACCCGTTTCGTGGACGGCTCCGGTCCGATCTTTGCCGGAAAAATATTTCCTTTCGCCTTCATCACTATCGCCTGTGGGGCCATCAGCGGCTTCCATTCTCTGATCTCGAGTGGAACCACTCCCAAACTCATCGCGCGCGAGACCCAGACGCGCATGGTCGGATACGGCGCCATGATGTGCGAATCCGCGGTCGCCGTGATGGCGATTATTGCGGCCTGCAGTCTGCAGCCCGGCGTTTATTTTGCCATCAACAGTCCCGCGGGATTGGTTGGACAGAGCGCCGCTGCCGCAACCTCAACCATCTCCGGCTGGGGATTCTCCGTCACCGCCGCCGACATGCAGCACCTCGCCCGCGCTGTAGGCGAGCAGACTCTGTTCAACCGCACCGGCGGCGCGCCGGCATTCGCGGTCGGCATGGCGAGCATTTTTTCCCAGAGCCTTGGCGGCGAAACCTTGATGGCGTTGTGGTATCACTTTGCGGTCATGTTCGAAGCCTTGTTTATCCTTACCGTGCTCGATGCCGGCACCCGCGTCGCCCGCTTCATGATTCAAGATGCTCTCGGACATATCTACAAGCCCCTCGGCCGCACAAGTTGGTATCCCTCGATTCTCGCCACCAGCGCCTTGATTGTGGCCGCCTGGGGATATTTCCTGTGGCAAGGCGTAAAAGACCCGCTCGGCGGAATCAATTCGCTGTGGCCGCTATTCGGCATCGCCAATCAACTGCTGGCCACGGTGGCCCTCTGCGTTGCCACCACGATCATCATTAAAATGCACAGAACGCGTTATGCCGCGGTCACGCTCCTGCCACTGCTGTGGCTGGTCGCAGTCACGTTCACTGCCTCGTGGCAGAAGATACTCGATCCGAATCCGCGCATCGGTTTTCTGGCGCAGGCGCGGGTTCTTGCGGCCAGTCCAGCCACCACCGCAACCGCGCGCCTCATCTTCAACAACCGCCTGGATGCCGCCGTCACCGCCGTTCTGGTCGTCATGGTCGCCCTGGTCCTGATCGAATCGGTACGCCAATGGATCGCCGTCCTGACCGGAAGGGAAGACTCGCGTGTGAAAGAATCCCCATTCGTAATGACCCGCCTCGCGGAGGACCGAGCATGAGCCGCCTAGTCAAAGCAACCCAAATCATTCTGGCAGCCCTGCGCGAAATTTTCGACGAGTCCGCCTACGAGCGCTTCCTGAGCCGCACGCAGACGGCGTCGTCGCCGGTTGCCTATGCAGCGTTTCGCCGGGAATTCGAAGAGTCCAAAGCACGCCGCCCAAAATGCTGCTAGGTCTGACTGCTGCGATAGAATAGGCCGAGTGAGGTGGATATGGCGCAAATGACGCCGGAAGTTTCAAAACTGCTCGAACAGGCATTGTCCCTATCCATTGAGGAACGCGAGGCCTTGGCGGATTCTCTAGTTTCCAATCTCGACGGCAAGGTGGACGAAGGTGTGCAGGAGGCTTGGGAAGCCGAGATCGGGAAGCGAGTCGCAGATCTGGATTTGGGCAAGGCAAAGACCACTTCATGGGCAGAAGTGCGCCAGCGCAACTTAGCGAAGCTGCACAATGCCCACTGAGAAATGCGGCCACATCCCCTCACGTAGCTGCTTTCAGGAGGCAGGTTTATGTCAGCATTGGGCACACCGGATTTTTCGTTTGTCGCTCACATTCGGCGGCTCTCTGCAGCCGGATCGGTTCTGTACATTCGGATCGGGAACTCGGATATCTCACGTCTGGGGCTGCAGCATGGCCAAGCGATCGAGATTGACTTGGGTCGAGTTCGCATTGCCGGGGTCGTAAAGACCTCTGGAGGCTCTCCCTGGCTGGCACCCGGCCCTGGCAGCTCAAACGCCGCAATCACAGAAGCTATACGTAGTGCTCTTTTGGAGCATGGGGCGGATGTGAGCGCAACTGTTTGCTCGCTAGGCAGCGGCTCTAAGTCGAGTAGAGCCGCCAACATTTCCCCCGCTGGTACTGTTGCTCAGATGCAGTCTCGACCCCGGGGCAGCGATCTCATTCGGATCAGTTCAAAGGACGGGATCGAGTGCATCCGACAGTACAATTCGGGCTCTTACCGGGGTCGGAGTAATCTCGCGCTCGACCGTGACGCCTACAACCGCTTCCGCAACGGCCCCTCCCACGATTTGGACCAACTGGTCGATCAAATTGCGTTTGTCGGCAAAGAGTATGGTGGCGCCCAGGAGAGGTTTGGCGACATACGGGAAGAGGCGGCGCTGATTGCGACCAATCTCCACGGCGTACTCGGCCCATGGCTTAAGGCATTGATGGGCACACGGCCGCTCGTGGAAGAAGTCCCGAACGAAACTACGCTTGATTTTTTGTTTTCTCCCTTCAGGGGAACGAAGCAATGGCCCGTCTGGGCATCGAAGACGCTCCATTTTCTTCGTCCCGATGCCTTCCCGATCCTCGATTCCAACGCGAAGAAGCCGCTCCGGTTAAGAAATCTAGTCAACTCCAGTCGCGGATATCATCAATTTTCCTCATGCTTTCGCGAGGTCTTGTTGGCAAACTCCGAAGCTCTAGCGGCGGTGCGTACTGCGGACGCCGACGAATCGCCCACGGATTTGAAGGTGCTCGACAAAATCCTTTTTCAGATCGGGATCCACATGAATTGATCTCTTCATTATCTTGGTAAACGGCAACGCCCGCAGAACTCTGTGATTCAAGCCATCTGAGGAGACGAAAGTGAAGAAATCGATGTCCCACGGATCGTCAGCGGCGGTTGCATCTCTTCTCTTTTTCGCGCTTGTTCCCAAGTCCGTTTGCCAAAGTGATGACCCCGCCCAGACCATGCGCCCCGTCATCCGCGGACGCCACGCCGCCGTCGCCTCCATGAAAGCCGAGGCCACCGAAGCTGCGCGCCGCATTCTCGACGCCGGCGGCAACGCCTTCGACGCGGCCGTGGGCGGCCAGGCCGCGCTGGGCGTCACCGACTTTTCCCTCAACGGCATGGGCAGCGACGCCGTCCTTCTCGTCTACAACGCCCGCGACAAGAAAGTCTATTCCGTCAACGCCGAGCCCCGCGCCCCCAAGCTCGCCACCATCGAGTGGTACCAGAAAAACAACGGCGGCAAAATTCCCGAGAGCGACGGCCTCCTCTCCGGCGGCCTGCCCGGCGCTGTGGACGCCTGGTACACCCTGCTCGACCGCTGGGGCACAATGACTTTCGAACAAGTTCTGCAGCCCGCGATCGACCTCGCCGAGAATGGTTTCCCGCTGAGCGAATCCGGCGCGTCTGACATTGCCGGCTCGAAGAAAATTCTCAAGTATCCGACAACCGTCAAAATCTACCTCCCCAACGATCGCCCGCCGAAGGCAGGTGAGATTCTGAAGAATCCCGACCTCGCCCGCACTCTGAAAAAGCTAGTCGAAGCCGAAAAGGCGAATCAATCCAAAGGCCGTCACGAAGCCCTGAAAGCCGCCCGCGACCGCTTCTACAAAGGCGACATTGCTCACGACCTCGCCACTTTCTCCGAGGCCAACGGCGGCCTGTTCCGCTACGAAGACTTCGCCGACTACATCGCGGAAGTCGAGACCCCGGTTTCCGTCAACTACCGCGGCTATCAGATTTACAAAAATCCCTCCGCCAGCCAGGGACCAACCGAACTCATCGCGCTCAATCTTCTCGAAGGCTACGACCTGAAAGCGCTCGGCCACAACACCCCAGACTTCCTCCACACCAGCGTCGAGGCCGTAAAACTCGCCATGGCCGACCGCGAAAAATATCTTGGCGACATGGACTTCATCAAGATTCCCTACGACGGCCTGCTCTCGAAAGACTACGCCCGCGAACGCCGAAAGCTCATCGATCCCGCCAAAGCGTCGCTCGACCTGCGTCCCGGCTCGCCCGAGAAGTTCACAGCCAACGCATCCCCGTTAGACCGCCCGGTGCAAGAAGTTCTCGACGGCGACGCCCGCCACGACGGCGACACCAGTTACATCGCAGTCGTCGACAAGGATCACAACATGGTCAGCTTCGAGCCCAGCCTGCACAGCGAGTTCGGCACCGGCGTCGTGATGGGCGACAGCGGATTCATCTTCAACTGCCGCGGCGACTATTACTCGCTGGTGCGCGGCGAAGCCAATGCCCTCGAACCCGGCAAGCGCCCGCGCAGCACGCTGCAGAGCACGTTGATTATGAAGGATGGCCAGCCCTACGCCATCCTGGGCAGCCCCGGCGGCGACGATCAGGTGATGCGCACCATGCAGACCCTGATCAACATGATCGATTTCGGCATGAACATTCAGCAAGCCATCGAAGCCCCGCGCTGGTCCTCGCGCGCCTTCCCGGCGTCACCTTTCCCGCACACCATGCACCCCGGCGACATGTCAGTCGAGGCGCGCATCCCAGAGTCGACACGGCAGGCGCTGATTTCCCGCGGCCACAAACTGCGCATCGCGCCTCCGTGGTCGCTAGGCTCGAACGCGGGAATCATTGTGGATGTCAGCACTGGCGTTCTCAGCGCCGGAGCCGATCCCCGCGTCGATGCCTACGCCTGGGCCAGGTGAGGAAACGAGCACCGGTCGAGGTGGGCCGGTGAGTGTAATAGCGATTTATCAACAGCTAGGGCCTGAAACTATTCAGTGAAGGTGTATCCTTTGGGCGCTTTGGCGCTCTGCACTGCGAAACGGTCATTCTCGATAGGAACGACAACCTCCCTTGAATCGTACGTCAGCACTACGCTCACACCCGAAACTGCTTTAGCTGATTTGTCTCCCTTGTGCGACCAGAGAGTGACCGACTGCGAGTCAGGCTGTCCAGAGAGGCGAAGCGCGATGGTAGGGGGCTGTTCGACCTGAGGCTCTCCAATGGTGACCTTCTGTAGTAACTTCTCGGCATCCCCGAATTGCAACAGCCCAATAGCTTTTCGGCTGGCTGGATAGGTGTATGCCACGTACCGTTTGGTCTGAGTGTTAGGCACCTCAATCTTAAGCAATCCGTTCTCAGCTGAGTTGTAGACGTTCTGGCCCGTCCGCAACGCAAAGTACGTCTTGTCATCCCACCCGCCACAGCACCCGAACTGTGTGATTTCGTAAAACGCGTCTGTTGGCTTACCCTCATCGCCCGCAGCCTTCAATTTCCACATGACCACAGTGGGGGCATCCTTCCGCCATGCCGTAACGCTCACGGTCCCGCGTGTTCCTTCCACCCCTTCCTCTTGGTCGCTGTAGAAAGATTCGTGCAGCACGATGTCAGAACATTTATCAAGACACCTGTAAATAACTGAGAACCGCTGATTCTGAGTGATTGTGTGTTCTTTGCCCGCTACAACCCTAAATTCGAGCGATGACGTTGCGCTGTGTCGCTCAGGTGGCGTCCCTTTAGAATCGGGCGGCAGTGCGGATTGAGACAGCAAGCTAATAAAGACCGAAATAATGAGAATCCCAACGGAAACCGTTTTCCTTTTCATGGCTGTCCTCGGGAACATGGTACGGCAGGATGGCTGACGAAATCAGGCCATAGCACTCAAAACCCCGGTTTAAGGCGAATGGGCGCTATGCCGACGTTACGTGCGCTATACCCACTCCGGGACTTCCTCACCTTTCCGCGCTACACTGCTCTTGACATGCGAGTCCTCGGCATCGATTGCGGCGGAGAGTACACCGGCTACGGCGTGGTCGACATGGATCCCCGCGGCAAGCTGTTCTGCCTGACGTGCGGCGCTATCAAGCTCTCACCGCGCGAGGCGCTGCCGCGACGCCTGTCCCGCATCTTCACGCAGCTCGGCGAAATTATTATTCAGCACCACCCCGATGAAGTCGCCATCGAAGACGTCTTCTACGCCCTCAATGTGAAGTCGGCGCTCAAGCTCGGACAGGTCCGCGGAGTTGCCATGCTGGCCGCCGCGACCGCAGGCCTGGAAGTCGCCGAATACTCGCCGTTGACCATTAAATCGTCGGTCGTCGGTTACGGCCGCGCGGAGAAGCAGCAGGTGCAGCACATGGTCACCCGCCTTCTTGATCTTTCCGTGCCGCCCGAACCCATGGACGCTTCCGACGCGCTGGCCATCGCCATCTGCCATCTACATACCGCGGGAACCCTCAACCGGCAGCGCGTCGCCGCGCGTTAGAGTTCAATCCGCACTCCGCCTTTGGCATAATTGCCTGTTGTAGACTGTGGGGAGTTCACTGCCAGAACGTATCTGAGGCGGATGATCGCACCGAGGAAGATCGCACCGAGAATGATCGCACCGAGAATGATCGCACCGAGGATGATCCCAACGAGGAAGATCGCAACGAGGGAGATCGGCACCGGGGAGTCGAGATCGCATCGTGTTGGTTTCAGACGGCGGTTCCTCCGCGCGTTCCTGATCGCTCTTATCGCATGCCCGGCTCTGTTCTGGACTCCCCCGAGTCGCGCGGCAGAGCCCGCCACGGTCACCTTTTCGCTGGACTTTCCAAAGTCGGATCCCGAGCACTACTCCATCGCCGTGCAGTCCGATGGTCGCGCCCACTACGAATGTTCGGGCAGGATCTCGGCCGACTCCGACGACCGCGAGACCTATCAGACCGAATTCACTTTCTCGGATGCAAACCGCGCCCGAATCTTCGATCTGGCGGCGCAGGCTCACTATTTTTCCGGCAAGGTCGACTCCGGCAATCGCAAGCTGGCATTTACCGGAGCCAAGAAACTGGTTTACAAAGACGGACAGCGCGAATCCGCAGGGGCCTACAACTTTTCCTTACAGCCTGCCGTGCAGCAGTTAACCGCGTTGTTTCAGAGCGTCTCTGCCACCCTGGAGTTCGGCCGCCGGCTGGCCTACTACCACCGCTACCAGAAACTCGCCCTCGACGACGAGTTGAAGCGGATGGAAGATCAGGCCCGGCGAGCGGACCTCATCGAAGTGCAGGCTATAAAGCCCATTCTGCAAGAGATTTACGAAGACGGTTCCGTGATGAACGTGGTACGGGCTCGGGCGCAGCGGATCATGGAAATGAGCAGCCTCAACCCTGCGGGACACTGAACCCTCATCGATTCTGGAACCTTCTGTCTTACCTCCATAACCAATTAGTAACCATGTTACCTACGCCTCCAGACTGAGGCGACACAAGTTTTACAACTCCCCACCCGGAATCGTGCTCTAATAAGCAGGAAGACTTCGGGGGTTGCTATGTCCAAGCTCTCTCTGTCCAGATTTAGTCATGTTCTTCTAACGGCCGCTGCCTGCGCGCTCCTGGCGCTGCCCGCTCTGGCCGATTCGCAGGCTCGCATCGTTCGCCTCAGCGACGTCCAGGGTTCGGTTCAGATCGACAAGAACACAGGCATGGGATTTGAGAACGCGTTCCTCAATCTCCCCATTACCCAGGGAGCCCAGGTCAGAACGCACGACCGCGGCCGCGCCGAAATCGAGTTTGAAGATGGCAGCACGCTGCGCCTGACTCCCAACACGACGGTAGAGTTCAGCACGCTCGGCCTGAGCGATTCCGGCAAACGCATTTCGGTGATCAATCTCGTCGAGGGCATGGCCTACGTCAACTGGCTGGGCAAAGACGACGTCACCCTGAATTTTTCCCACGAGAAAATCTCACTCGACCACGCCGCGCATTTCCGGATCGATACTTCAACCGACCTGGCCAAACTGGCGGTATTCAAGGGTGATGTAGACGTTGAGGGTCCGGCCGGAAAAGTCATGGTCGCGAAGAAGAAAACGGCTGCCTTTGACGCCGCTGACGACGACAAGTACACACTCGCGAACACCATCGAAGAGGCTCCGCTCGATGCCTGGGACAAAGAGGCCAACTCCTATCACGACCAGTACGCGCGGAATAATTCGTCTCCCTACGGCTATGGCGTGAGCGACTTGAATTACTACGGCGCCTATTCCAACGTCCCCGGCTACGGAATGATGTGGCAGCCCTACTTTACCGGCATCGGCTGGAGTCCGTTCATGGACGGCGCCTGGTCCTGGTATCCCGGCTACGGCTACATGTTTGCCTCGGCTTATCCCTGGGGATGGATGCCTTACCGCTACGGGAACTGGATGTTCGTCCCCGGATTTGGCTGGATGTGGCAGCCCGGCGGATATAACAGTTGGCTAGCCGTTCCGCGATACACCGGGACGTTGCCGACGGGTTTCCATCCGCTGGTTGTTCCCACCACGGGCACGGTGAAACCGGTTGCGGTCGGAAAGGGCGGATCGGTCTCCGCCATGCCCCCCTCGCACCTGGTGTTGAATGCGGGCTCGGCAGGCATCGGGATTCCGCGGGGCTCGCTCACAAATCTCAACCACTTGAATCATCAGGTTGCAAAATCCGGATTTGTTGAAGTAAGGCCCGCGCCTCAGTTCTCGACGAGTTCAGGCAGGCCTGCTTCAGGCTTCAGCGCACCGCAACATAGCAGCATGTCGT
>Ga0207088_1115_pt1 | contig 15350 bp, 5 predicted proteins | sample Alteio_BWMinHeat_52_FD_153564 | JGI IMG/M metagenome (GOLD analysis project Ga0207088, IMG submission 153564) | Enriched cells from forest soil in Barre Woods Harvard Forest LTER site, Petersham, Massachusetts, United States -... | ecosystem: Environmental > Terrestrial > Soil > Temperate forest >... | reverse complement strand
ATCGTCCGGGAAAAGCGGGAGATCGGGGCCTGCGGGGCGTTTTCCCGCAATCAGCCTCAATCCTGCCTTGATCTTTTGAATCATGGGTTTCCGCCGTTTTTGCCTACATTGAAAACGATATCACTCTGGCGAACTCCGACTTAACGATGAGTGTGCGAGAGGGGAGGCTGGGATCAGTCGGGCTGCATTCAAAGTAGCGTTGCAAGCGCACGCTGATTGATAAAATCTTACCATAAAAAGGGTCAAAGTGCTTCCCGAAATCAGGCAGAAAAAGGCCCCGACCGTAGACTATCAGCTTAGCTGCGGGCTTCTCGGTGCGCTGCACCAGCGCCTTGGTCTGGGCCTAGAGCAACTCTCACGATGCGAGCTTTTCGAGCGGTTTTCAGTGGCAACACCGACGCGTTCCGCAGGGATAACTTCCAGCGTTCAATTGCTTTTGTCTGCAACTGTGGTGTCTGGCGCGGGCGGTGGAAGAGACTTCACCGCCTTCTTGATCCAATCCAAAGCATTGTCCCCGTTCGGTCCGATGGCGTCGCCAAATTCGGCATGCGTCTTATACATGACGACGGTCGCACCGGGCGGGACGGCTGCCTCCAATTTTTGCTTCGAAGGCAATGGCGTTTCTCCTTCGAAACGCCGCTGCTGTAGCCGGAATTTCTTGGCTTGAACTTTCCCCATCCAGTCGAGGGGCTCCAGGGCAGCCACTTTGGTCAGGAATTCCGGTTTCACATAGTCGGCGCGCTCGTCCTTCGGCACAAACGGAGAACTCTCCATCCATGCAGGCCAATCTCCCCAGGGATCAAATGTGTCCAAAGCCCTGATCCGCGGGTCGACGGCTGAGGCGAGAATTCCAATGCTCGCGCCCGAAAGCTGCGCGAACATACCCACGCGGTCCATGTCGAAGTCGCCGCGCGACGCGAGATAATTGATGATCATTTGCACGTCGTGCGTTGACTTGGCCAGGCTCTCTTGCAATTCGCTGAGGAACCACTGCTTCATCGGCCGATTGTGATAGCGGCCGCCCGTAAGCGCGCTGACAAAACCCACCGCGGCCACGCCGTCGCGCGTCAGGAGCTCCTGGACTTTGGGGTCCCGGAACATGTCAGTATCGGTTGGGTAGCCATACAGATAAAGAACGACCGGCGGCTTCTCGATTCCTCGCGGCTTCATGATCCACAGGTCGATGGGATCGGCGTTTCTCCATTGCACCCGAACCAGTTCCACACTCCATTTCGCCTGCTTGTCGGCGAAGCCTGTTAGTGGGAGAGCGGGCCGCAAACGGCTTTGGCTCAGCGAAGGCGTGGTCCAGTCTTCGCTGACGCCTTGGAAGCGCGTGTCCACGAAATCCTCGATTGCAGGCGGCGTCATTTTCCGCTCCTGAGCAACGCCTCCTTTGATAAAGAACAGCAACGTAATGGTGTAGGAAAGGACCCTGATCAGAAATCGTAAACGTCGAGTGCGTAGCTTCATAACTGTGCTCAAACCCTTCTATTCTGCCAGATATTGAGGTGTCGATGAATCTCCACTCTGCCGAGTAGGTTAAAAAGGGCGAACCATGTGAAATGGTCCGCCCCGGTTGAGGTTGAAGTTCGAACTGCTTTCGTCAAACTAGTTGCGGTCAGCGGCGGCAGAGCAGGAAGCGTTTGCCGTTCCCTTCGTGCCGTTCACATCGGTGTCGATTCCGATCTGGATGGTGCCGGATGCAACGCCGAACGCGCCGCCACTGATCGCGCCGATGCAGCCGCCCATGTCGCCGCCGGTATCAGCGCCGGTCGGGTTGTTGTTGGTGTTGAAGGTGCCGTCGGCGGGTGCGGGACCCAGGCCGTCAACCCCTGGGCAGGTCGCGGAAGTACCGTTTCCATTGCACTGCTGGTAGTGAGCGCGGAAGAGCTGTAAGCCAGGATCCGTGCAAGCTGACCCAACGCAATTGAGTGGCACGCCCAGAGCCGGAACATAGTCAGGCGTCGCATTGGTCACGTAAGTGTGCGACCCCTTCATCAGGTTGGTGAGGTTTGTCTTGTTAACGGTGGTGGTGACCATACGAAGCACGGACCACGCGCCGTAGGTGCCGTTACGAACATTCGGGAAGGAGTAACTCTGGCTGCTGACCGGATTCCAGAATTGATTTTCGGTGCAAGGAGCGGTGCAGACCGGCAACTCCTGATTCGGGAACAGAGTCTGAGTAGCAGTGTTAAACGGCCCAATGGGGTCGACGCCATCCAGCTTGATGTAGCCGTAGCCGGGTTTGCCGGCCAACGAGCTCACGTTGCCGAAGCTGAAGAACGTGTAGCTGACGCCGTCGAGTGAGTTGATCGCTTGGGAGTTGAGAACCTCGTTGACCACTTCGCCGGTACCGATCCCGCGCGAGCGGAAGCCAGCCACACCACAGGGCAAGTTTTTCAGCGGGTTGTTGGCCCCTACGCCAGTTTCCTGGCTCTTGCTGTTCGTGGTTCCATTACTTGCGATGGTCTGTACCGGGCGACGGAATACAGTGGCTTCGGTGGTATTCATCGTTCCGGAAAGCGGCTCACGCAAATATGCATAGATTGGGTTCCCGCTGCTGCCGACGCCAAAAATGTCAAAAGCATCGCAGTCGGTTCCGGAGAACAGGTTTTGAATTTGGTCCGCGGTAGCGGCGAGGCCAGTCACGCCAGTTCCCTGGTTTAGTCCGGTTCCGGCAGTACCATTTCGGCTATAGATGAAGGTGATCGGCGAAGCGCCCGCCGAGACCACGGTGTAATTGATAACGTTCGCGTTTGTGAAGGGGTCTTTTCCGCTGATGTTGAAGGCCAGGATGTTCGCCGGGCTAGCAGCACCCGTAGAGCCGTAGCCGCTGATGATTCCGGCCGTGGAATACAGTGGAGCATTGGTGCCGTGCAAGCCACCGTAAGCCGGGCACAGGCCGGAAGCGTTGTTTGAGTTATAGCCCAGACCGTCAAGTCCATCGCCAAAACCGGGGCTGCCGTTTCCTTGGCTGGAGTTGACACGGCACTCCGCGAACGCGGCATCTTCTGGCCGAATGTCGGTGCCCGCGGTGTTTACCTTGATTCCTTTTCCGTTCACGAACATGGTTTGAACGGCGAGCGGGACGGCTGTGGTGTCAGCGCCCCACAAACCGGCGGAGATTTTATTTCCAGCCGAGGCCCAGTTGTAAGTGGCTGAGGGAGCTTGGATGGTGCAGGCGGGGTTGGCGAAGAAGCAGCGGTTGCCAACGACCGAGTCCACTTTGATGTACGCCCAGACGTTCGGACCGAGTGTGCTATCAAATACGATCCAGATGTCGCCCGTATCCACCGCGTCCGCGGTGCCCTTTACTCTTTTTCCCGGCCGGGTGTCGTGGAGTTGAAACTTCGTATTGTCGGTGTAATGGGAGCAGGTGACGCCTTTCTTGGGGACGGCGCACTGGCCACTGTTGTATGCCGCCAATGCCATGGTTTGCCACAGCGCAGATGAGCCAGAAGCGATCACTACGCCTTTGGCCGTCGCGGAGGCAGAGGGGGCGAGAGCTGAGATCGCGGTCACGAGTACAAACGCCGCGAAAGCTGCTTTCATTCTCGACATCGATATTCTCCTTTTTCTCTTGTTGAAAAATAGACAGACGACTATGTGCGCAAGACTCACCACGCACTCCGTGAAATTGTTTTCTTGTGGATGGACTGAGGCCTCGCCCACACTTCGGTCAGTGCACGAACGCGACCGAGACGGAGCATATAGCACCACCCTGAGTTGGAGTGTGAATACTCGGAGAAATGATTGTTAACAGAGCGTTACATGTGCAAAACGCGGATTGGAATGCGGGAACGCGAATACCGCGTCCAGAGCCGCATCCGCGAGCAATCCGGAGTAACTTAAACGATGTCCAAACAACAACTTAGTCCCCTGTCCTACCATCGCAGCGCAAGTTTAGGGTTGATTAGAACTCTTTATTGGGTGATGGGGAATCAGGTTCTCGCGAATGCCATTTACTAAGTACTTAGATTTTCTGTGGCAGTGAGTGCGGCGGAATTTAACCTGATTTTAACGTTGGACAATTCCCCCATCCAATAGAATCGCTCGTCGTTTCGCAACCACCCAGACTTTAAGTTCGCAGTTGGAGAGGCAGGCTTTGAGCTTCCAAGGTCGATCTGTTTTACTACGCGTCAACTTGGCTTGCCTCGCGTTCATGCTCGGGGTTTGTTTTGCCGCGTCCCCAGGAAGTGCGTACGGGCAAGCCGCACGAAAAGCCAAACCAGCTTCGATCAGCGGTACGGTTACCGATCAGACGGGAAATGTGATAGTCGGCGCGAAGGTCTCTCTGGATGGTCCTACGAAAGGCGAGGTTCAAAGCGGAGCGAATGGTGCGTATGCGTTTACCAATCTTGCGCCCGGCAGGTATACGCTGACTGCGGTCGCTCCCAACCTTCCGCAGCTCGTACTGTCGGATATTAGTCTCACCGCGGGCCGCGAACTCCCTTTGGATCTGGCTCTGGAGGGAACGTTGCCGACTGCGGCTCAGCCGCCGCCTGCGCAGTCTCAGCCTTCGGTGCCGGCTGCGGCAGAGCCACAACCCGCGCCCCCTTCAGTGCCTGCTCTACAGCCGGCAACCCCGCCTATGCCGGTGCTTGAGCAGCAGGCTCCGACTAACGGCAAGGCTTCCATCAGCGGATCGGTCACCGACCACAGCGGGGCCGCGGTCCCGAACGCGACGATCATGCTCACCGGTCCCGCCGGAAAGCGCGAAGGGCAAAGCAGCGCGACTGGAACGTACGCCTTCAACGATCTGGATCCCGGTACGTACAGCGTCACCGCAAAGGCGCCCAATTTTAGCGAGAAGGTCTTAGACAACGTCAACCTCCCATCTGGCCTACAGCTCCCTCTTGACATTCAACTCGAAGCCGCTGGCGCCGTAGAGAAGGTGAATGTCGAGGCCAGCGAAGTTGGCAAAGTTGAAACCGAAACCGCGACCACCTCCGAAACGATCGAACAGAAGCAGGTGGTAGGCCTGCAGCTGAACGGGCGCAACTTCTCGCAATTGATCGCTCTTGCGCCCGGCGTGAGCAATCAAACCGGCCAGGATGAAGGCAAAGTTGGCGTGGTGGGCAGCGTCAAGTACAGCGTGAACGGCGGACGCGTGGAATACAACACCTTCGAAGTGGATGGCAGCGATGTGCTCAACACCGGACTCAACCGCTCGGCCAGCACGCTGGTGGTTTATCCCAGCATCGACGCGATTCAGGAAGTGAAGGTTCTGACCGCAAATTACTCCGCCCAATTCGGGCGCACGGCATCCGGCACAGTGCAGGTGACTACCAAGTCAGGAACCAACGCGCTTCACGGCAATCTGTTTGATTTCACCCGCAACGAGGCTTTTAACGCTCGCAATTACTTCGATCTCACCAGCAAAGCTCCGCTTTACCGCCGCCAGGATTTCGGCGGCACCATCGGCGGGCCGCTGACCATTCCCCATCTCTACAACCCGAAGCGAGACCGGACATTTTTCTTTTTTTCTGAGGAGTTTCGGTTGGAGAAGTCTCCCGTCGACTACAACCAGGCGGTCCCTGGCTTGAAGGAGCGCGGTCTGATTATGACGGCTCAGGGAATTCGGCAGAACCTGAGTGCTTCTCCCGACCCAACTACGGGGCAATTTGGCCAGATATTTGACTTCAGCGATGTTTGCCCTGCCAGTTCCCCATTCTTTAGCCGCGCGCAATTTCCCGACTGCCCAGGAGTTCGGATCGGAAGTACAGCACAGGAGACCCCGATCCCGTTTTTCGAAACCTTTCCGAACGGCCTTTCCTCGGCCTATGGAGTGGATAAGAATTCCCGCGTGATTCTGAATTCCAATTTGATTCCACTGCCCAATTCTCCGATCGGTTGCAACTACGCCTTGCCTCTCACGAATGTATTGGGGCCCGACGACCCAAATCGCTGCTACGTTGCTTCCGTTTCCCCATCGACGTACTGGCGGGAAGAGTTGGTTCGCCTCGATCACAACCTGACGTCGAAATTCAGGCTCTCCTTCCGTTACATCCACGACACGTGGGATACGACGGTGCTGACTCCTCAGTGGAACTATCTCAGTGTCACGAACCCGGCAGCCGGGACTTTCCCAACCATCCAAAATCGTTTTGTCGGACCGGGACTGAGCTTGGTGGCCGAGGCCAGCTATGCCATCAGTCCCACGCTTCTGAACACAACCGTCTTAAGCTACGCCAATTCGTCCATTACGCTAGCTAACCGGAACGGCCCAGGAGGGGCCCAGTTCCAGCGCAATCCTGCCCTGGATCGCCCGCTCGTCGGCACCGGTGGATGCAATCCGGCAATCTCCGTCGACCCGCTAACAGGGTATCCCGAATGTGCGCTGGGCTACGTCTTCAATAACGGATTCGGCGGAAAAATGCCCGGTGTAGCCGTTCTGGGTACCAACGCCGCATACGGTGGCCGAGGCTTCGCTTTCGATCCTTCCTACATGCCATGGCAACATTCGAATCCGACGTATGCCTTCCGCGATGACATCGGTAAAGCTTTCGGCAAACACACCCTGCAGTTCGGCGTGCAATACGTGCTGAATCAGCGAAATCAGGACAACAACGTAATTGGCGCTGCCTCAGGCGACGTGCAAGGCCTTCTTACATATAGCAACTCGTCCTGGAGCACAGGGAATGCTTTCGCTGACTTCCTCGCTCAAAATCCTGGCGGACCCACGCCGGATGGGCTGGAATACATACAGAGCTACACGCAAGATTCCGGGCAACATCGTTATTACCAGCGCTACCAGCTTGCCGAGCCGTACGCTCAGGATGACTGGAAGGTGACGCCCCGTCTGACCGTAAACCTTGGCGTGCGCCTGAGCTTGTTCGGACTTTATACGGAGAAAAACCATGCGGCTTGGAACTGGGTTGCGTCCCGGTTCGACAAGAGCCGATTCAGTGTCGATCCAGCTTTCGGCGATCTTCTCGACGGCGGGAACCCGGTGACCTTCAACTCCACCAACTTCGCGCTAGACCCAAGCGTCGTGGGCGGACTGGGGCTGGTGCAGTGTGGCGTAGGCGGTGTGCCGGCTGGCTGCATGAAGGGGCATTTGCTTAACTGGGCGCCACGCGTCGGTTTTTCCTGGGATCCAAAAGGTGACGGTAAAACCTCTATCCGTGCCGGTTACGGAATCTTCTACGAGCACGGCACCGGTAACGAAGCCAATACGGGCTCGCTCGAGGCAAGCGCTCCGGTTGTGCTCAGCGTCACTCAGCCGCTCCCTTATAGTTCGATGTGTGTTGGCGGCGTTGGATACGGCTCATTTAATCAGACCGTCGGGTCCGGCAACTACTGCGGAGGGGCTACCGTGCCCCCCAATACGCTTTATCCGATTGATGTTACTTCGATTCCCACGCAGGCAGTTTGGCCCTACGTGCAGCAATGGAGTTTTGGGATCCAGAGAGAAGTGCGTCGCGATTTTGTAGTCAACGTTGGCTATGCGGGGAGCAAGGGCACGCACCTCACGGTCGAGAGGCAGCTCAATCAGTTACCGCCGTTGCCAGCCAGCCAGAATCCCTTCGGTCCTAACGAGCCGCTGACGTTAAACGGCTGCACAGTGTCTCCGACTGGATCTGGGAATCCCGGAGACGGTGCGACTCCTTTTTCGCTGCAGAGCGGGACGCTGGTCGGCACAAACAGTCCCGCGTATGTTCATCTTCAAGCAGCCTGCTCCAATATATTCATACCCAATGTGAATTCGCTCAAACTGCGGCCTTATCCCGGTCTGAGCAAGGTTCTCGCGTTGCAGAATGCGGCGGATTCCAGCTATCACGCGTTTCAGTTCAGCGCGCGGCGTACGCGGGGGGCTCTGACTACGGGTGTGTCGTACTCGTACAGCCACTCGATCGATGACTCCTCAGATCGCAGCGACCCAGTGCTGGTGAACTCGTACAATCTCAGCGAGAACCGGGCAAGTTCCAACTTCGACGAGCGGCACCTGCTGACCGTCAACTACATCTATCAATTTTCCTTCCGAAATCTCGCCCACGATCTGCTCGACTGGGCAAACCAGAGCGAGCATCCGAACCGGGCTGCCGACGCCGCTCCTTCCAATTGTTGTGGGGGACTTAAAGGTCAATTGCTGGATGGTTGGGAGTTTTCCGGCATCACCCTTGTGCACTCCGGCACACCGTTCACGGTAATTAACACGGCCGGTAACACTGGGATTTCCGTGACCGACAATGCCGGTGTTTCCAGCAACCTCGGCATCGCTGCGTCGTACCCCGACGTAGTGAAAGGACTGGGGAAGCCTGCCAACAATATCCAAAGCTTCGGTCCAGTCCTGGAAAATCCTTCGCAATTCGTAGCTCCACGCGGACTTACGTTCGGCAACGCCGGCCGTAATTTTCTGAACAACCCGCGTCGGGTCAATTTCGATATGGCACTCGCAAAGCACTTCAAGGTAACCGAAGCCGTACAGCTGGAATTTCGGATCGAGGCCTTCAACATCTTTAACCACACCGAATTCCGTATCTACGATCCGGATAATCCTGGCAGCACCGGCAACAACGTGATCAGTTGCTACGCCGGACCTGCTTATTCGGCAGGATACAAGGGCAGCGCCTCCGACTGCGTAACCGGTGCCTCGTTCCTGCATCCCGTGGATGCCCATCGGCCCCGCACTCTTCAGCTTGCTTTGAAGCTGGCTTTTTGAGGACCTAGAAGATCATGGACAGGTTTTGGAAACACGTGGCGCAGCGCCGGTTGTGCAGAATCCGTTGGGCAACCACGCTGCAAGCCGTTTTTCTAGTGAGTATCGCGTTTGCGTTTTCGTCCTGTGGTGGAAACAGTAGTTCAGGTGGAGCGCCGGGCACTGCGCAAGTTGCAGGCAATTGGCAGTTCGCCATGTCGGCCACCGGCACTTCGTATGCGAGCAGCCCCCTGCAGGGTGGTTTCCTCGTTGAGAAGAACGGTGCTCTCAGCGGTCAAACGGCGTTCTCGATCGTCCTGCCTTCGACAAACGGCGGCTCGACGGTAACCTGCAATGCCGGAACTGCCACCGTTACGGGCACTGTCAGCGGCCAGACCGTGAATCTCACTTTGGCAATCGCCACTCTGGATCAAAACGGCAACCCCACGACGCAGACGATTACCTTGACCGGCGGGCAGCTCGGCACCGACGGCGCCGGCAACTCGACCATCGGGGGCACCAACGCCACATATAGCTTCGCGACCACCGGCTACGCAAACATTAACTCCCAACTCACGCCCTGCGGCTCATGGTCGGATACCGGGACTTGGAGCGCAGCATCGGTACCTCCTCTGACGGGTGGCTTTCAAGGTTTCTTTCACAGCACGACCGGAACCGTGGTGAACCAGGATTTCAGTGTTTCAGGAACGTTCTCGCAAGGGCCCAACATTGGAGCTAGCAGCGCAACTGTCACGGGTACGCTCATTTTCCAGGATCCCGTGACTCTGCTCCCCAACTATCCTTGCCTGACCACGGCGTCGGTGAACGGCACGATTAGCGGCAACACCGTACTGCTGCAGATTTTCTCTGGCAACGGAACCGACGTCGGTCAAATTGGGCAGGCTCCCGGCCAAAGCAGCGGCATCAGCCTTGTGACCTATGACAGTACCCAAGGTGGCTATGTACTGCACAACGCAAAAGGACCGGGCGGGGGGTACAGCCTGACGACCAAGTCTTGTTCGCTGGGGGATTCCGGAAATCTCTGCTTCGCGATCGGCAGCGCAAATGCCTGCAAGCAGCCAATCACTTTGACTCCATCGAATCTGACGTTCCCCCCCCAACTTCTAGGTTCGACGGGAAGCTCTCAAACCATCACCCTTACCAACAATTCCAGCTCGCAGTTGACCGGCCTGAGCATTGCTTTGAACGGGGTCGACAGCAGAATCTTTTACACCACGGGCGGTGACTTTAACGGCGTAGCGAATTTCAGCGAACAAGATACTTGCACGCAGCAGGGCACTATCTCATTGAATCCGGGGAGTAGTTGCACCGTCACCGTTAGTTTTACTCCCCAGGAAAGCTGTCCCTGGCTACCCCAACAAATCTCGGGAAATGCAAGCGTTAAAGGATATCCGCCGGCACTATGCCCCCTTCCGTTGACCACCTCTTTGGTCGTAACCCTCCCCGCGGGGAGTGCCGACGCCGACAATAAATTCGTTGTGCCAATAACCGGTACGGGGCTGAGTGCGGTTGTCCCCTCTGTCGCTGAACTCGATTTCGGGGCCCAGGCGATTGGCGAGGCCAGTCCACCGCAAACTCTTACCTTCACCAACCAGAGCCCGAAAGCGGTCACCATTGCCCCTTCCGCTCAGCCGTGCATTTTTATCAAGAGTCTGGTGGGGCAGGAACAGTCTCGTCCCCCGTTCGCCGCCGATGGCACCGCAGTGACTAACGGATTGTCATTGGCCGAAACCGCGTTCGTGGGGTTCCCGCAATACAGCGGAGCCATTTCGTTTCCGAACCCCTTCTTTCTTGTGCCACCTCTCATTAACGCTCCTACGGTTCAGTATTGGTGCGAGACCGATCCCCCGTTGACGATGGGTGGTACCGGGAATCCAAACTTCTTGATTTCGGACGATAACTGCTCCGGCCAAACTCTTCAGCCGTTCGGACAGGTAGGAAATAGCTGCAGCCTGCAGGTGACGTTCGTCCCTCAGTTGGAGACTTGGCTGGGCGCTGTTTCACAAGCAACCGGCCTGGACGATTTTCTGCAGCTCAACAGCGCCTGGTGCGGCGACGCCAACAATCCTCCAGAAGCCAATTGCGAGATTGACAGCGGCCGTTTTCCAGTTGAGATCAAGACCAACCAGCCAAGCCCGCTGAGGATGACTCCGGGAGCGGCGTTGGAATTTGGTACGGTGCTCAAAGGCACCGGGAGCGCGACGCTGACCCTCACGCTGTTCAACGATCCGGTCGATCCCAAGTCCGCAGCGGTGACCTTCGTGAGTAAGGTTGTCACCGGCAGCGACTATTTGGAAAGTGACAGCTGCCCGACCCCATTGGCGCCTAACCAGAGCTGCACAATAACGGTTACCTTTGCGCCCAGTATTACCGGTTCGGATTTGGGGCAGATCACACTCACTTACAACACCCCGACTCAGTTTGGACAAGTGCAGACAATCTACCTGCGCGGAATCGGGCAATAGAGTTTCCGCCATTATCACCTCTTGCGAGGCGATTGGTTGATTCAATTCATTGCATGTTTTTTGAGGAGGTTGGCAGTGGCGAAGATTCGAGGGGCAATTGCACTCTTGTTGTTAGCAGCGCTTTCCTTCCTTGCTGCATGTAGCAGCAGTTCGTCCAAGTCGGTGACTCAGAGTAGCGTCTCAATCGCCCTCAACCCGCCGCCAGCCAGTTCGAGTGTTTTTGTCGGGGGGAGTCTAACGTTTACGCCGGTAGTGAGTAACGACCCGACCACGGCCGGCGTGGACTGGGCCATTAGTTGCCCGCTCTCTTCCTCGGGAGTTCAGGGACTTGGGCCTTGCGGCACTCTCAGCATTGCTCCCACCCTGCACTCCGCGAGCGGAACTGCAGTAACTTATGTGCCGCCCACGTATTTTCCAAGCGGCAGCATGACCGTGAATGTAGTGGCATTCGCTACGGCCGACCACACCCAGAACGTCCTTACACCGGTCACGGTAAATTCCTATACCAGCGCGCTGAAGGGCACCTACGTGCTCCAGGTGCAGGGAATCGACAGCAACACGCAACCCTTCCAGGCTACCGGGGCGCTGGTGTTCGACGGCAGCGGCAACATCACGGCTGCTGAAGAAACCTACAACACCGTGGCCGGCTTCTCCAGTCCGCTTACTCTACAGGGATCGAGCGGAACGCCCAGCACATATTTTGTCGGTTCCGACGGTCGAGGCACCATCAACCTCAACGTTCAGCAGGTCAACAACAGTGCAAATACATTGACACAGAATTTTAGCTTCGTGGTTCTCTCGAGCGCGAAGGCATTGGTTGCCGATCTCGGGGACAGCAGCTCAACTTTCGCTGCGACTGGAGTATCGGGCACGGGAACATTGGAATTGCAGGATGCTACCGCCGCTGCTGCCACGCTCAGTGGAGCCTACGCATTCGTGACAGTGGGAACGGATTCTGCGGGCGCTAGCACTCCACAGCCCGGCACACCTTCTCCGACCGCCATTGGCGGCGTTATCAATATCGATAACAATCCAGGAACCGGAAACATCTCCGGCGTTGGCAGCCTCGCCGACCAGGACTACTACAACTCAAAGGGAACGAGGCGTACCCTCTTAAGCTGTGCACCCCCGACGGGGTTGTCGGGAATCGTGACCCCGCCTGACTCCCTCGGTGCTGTCCTCTTCCTGCTGGTGGGAGCCACCTGCCTCGGTACGCCGACTCCGGCATCCATTCAGATCACGGGATACATCGTCGACGCCACCCACATCCGACTGATCGAAAGCGACGACGTCAGTGGGAACGGTGGATTCCTTATCGCGGGACTAGCCGTCGGTCAGGGCAGTGCCGCGGGCACCTTCACCAATGCATCTCTCTCCGGATCCTATGTATTCGGAGTCCCCGGAATTGATCTCATCTCCGGGTTACCCTCCTCGTACACGTCTGCAGGAGCGCTCAACGCGGATGGCAATGGCAATGTCGTCGGCATAACAGACGCGTTTTACCAGGGCGCTGGAGCGGCATTCGCTGAAACTACCATCCACGGAACTTACTCCGTCGATTCCAGCATGATCGGCCGTGCTGACGTGGGGCTCATATACAGAGCTCCAATTCCTGTGCCGCACCCACACTTTCTCTTGTACATGACAGGCGATGGTGCTCCGCTGGTGCTTTACGCCGACGGTTCAGATGCGAATCTTCCTGCCGTCGGAGCGGGAACTACTTACGTTCAATCGGGCTCACTGGCTTTCGGGAATCCTGAGAATTATGGCGCAACCTTCACCCAGCAGAACGGAAGTGAAAATGACGGCACCGGAACGATGACGACGACCGCCACGGGCAACGTCGGCAGTCTGGCCGGCACAGTGGACGATTTCTTGAATAACAATTTCGCAGGCGCGTCAGGTACTCCCTTACCCCTGCTGGATAGTTTCTCGCTACCCGCAGACAGCTTTGGCCGAATCGGTGGCACGTTCCTGAACTCATCCGGAACCCCAGGTCCATATGCGGAATATTACCTGGCGGATCAGAATGATGGCGTTTTTGTGGAGACCGATCTTCTCAACTCAGGCCAGGTCGCCTTCGGATCCTTTGCCCAAGCCTGCGACGTTACCAGTACGACCAGTTGCCAGGCGGCTGCGGCCGCTGCGAAACGTTCTTCGGTAAAACTCTTTCGAGCGAATTCATCGCCCAGAGTGCGAGACGACTCAGACCGTCTGGGTAAACCCACGGAGCGCAACCAGTAAGCCAGCGCTCTGTTCAGAAGTGCCATTCCCGATCTCCTTTCGTAGTGGGGGTCGACTGAATTAACTGCGTCCTGTCAATTAAGTAGTGCCGGCACAACAGCCGAGAGCTTGTAAGGCTCCGTCGCTGCGTGTTGGTTATCTAAGTTGGTTAGAGGAGATATGACATGAAGCAAGCTTTCGCTCTGACACTTGCTGTGTTGCTGGCGGGCACGTTGTGTGTTGCCAATGCTCAAACTGCGTCCGGCACAAAAAAAAGAACACAGCCGCCCCAAGCTTCGGTGATCGACAAATTGAATGAACTCCAGCAGGCCATTCAAGCGCAACAGCAGCAGATCCAACAACTCAGTCAGCAGGTCCAGGGTCGCGATCAGCGCATCCAGCAACTGGAACAACGGCTCGATCAGAGTCAGGCCGCGGCTGCGCAAGCTCAGGTCAAAGCGGAGTCTGCAGCTTCGCAAACCGTCGAGCAAGGACAAACGGTAGCAGCGCTGAAGAATGATGTTACCGATCTGAAGGCGAATAACTCGAGCGTCGTGCTGAGTCTTCAGGAAACACAGAAGGCATTTCACGAGCAGTCCGAGAGCCCTCTGGCGCTGCACTTCAAAGGCGTTACGATCACACCGGGTGGCTTCCTCGCGGCAGAATCGATCTATCGCAATCGCGGCTTGGGAGCCGATATCAACACGCCCTTCAACAGCGTGAACATGCCGGGGGCTGGCCAGAATGCAGTATCGGAGTTTTATGGGTCGGGCCGTCAGTCCCGCATTGCGATGCTGGTTGATAGTAACGTGCAGGATGTGAAGTTGAGCGGATACTACGAGGCCGACTTCCTCACCACGGGCATAACCTCCAACAACAACCAGAGCAACAGCTATGGCCTGCGGCAGCGCCAGGTTTGGGGACAGGTGGCGTTAAACCATTGGAGCCTGACCGGCGGACAGATGTGGAGCCTTCTGACTGAAACCAAGCAAGGAATGGACAACCGCACCGAGGCCCTGCCCATGACCATCGACCCGCAATATACCGTGGGCTTCAGTTGGGCGCGACAGTATGGTGTCCGCTTGGTCAAGAACTTTAATAATCGCTTTTGGCTTGGGGTTGCGGTGGAGAATCCCGAGACCACCTTCGCGGCTCGCGGAAACGCTGCGAACTTCGCATTGGGCAGCCCCGGCAGCGGTGGCGGACTTTACAACTCGGGTATCACGAACTGCAGTACGACCACCGTAGCCGGCGCCGGCGGCACGATTACCACGGTATCGACCTCTTGTACGCCAGCCGCCACGTATTCGTTCAATGCCATGCCTGACTTTATTTTCAAGCTGGCTGCCGAACCGGGCTTTGGCCACTATGAAGTCTTCGGTATTCTCAGCCGCTTCCGCGACCGTGTTTATCCGTGCGCCGAGCCGGCGGCGGCCTCAAACTGCAATGGCGTGATTTCCGCGCTGGGCGCGTACAACAACACCCAAACCGTGGGCGGCATCGGCGCCAATTTCCGGTTGACGTTTTTCAAACAATTGGATATCGGAGGTCATGCCCTGGTCGGAGACGGCGTCGGCCGCTACGGAACCGGCGGTTTGCCGGATTCGACGGTGCACGCCAACGGCACTCTGGCTCCGCTGCGCAGCTATCAGGCGCTCGCCACCCTGGAGTGGCACACGAAGAGACTGGACTTCTACGCAAACGCAGGCGAGGAATACGTAGACCGGACCTGGCAGTACGATCCCAATAATCCCATCAACTCGCTTACGCCTGTGGGGTACGGATCTCCTCTCTTCAACGTCGCGGGCTGCGGCACCGAGACCGCGCCGCCTATCACCGGCACCAACGGATTCACCTTCGGATCTCTCTCGAAATGTAATGCGGATTCGAAAAGCATTGTCGAAGGCACCGTGGGATTCTGGATCAAAGCGCACAACGGCCCACGAGGACGACTGCAGTTTGGTCCGCAATACTCGTATGTTTCTCGATATGCGTGGACG
>Ga0207088_1114_pt1 | contig 15391 bp, 12 predicted proteins | sample Alteio_BWMinHeat_52_FD_153564 | JGI IMG/M metagenome (GOLD analysis project Ga0207088, IMG submission 153564) | Enriched cells from forest soil in Barre Woods Harvard Forest LTER site, Petersham, Massachusetts, United States -... | ecosystem: Environmental > Terrestrial > Soil > Temperate forest >... | reverse complement strand
AGCTCCAGAGAATAATGGGAAGCTCCGGCGCATTGGGGATGTTGGCAGAGAGTTCCCGAGCGCGGGAAAGCGGAACGCCAACTTCCGGCGCGGAATATCCACGCGACATCAACAGAGCAATACCGAGCAGAAGTTGAAGCGGAAGTTCATAGGCACGAGCGGGAGAATCCGGCGGCAGGGTTGCGAGAAGTTCCAATGCGCGGGTGTAATCCCCAATGGATTCTTGCGAAGCGAACCGCGCTGTCGCTTGCTGGCCGGCACGGAGCCATTCGGCGATGGCTTCGGCAGTCATTCCGGCTTCTGTATAATGAATAGCGAGCGTTTCTGGCTGGTGCGCTTCGATCTCTGGGAAATCCCGCTTGATGATAAAATTGATCTGCTTATGGATCTCCTGCCGCCGAGAGATCAGGAGGGATTCATACGCCGCATCCTGAATAAGAGCATGTTTGAAGATGTAGGTCGAGTTCGGCGGCAGTCCGCGCTGGAAAATAAGTCCGGAACTGACAAGCTGACCAAGTTCGTGCTGAAGAATTCGGTCATCGAAATGACCGACGGCCTGAAGCAGCGGGTAACTAAATTCGCGGCCGATCGTCGCCGCCATTTGGGCAACGAGCTTGCTGGTCGAAAGGCGATCCAATCGCGCCATCAGAGAATCTTTCAACGTTGCAGGAATTGCGATCTCTTCGACTTCCCCATCGATCTCGTAGTGATCGCCGCGATCCACAAGCTGCCCTGTTTCGAGAATGGCCTTTGTCAGCTCTTCGATAAAAAGTGGAACGCCATCCGTTTTTTTAAGAATTTGAATGGCAATAGCTTCCGGAATTTTTTTCTGCTCGACCAGGTAGTCGATCATCTCGCGCGACTGACCATGCACCAGCCGGTTCAGCGTTATCATCTGCACATTCGACTCACCGGCCCAGGGCGGTTTGAATTCCGGACGAAATGTGAGATAGGAAAAAAGCTTCGTGCCCGGAGTTTGCGCGATGATCATGCCAATCAAATCGAGCGTAGAGGGATCGGCCCAATGAAGATCTTCAACGACGAAAAGAACAGGTTGGAGCGATGCCCGCCGCATCAATAAATTTAGCAGCAGTTCCATTGTTTTTTGCCGCGTGGTAAGCGCAAGTGGATCGAGCGGCTTATATCTCGGATCCGGCGGGAGCGAAAGCAGCGGCGCGAGTAAGGGAACGCAATCCTCATGCGAATAACCATACTGCGCTAAAAATCCCTCGAGTTTCGCATAGCGCTGTGAAGTATCATCTTCGGCAGTGAATTGAAGGATGGTACGTTCGAATAGTTGGGAAATAGGATAGAAGGCGGTATTTTGATGATACGGGGAGCATTCGGTCTCGGTAAGCCAGGCAAATTGCTCTTTAGCGACATGAACTTTAAGCGCATCGGTGATGCGGGATTTACCAATTCCTGCCTCGCCGCACATAAGTACGGTCTGGCCCTGACCTTCGACGACGCTCGTCCAGAGATCTTTCATTCTGCCGATCTCCGCGTCGCGACCAACCATCGGAGTAAGTCCGGATATAGCAGATCGCACCTGCAACCGAGTTCGAGCGGAACTTTCGTGGAGAATACGATAGACTTCCATCGTGTTCGAATACCCTCGGATCGCCTGCGGGCCGAGATACTCTTCCTCAAAATATCCAGCAATAAGATGATAGGTGCTGGCGCTAACGATCAGCGTATTTGGTTCCGCAAGGCCTTGGAGTCGCGCAGCAATGTTCGGGGTTTCGCCAACGATATCCATTTTACGCTGCGATTCGGCTCCGATCTCATCGACAACGACCAGACCGGTATGAATTCCGATGCGAATATTGATGGGAATTTCCTGTCCGGCCGAAGTCTTAAAATGAGAGAACTTCAGCGCATCCAACATACCCAAACCCGCACGGACAGCGCGTTGGGCATCGTCCTCATGCGCGTTCGGATATCCGAAATGCACAAGCAGACCATCGCCAAGATATTTTGCGATGAGTCCATCGAACCGATGAATGACCTTCGAACATGTTTCGTCGATCATCCGAATATAATCCCGCAAGTCTTCTGGATCGAGCGACTCCGAAAGCGCGCCAGGATTAGCAACGTCGCAGAACATCACCGTAAGCTGACGGCGCTCGCCGGTTGCTGGAACCGAGATTTCGGAAGCAGGCTTTGGAATGGAACGAGCAAGGCTCAGGACTGCACTTTTTGCTGCGCCACACTCGCCGCAAAATTTCGCGCCGGGTTTCATTTCGGCACCACACGACACACATCGGAGCGCAAGCGCCGCGCCGCATTCCTCACAAAATTTCGAGTCCGCTTTGCATACGGCATTACAGGAAGGACAATGCATAATATATTCGCAATAAATAGATAAATCTCGAGTTGGAACAGCATTGAAGCAAAAGAATTCCCGAACCTATCGAACAAATGCAATGAAAAGCTAACCGTAATGATGGAGGGTTCTTGCGGAATGGCTTGATAAACAGAAGTAATGAGCAACTTTGCGACTTTTGTAGTGTTATTATTTTATGATTAATATTCGGCAGAGTCTTAGGATCTGGACCGCCTGGGCGGTTGTACTGCTTTCTCTATTATTCCATTCTTTAGCGAGCTTCGCTCAAACGTCGGTGGGAGTTCCGCCGTTAATCGGTGAACACCCGCAGCCAGCTTTTGGATTTGAGGTTGGCGTGGGACAGAATTCCCAATCCGGCACCATGGAGTGCGATTGTGGCACGACGTTTACCGGCGGAAGTGGTACCGGATGGTCATCATCCGCTTTTTACGAGCTTCCTATTGGTAATGATTTCAATGTTGGGATTAAAGCAGGATTCAATCGAGAAAATACTTCGACAATAACTCCGTCGACCGAAGTTGTGGTTGCTCGGCTATCTGGTAGCTCGCAGGACACTACACTTCCGATTCAGGGAAGTCGAACAGGTTCTGTTACATTGACAATCCTTCAATTTGAACCTTTTGCTCAATATCAGATATTGAATTCGAACTTTTTCCTTCAGGTAGGTGCGGGAATTTCTGTGCTTTTGAGAAATGATTTTACTCAAACTCGCCAATTATCGAGCAATTCACCTTACAGCTTTACGAATGGAACGAAATCAGAAGCGATACAAGGCGGGAATATTGGGGGTATCACAAGTCCTCAGTTTTCCGGATTGCTTTCGGCAGGATATAATTTTCGGTTTGGGACTATATCTATTGCGCCTATGGTGAATTATGATTATCCATTCTCAACGAATAGCAGTGCGGGTGGGAACAATTGGAAAATATCAACGGTCTCTGGCTTGATCGCAATGAAATTCAATCTGTAGGAATTTCGTTGGGCTTGCATGAACGAAAAAATAAAAATCCAGATCATCATCGGCAGCACACGGCAAAACAGATTTAGTGAAAAACCAGCGAATTATCTTTTTGAGGAACTGAAGAAACGAGAAGACACCCAAGCCGAGCTTATCGACTTGCGCGACTGGCCTCTTCCATTTTACGATGAGCCGATCAGCCCATCGGGAAATAAAGGAAATTATGCCAACCCATTAGGAAAACAATGGGCCAATAAAATTGGCGAGGCAGATGGTTATATTATGGTCGCGCCGGAATATAATCATGGCTATCCAGCCGTACTGAAGAATGCGCTCGACTGGGTGTATCCCGAATGGAATAAGAAGCCGGTCGGATTCGTAAGCTATGGCAGCGCATTAGGTGCACGCGCGATCGAGCAGCTTCGTCAAGTGGTGATCGAGCTAAAGATGGTTCCGCTTTTTAGCTCGATCCATCTTCCAATCGAGGTTGTCGTGGCGGTTCGGCCTGCAACCGTTCCAGTGGATCCGGCACTCTTTCAGCCGCTCCGGGAAGGCCGCGCCGGAGATCGTGTTGAACGGTTTTTTAATGAATTGATCGAATATGCACGAATGCTAAAAGCTGCGAGAAACAAGTGACTTATGTTAGCGAAACCCAAAAGTCCAGTTGGGAGTTAAAGGGCTCGAATATGGTGATAGTGACCATTTCTATGAATTGCCTCGTGGCCTAATGGTATGGCGGCTGCCTCTGGAGCAGTAGGTTCTAGGTTCGAATCCTAGCGAGGCAGCAAAAAACTGCAGAGTTTTCACTCCCAACGCAGTGCAATGGCCGGATCGACCTCCGCAGCGCGGCGTGAGGGAAAGAGCGAACAGAGCATGGTCAGAGCCATCGAGCCAATACCGACTGAGACAAAATCCTGCCAGCGCAGTTCCACTGGCAAGGCATTGATGATATACACTGTAGAGTCGAGCGGGAAAAAGCCGAATTTTTGCTGCAATACCACGACAATTAAACCGAGAATACAACCTGAGATCGTCCCAATGAGTCCAACAAGCGTGCCTTGCAACCAATAGATCTTGCGAATATCCCGCACCGAACTACCAAGCGCGCGCAGCAAGCCAATGTCTCGTTGTTTTTCGAAAACAGTAAGTGTAAGCGAGCTAAAAATGCTGAACGCTGCGACGCCAACGATCAGAAATAAAATGATGTAGGCCACCCACCGCTCGATCTCCATTACAGAATATAGTTCCGTATGCAGATCGTACCATGATTGCACATTGAAATTCCCCCCCAGTGATTTTTTTATTCCATCCCTCAGGGCATTCGCATCCCGTACATCGGCTGTTCGAACATCGATCGTGGTTGCTGCTCTGCCGGGGATCTCAAACAGATCTCGTGCCACGTCGGGACTGGCATACGCGTTCATGGCATCGTAATCTTTGTTATTGGCTGCAAAGATTCCTCGTACATAAAGCGTTCTCATACGCGGTGTGACCGGCTCTGTGAGGATGCGTTCTAATCCTGATGGGCTATACACTTCCAGGCTATCTCCTAATTGCAGAGCCAGCTCATCCGCCAAAAGCTGACCGACCACAATGCTATTGCTATCGAGCTGAAGTTTTCCTGCGACGATACTGTGTCCAATTCCCGAAACGGCTTTCGCATCGTCGGCTGAAATTCCCGTCAGATCAATAACTTTGGGTAGGGTGTAATGGACGAGAACGGCCTTCCCGTGAACCGCCGCAGCTACGGCTCGTGTTTCTGGAACCGTCCGAACGATGCGAATAACGCTATCCGCGTTGGTGATAAGACCGGGGCCAGCGGTGTTATTAGCCGTATCGGAAACAGCGGAAATGCGAACGTGTGGATCGAAACTGACATAAATGTTCGTCACCACGGACGAAAATCCGTTGAAAACCGAAAGCACGATCACCAATGCCGCCGTTCCCACCGCCAACCCGACGATGGAAAGGATGCTGATGATCGTAATAAAATTTTCACGCCGCTTCGAGAATGCATACCGGCGGGCAATAAATAATTCGTAAGGCATCGGAAGTAAAAATTGCTATCTTTTTTATGAAGAACAACAAGCGCAGGTTATATCGTGTCTTGATCGTAGTATTTCTCGTCGCAGCCCCGTTCGGAGCACTTTTTGCACAGGCAGTGACCGTTACGGATCTAATGCCCCTTGCTTTTGGACAGTATGTTCAGTATAATCAGTACGATACGACCACTTCGGGTGCGGCTCCGACCAAAAGTAACGCTTATTATGAGGTAATACAGAATGGCCTTTCATTCCAAACTCATACCGGCGTATCGGTTGTGCGCGATGTGCTCGGCTCCGGCAACCCCACCGGCACGCACGAGCTCCACTATAGCTTTACATCCGCAGGCGATCTTCAAGTCTTTGCGGACACCGCACTGCTTGCTGATATCCTTCCCAGCAGCCTCGCACCCGGCGTCTCACCCACACCAAATATATGGATCGACTATTTTAAGTTATCGGCTGGAGTGAATAATTCCTATCCCATAATGGTGGTAAACACTACTGGCACAAGCGGTGGCAATACTGCAAATGTGACCATCACATTTACCGGGAAGTATGTCGGCATCGAGAAAGTAACCGTTCCAAAAGGGACGTCCGACAGCGCCTATCGTTTTGACATTGCTGCGCTTGTTAATATCAGCGCTGCCGGCGGCTTTGTTCATGGAAGTTTCACGGTAACACAATCCAATTGGCTCGTGCGCGGGATCGGGATCGTTAAGACGAATGCTCCCATTTCGGGAACGACAATTGCTGGGAATCCTACCACTACCATCGGCACGGAGAAAGAAATGACCTCGTTTGGTATCGCCGGTTCCGGTGTAGCGCAATCACCCGCGCCCAATTCCAATATTCGAATTTATCCCGATCCTGCTTCCGACCAAACAACGCTAACGTTCGACCGCCCGGCCGATCGCATTTTCCTCTATAATAATGCTGGCGAAATGATCCGCTCATTTGAACTTTCGTCCCATGTTGGCGAGGCATTGATCTGGGTCGGCGATATTCCAAATGGCGCATACCATGCTCGGGTGATGTTTGCCGATGGCTCATCGAAAACAGCGGAGATGGTGATTCGGCATTAATCCGCCCGTAAGGACGTGCGCAGCACGTCCTTACGAATCGGGACATTCCTCTCTGCGGGACGAACCTTCTCTCGGTTCTGTTTACTGATTTCTATGCCAGAAACCTCACAATCCCCTGTCGTTCGGGTTCTTTTCATTGGCGATGTCGTCGGCACCGGCGCGCTCGCCATGGTCACAAAGATGCTTCCCGTGCTAGCACAAAAATATGCGTCCGATTTTATCATTGTCAATGGTGAGAACGTTGCCGAAGGAAAATCGCTCACCAAAAAACAAGCTGCGGAAATTTTCAATGCCGGAGCGAAAATTATCACCACCGGCAATCACGTTTGGGATCGGTGGGATGCTCGCGGACTAATGGCTGAAGACCGCCGTATTCTTCGTCCAGCGAATTATCCGCGCGAAAATGCCGGAGCAGGATTTGCCGTCGGCGAGACAAAGGATGGCATCGCGATCGGCGTGGTGAATCTGCAAGGTCGAACGTACATGCAGACGATCGACTGCCCGTTTCGCGTGTCGCATTGGGCCTTGGACAAAGTGAGCGAGCGAACTCGCATTATTATTGTGGATATGCACGCCGAAGCGACCGCAGAAAAGCAAACGATGGGACGCTATCTCGATGGCAAAGTGAGCGCCGTATTGGGAACCCACACGCATGTTCAGACCGCAGACGCACAGATCCTTCCCGGTGGCACTGCATATCTTTCCGATGTTGGCATGAGCGGCCCCTACGAAAGCGTGATCGGAATGAAAATTGATGTCGCTATCAAGCGGTTCACGAACCAAACCCCTTACAAATACGAGATCGCAACCGATGGCATTCGTATTGCGGGCGTGAGTCTTACGATCGAGGTCGCAACGGGTGCCGCGCTGGAGATCGAGCCGTTTCTCTATCCCGATTTTGAGCGAACACGCACAATTGAGGCTATTCCGGAGGCCGAAGAGATCGAAAACGATATTTTTGTAGCAACCAACAATATAGCAGGAGAAGTCGCCGATGCCTGAAGCGCGAATTCTCGATGGAAAAAAAGTTGCTGCGGAGATCCGCGAGGAAGTCCGTATCGAAGCAAATCTATTTTTCGAGAAGCACGGCATTCGTCCACGCATCGTATTTGTGCTGGTTGGAGAAAATCCTGCAAGCGAGGTTTATGTGCGGAATAAAGGCTTCGCGGCAGAAGAAGCCGGTTTTTCACACGAAACGATCAAACTGTCCGCAAATACAAAAGAGGAAGAGTTACTGGAATTTATTCGGCAGCTAAATGAAGATCGCGCCACACACGGTCTGCTTGTGCAGTTCCCACTTCCAAAGCAGATGCGCGAAGAGCGCGTGATCGAACTTCTTGCTCCGGAAAAAGATGTGGATGGGTTCAACCCACTGAATGCGGGGCGACTCTCGATCGGCAAAGGAGATTATTTTGCACCGTGCACGCCATCCGGAGTTATCGAATTGCTTGCGCGTTCGGGAATTGAAGTATCTGGCAAGCACGCTGTGATCGTAGGACGCTCCAATTTAGTCGGCAAACCGCTCGCGTTATTACTCGCACAAAAGAATTCCAAAGCAAATGCTGTTGCGACCATTGCTCATACCGGCGCGGGCACACGACTGGGCGAAATCACGCGACAGGCGGATATTCTCATCGCCGCAATGGGCATGCCGCTCGCCATTACTGCTGACATGGTGAGTGAAGGTGCAGTCGTCGTGGATGTGGGCATCAATCGTATTGAAGATGTAACGAAGAAATCCGGCTTTCGCCTTGTTGGCGATGTGGATTACGAAAATGTAAAGAAGAAAGCAAGTTCGATCACGCCGGTTCCCGGCGGGATCGGACCAATGACCATCGCATTGCTTCTTAAAAATACGTTAACTGCTGCGGAGCGCCAATGTAGCGCAAACGTTAGTTTGCGACCCCAATGAATACCATAGGCATCATCGGTCACGAAAACCACGCGTCGATACGCGAAACGCTTTCGCATGTTCTTTCGAAACTTTCTAAAACATTCCCAAACACAAAACTCCTTCTTGCTGAAAATGTCGCTTCCATCGAACGCCCGAATGGCAGCGACGTTGCAAGCACCCTCATCGATCTTTCAAAAGCGAGCGATGTCATCGTTTCCATTGGGGGCGATGGAACAATGCTGCTTGCGGCACGAGCCATTTCACGAGCCAACCCCTCGGCGCGACTTATTGGGGTAAATGCCGGCAAGCTGGGATTTCTTTCGGAGAATCCTCCGGAGGAGATCGATGCGCTGATTGATGATCTCGCAAACAACTCGCTCATCGTCGAAGAGCGGTTGATGTTAAATGCAACCGTAAGAAGCGATTCCGGCGAACCGGTTCTGATAAAACAAGATATTCTGGAACCATCGAGAAGCGGGATGTCGAAGCCAGAGGTCACGCTCGATGCACTGAATGAAGTAGTGATCGACAATTACGGCTCCACACGGATGCTGACGGTCGAAGTCTATGTGGGAGCCGCATTAGTCGGGGTCATTCGCGCAGATGGGCTGATGGTCTCGACGCCCACAGGCTCGACAGGCTATGCCGTCAGCGCGGGAGGGCCGATCATCGAGCCAACCAGTCAGGTCATGCTCATCACCGCGATCGCGCCGCACTCGCTGAATGTTCGGCCAATTATCGTTCCGCAAGATACCGTGGTACGTTTCCGATCATTGACCGAGGAAACTCATCAAGCACTCGTTGTTGCGGATGGACAGGAACAGATCGTCGTTACTGCGCCTGCAGAAGTAATCGTACACGCTGCGTCAAACCGCCTGCATCTTCTTCGCAGAAAAGAACGTTCCTATTTCGATCTATTGCGTAACAAATTGTTTTGGAGTGCCGATAGAAGGGATGCCGGTAAACGATAAGTCTCGCGAGGAACTACGCAAGTTCCACGATCAACACACCCGCCAAGGCAAGCAATCCGCCACCGACGAATTGGCCTGTTAGAACCACAGTACCCAAATACAGCGCCATTACTGTCGTCATGATCGGCTGAAGGTTTTGAAATACTGCGACGCGTGTTGCTTCGAGCTTCGCTAATGCTAGATACCACAATACATAATTCAACACGGACGATATGAGCGCAAGATAGACAACTTCACCCCATGACGCCGTTGAGATCACAGAAATAGCCGAAACGTTCGTTGTGAGCAAACCAATTGGAATATAGATGATCGTTCCGATGATCATATTCAATGCCGTAACGTAAACTGCGCCATATTTCAGTACGAGTGGCCGACCAAGCATTGTAAAGAACGACCACGCCATCACGGCAATGAAAATAAGAATGTTACCCAACGTGTGTTCGGGACGTAATTCTGCTCCGCGCTCGAACATGATAATTCCTACTCCCACAAAAGCGACGGCAATACCCAATCCTTTCCTGAACGACGGTCGTTCGCTATGCAGAATGGAAGTAAAAAGAAAGACCATTGCAGGTGTCATCGCATAAAGCAGCGCACTGTTTGCGGGGGTGGTGAATTTAATACCATGCAAAAAGAGCAGTTGATTCATAGGCACATTTAGGATCCCAAGCAGCACCATTCTCCCCATATCCTTGCGCTCTACTTTATAAAAGATGTTCCATCGCCTTTCGGTAGCGAACAGGATCATCAAAAAAACGAGCGATGCACTGACGGCGCGCAGCAGCAACAGCAAACCCGGCTCGACGTGCTCGGACGCATCCTGTGCGACGATATGCGTCGTGCTGCCGATGAATTGCTGAATTACGAGATAGAAATAGACCACTGCTCAGATCGAAATATTTTTAATATTGCTGAAAGCCTCACCACATCGTGTTCAAAATGATATTCACTCAGTGCAAGATACTTTTCTCGCTCTCGAAGATCCGTTCTTTCGGAAATAGTAATCGCTTTTTGAATCCCCTCAGAAATTGAGTTTGCGTCCTTCTCATCGACGAACGTAACCCATTCCTCATTCCGAAATAAGTCTAACACTTGGGATATACTGCTTGATACAATGGGAACCGCGCACATCATATATTCAAAATGCTTGCTCGGCAATGCAAGTGCATAGCTTGCCGAGACCGCCTCGACGAGCGATATACCCACGTCACAGGAAGCAACGATACGCAAAGCCTCATCGGATTTCATCGCCCCTGCAAAATGAACATTATTCGATGCTCGCGCTTGCAGTTGGGAACGCAACAGTCCGTCGCCGATCAATAAAAGATGATATGGCAAGCCTATGAACGCTTCCATCAATCGCTCCAGCCCCCTGCCCGGCTGTAATCCGCCAAGATACACAACGACTTTCACATCCCTCGGAATATCAAAGCGATCGAGAAGAGTTCTGTCGGGTGAAAGTTCCGGCTCGCACCACGGCAGATTGCGAACAAGTACCGGACGCGGCAAGAAGTTGTGCACTTTCAGAATGGCATCCGCGTCGTTCGGTGCTGTAACGATAACAAGATTTACCCCGATCATACCACGCTGCTCCTGCGTTCGCCAAACGAACTTTGCGATGGGCTTACGGGCGACGGCTGGCAACTCGGTGTACAATTCACGTGCATCATAGAGAAGTATCTTTGCTCTGCCCGCGCGTTTCATCCATGCGGCTGCTGAGAGCGAGAACAGATCGGAAGCCAGTACAACATCGGCCCGCTTATCGCGCACGGCGTTCTTCATTCTGCGGCGGAACTCCATGAACATTCGCGGGCCACGCGGAATGTTTGGTCGGATCGCAATGACTTCCACACTCCAGCCTTCGTTACTAAAATACCGAGCAAAATTTTGGGAGCGGCGATCGCGCGAGGCATCGCCCCAAACAAGGATGAGCATCGAGCGTAGCATTACGGTCGGTAACTTTTATGCAACGTCGAGCGAAGCACGCCTCGAGAATCGAACTTCTCTTTGAAATGGATCAGACTGAGCGCAGGCGTCATGGGGTTCTCATCGCTTGTATCCTGCGATACGCCAATATCCACGAAATGATAGCCTTCCTCTTTTGACCAGCGCGTCACACGATCCATGAGCAAATAGATCGGTTTATAATCATCGAACGCATAACGCAACATGTGATAGAAAATAAGCGCAACGCGATCGTTCGCCAAAAATAGCAACGAACCAGCGATCGGTTCCTCGCCGACACGGACGAGAAAGAGCTTCATAAAATCTGGAACAAGATCGTTCAATAGAAGTAACTCATCTAAGGAATGCGTTGGTTTGACATTATACTTCGCTTTATTTTCAAGCAAGATAGGATAAAATTCCACGAGCATCTCTCTGAGCGATTCCGGCTGCGATTCGTCGATCCACACTGTGGGATTTTCTCGTGTCACCCGCCGAATATGCTTCCGTGCCACCGACTGAAACCTGTCGAATGGCGCACCTTGATGCCGCAGATCTATCGCGTGAGAAATATAATGCCGCTGATAAGCATACCCACGATACAGCAATCCAAAATCCAGATTCTGGGTCAAAAGCGGCTGATAGATCACAGGCGCCGAAGTGAGATATACTTCTTCTATACCAATTGAGCGAACGTATTCCTCGAACGCCGCTACTATATCGAGTGCCGTTTGCGCACTGATGTCTTCGGTTACGAATGAGCCATAGCTCGCACCAAGCGGCGATTCAAAAGTGCGGCCCGCATTTCTCAACCCTCCGGGCAGCACTGCAATGAGCCTATTGCCCTCAAAAAAAAGAACATGGTGCAAGTCAAACCTTCCTTCGGGATGGTAGCGAAGGAATCTCTGGCTGTGGAACACCGTGCCGTTCATCGAGCTTGCGATGAATTCATCCCACATCGCTTCATGTTCCGATGGCACATAACGGACTGCTCGCACAGCGTTGGGAGATGGATGGCTTGAGGCTATATCTGTCATTCAGTCCTCATTAACACGTAATGGGCACGAAAATTTCGTCCCCGACCGTTTACCGGACGTGCCTACTCGTTACTTGGAAAACAATCACATTCGATCTCAGTATCTCTTTCGTGAAAATTAAACGCTCCACTCTTTCGATTATCCTCTTGGCTTTTGCATTTCTCGCCATCCTCAGTGGGTGCTTGACAGCTGAAAAAAAGGAAGTTCACATCACTATTAATGATGATGGCATTAGCGGAACCGGAAAGATCATTTTTACCGGTATTGCCAGCAGCCCTGGCGATTCGATAACTGTTATTAATGAGGATTTCAACTCACTCATTGCAGAATATTATCAGGGGCGTAAGATCGAGCTTGAAAATAAAGGATGGAGAAATGTTCACAAAAAGTTGTATGAACAAGACGGGAAACTGATGGCCGAGATCGACTTCGATTTCAACGACATTGCCGATCTCTCGTTTTTTCGCTATAAAAATTCCGGGCCTCGTATGCTGTACACTGTTGCAGATGGCTTTTTCACCAGCGGACAATATGAATCAAGCAATGGAACATACTTAGGCGAAAAGCTGCCGGTCATTTTCTGGGATTCTACACAGACGGATCTTTCATATCGCATGTCGCTCTCTTCGCCTCAGGAACCGAAAAAATCGCTGCTTGCAAATTACCAGAAATGGCTGGCACAGCGGCATTAAGATGAGTAAACTTTTTTCGTTGCGTGGATTCTTCGTTTTCCTGCTCTTCGCCCATACCATTTTCTCATATCCCCGCTCAGCATCCGCTCAAACCTGTCAGCTTTCTGGAGCCATTCATGACCGCGCATCCGGCGAAGGCATCCCCGGGGCAACACTTCACATCTTAGGCACTTCGCGTGGAGCACGGACGAATGCCGATGGACGCTTTCATCTTGTACTTGATAGCGGAGTAAAATACTCCATTCGAATAACTGCGCTCGGATACCGCCCCGACACGCTCTGGGTTCAGCTTTTTAAAGACAAGTCTGAAAATATTCAGCTTACTGTTGCGCCCATCATTGGCGCGCAGATAACCGTATCCGCCGAAGCCAGCCGCACGGAAGCGCGCCGCATCATGCACAAAGTGATCGATACGAAAGATGCGTGGCAATCACAAATAAATAATTATCAATTCGAGGTGTATTCAAAAACGAATCTACGCTCGAAAAAGGATACATCCACCGCCGTAATTGCCATTGTCGAATCCTCTGCCGATGGATATTGGAAACGAGGTTCTGGCTATGCTGAAAAGATCAATGCTCGAAAGCAAACAGCCGATGTTCCCCCCGATGTCAATCAGGTTGCTCTGCTCGGCATCCAGAATTTTTACAACGACCGCATGGATTTTGTCGATTATAATATCGTAAGCCCTGTTGCGCACGATGCGTTCGACCGATATGATTACGATCTTATTGGGGAAGGTGAAATGAATGGTGAGCACGTTTATAAAATATCCGTGGAACCACTCGGGAGTCTTAATCCTGCCTTCCAAGGGACACTCTGGATCGACCAAGTAGATTATACCATCGCCTATCTCGATCTTCAGCCGAACGAGGCGATCAAAGTAGGGCCGGTCAAGGGCATCGATATTCGGCAGACCTTTACTTTTGTCGATAATAAATTCTGGGTTCCATCAGAACTCAATTTCGATTGCGCGATCAAGCTGGAACTGCCCATTATTCCAGAGTTTGATATCAGCCAGTCAGCCACACTGCAAAATTACACGATCAACGGCAGCATTCCGGATTCTATCTTCGGAACCGAACGGCACATCGTTGCAGAGAGCGCGGATAGCGTCGATTCTCTGCATTGGTCAGCACTTCGCACCATTCCACTCGAACGCGATGAGGATACCGCCTATCGTAGAATCGACAGCATTGTAAGTAATTTTAAGACGGTCACCCCATCATTCTCTCTTTTATCGGCGCTCGGCTTGCTATGGCAACTCTTTCCTGGAACGGATTTCTTTCAATTCAATCGTATTGACGGCGTAAGTTTGGAACTTGGTCATCTTTGGACGGTGAACGACAAACTCCCCTTTACGTTTGGCGGCGATGCCGATCTCGATGTTGGGGATGACGACTGGGAATATGCTATTGAGGTTCGGCAGGCATTGACCACGAAAAAACGAACGGGACTGACTGCCAACATTTCGCTCGATGGCGATATCGAAATGAGCGACGAGAATGACAAGGTCGATGTGACCTCTTCCATCGGCGCGCGATATTACGATGAACGTACCGCGCGCAGTGACGAGTATGACCAATTCGTGAACACACTCACCTCGCTTTTTTTACACAAAGATTATCAGAATTACTACGAGGCACACGGCGTAGATCTCAATTATTCATTCCGGCCAAACCACCGATTTTCGGCCACGATCGATCTTAAAGATCAATCCGAGCATAGCCTCAGCAACGTCACGAATTTTAGTCTATTCTTTCGCAACGATAATTTCCAGCCTAATCCACGTATTAACGATGGACAGTTACACCAAATATCTGTCGATCTGAACGAGGATTTTCCTCTCGGTTTTTGGAAAGGTTCCATACACGAGGGCATGATGTATTCCAATGCTGCCATCGGAAGCGATTTCCATTACTTAACTTCGGAGGGCCGTTTGAACCTTGAAGGGAAATTGGGCGGTTGGGGAAAAACATGGTTGGCTGCATCTTGGAATGAGCTTCTCAGCGGCACATTGCCGTCTCAGAACCTTTTCTTTTTCGATGCACGGGATGCCATCGTTGCGCCACGCGATGTTTTTCGGACGCTCTCGCCGTTCGAGTTCCAGGGTGACAGAACGTGGACACTCCAACTTGAGCAAAATTTCTACGATCTCCCCACCCGCGCGCTTGGCATTACCATGCCGATCGACCTGCATTGGTTTGGCTTTGCAAACGTTGCAGGTGCCTCGCTCACGGATGCAACCCGCGCGGCCCTTGCCACACCCGTGCAAACGCTTGGCACAAAGCCATTCGCCGAAGCTGGGTTTGGCATTGGAAACATCCTGAACGTCCTCCGCTTCGATGCCACCTGGCGCCTCGATTACAAAACCTCGAACAACTTCTACGTGACGGGCACACTGGCAATCAGTTTTTAATA
>Ga0207088_1112_pt1 | contig 15446 bp, 6 predicted proteins | sample Alteio_BWMinHeat_52_FD_153564 | JGI IMG/M metagenome (GOLD analysis project Ga0207088, IMG submission 153564) | Enriched cells from forest soil in Barre Woods Harvard Forest LTER site, Petersham, Massachusetts, United States -... | ecosystem: Environmental > Terrestrial > Soil > Temperate forest >... | reverse complement strand
CTACGAAGCTTGCGCCTTGCGAGATTTCGTGCGGAATCTTGCCGTCGTCGCGCTGGAACTTGGCAATGAATTCGAGGGCGGTACGAGTGGTGGAAAAGTCGCCGATGGAGTTGAGCGCGAAAGATGTCCAGAAAGAATCGCGGCCGAAGAACCAGGCAAAGCCGGGACGCTGGCTGGTGCCCGACGTTCTGTATCCGGCGACCAGCCCAGTACCGAGGTCGGGATTGGCAACTAGTCCCTGGATGGTGCTGATACGCGACCAGTCGTAGGCCTGCTGGAGCTGCGAGTCTGGAAGAGTGAGGTTCAGCGTGCGGTTGAGATAGTCGCGGTAGTACTGGGCGGAATCTCGCAGCAGGTCGGGATACGACGTCGCCAGGTGCTGATAGTTGGCCTGCGCATCGGCTAGTCCCTGGGTGGAAGCGGCTAGAACAATGATCTTGCTCGCTCTTCCCTTGCTGGTCACGCCGAGACGCAGGGAATTTTCATTGTCCGAAGAATAGTTCGTTTGATATGCGAGTCGTGCGCCGGAGCCGGAGGGCGATCCAGCCAGGGCGTAGAACTTTTTGCGCTCCTCACCAAATACAAACGCGTGCTGCGATTCGTCCCAGTTGAGAAATGTCCCTCCGAGGGCAGCGGGCCACTCGAGTTGAAAGTCGGCTACGAAGGCGGCCTCGATCTCCAGCGGTTGTTCGGTCTCGACGTCGAGCAGAATGACAGCACCGCGCTCGTGCACTGGAACGAAAAATGTTTCGCGCACGGAGAAATTGTCGCCGGCGTAGACGAGCGTTGCTGATTCCGGATGGACGATCAGGGTGCGAGCCAATCTCTCAGCTGGAACAGCGCGGCCATCCACATGAAAAGTCACGTGGAAGCTGCGAAAGATCTTCAGCGGATAGACCCAAGCTTCCATTTCTCCACTTTCGTTGCCGAGGAGACCGGCGCGCATTCCGACCACCGGAAGAAACTCCCAGGAGCGTACGGGGCGGGAGAGTTCGAGAGATGGCGGCGACTGCTCGGCAGCAACCGCCAGAGTCGAGACAACCAGAAAGCACGGCAGAACCGTGCAAGCAAAGGACAGGAGACGCGCAGGAGGAGAGAGAGAGCTTCTCATTTTGTCAAAGTCGCGTAAGTGCGGTGAGGCCTTCATTTTGAACCACAGTCCAACGACGCCAGCTTGCAAAGTGTTCAGGCACAAACTATAAGAATTCAGGGGCACAGTCCAGCACGAGCTGATTCCCGGGTATTCCCTCTTGCCTTTTTCACGCCGCGAACTCCTGAAATCCTTGAGCCGGTCGACCCTCGTTCTGTCCCTCGAAAGCGTTCTCGGGCTGGCGCGTCCGCTGTGGGCGCAATCTGCGCCAGCGGCGCCACGGCCAATTGAGCCACTGAAACCGGGCAGTCCGCTCGGAGTAAGTTTCGTGGACGTTGGGCGGGCCGCGGGACTCAACGCCAAAACGATCTACGGTGGCGAGCACAAGAACAAGTATCTACTCGAGACGACCGGCTGCGGCGTCGCGTTTTACGATTACGACAACGACGACTGGCTCGACATTTTCCTCGTGAACGGGACGCGGCTCGAGGGATTCCCGGCTGGGCAGGAACCAGTCTCGCACCTGTTCAAGAACAATCGTGACGGCACATTTACCGATGTCACGCTGAAAGCAGGGTTGGCACGCTCGGGCTGGGGCCAGGGCGTTTGCGTCGGCGACTACGATAACGACGGATGGGACGATTTGTTCGTCACGTACTTTGGGAAGAATGTGCTTTATCACAATAACGGCGATGGCACGTTCACCGATGTCAGCGAGAAGGCGGGCGTCGCGGGCAAAGGCAATCGCTGGAATACGGGTTGCGCCTTCGTGGACTATGACCGCGATGGGCGGCTTGATCTGTTCGTCGCGAATTACATTGACATGGATCTGAAGACCGCCCCGGTGCCGGAGTCGGGGCCATGCCTCTACAAGGGCGTGATGGTGGCATGCGGGCCGCCGGGGTTGAATGGCGGGAAAAACATTCTTTATCACAACAATGGCGACGGCACGTTCACGGATGTTTCGGAGAGCGCCGGGATTTTAAAGGCGAACGGGACTTACGGGCTGGGCGTGCTCACCGCCGATCTCGACAATGACGGATGGCCCGACATCTACGTGGCCAATGATTCCACCGCGAGCGCCCTCTATCAGAACAAGAAGAACGGAAAATTCGTGGACATCGCACTGGAAGCGGGATGTGCGTTGAGTCCGGATGGCAAGCCGCAGGCGGGGATGGGGATTTCAGCCGCCGATTACGATCTGGACGGAAACCTCGACTTGGTGAAAACCAATTTCGCGGGAGACACACCTTCGCTCTATCACAATTTTGGCGAAGCCAGTTTTGAAGACACGACATTCACGGCGGGTCTGGGCGCGCACACGCAGTTCCTGGGCTGGGGCTGCGGCTTTTTCGATTTCGACAACGACGGCTGGCCCGACATTCTGATCTGCAACGGCCACGTGTACCCGGAAGTTGAACAACTCAAGACCGAGGCGGGATACGCGCAGCGCAAACTGCTCTACCGCAACCTGCGCAACGGCCGGTTTGAAGATGTTTCTCTGCAAGCGGGCGCGGGAATTTCTGAGCCGCTCGCGGCGCGTGGCTGCGCTTTCGGCGACTTCGACAATGACGGCGATGTCGATGTGGTGGTGAACCCGGTCAATGACTATCCGCAACTGGTGCGCTGTGATTCGCAGAGCGGCAACAATTGGATCAAAGTTAAGACCATGGGGACGAAATCGAACCGCAGCGGGATTGGGGCGCGGCTAAAGTGCGTGACCCGTATGCCCGATGAAACGAGGCTGCATCAGCAGATTGATGAAGTGCGCAGCGGAGGCGGCTATTTTTCGCAGAGCGATTTGCGCGTTCACTTCGGCTTGGGGACGGCGGGGAAGGTAGAACTGTTGGAGATTCGCTGGCCGAGCGGGCAGGTGGATACGCTCAAGGACGTCAAGGCGAATCAGGTGATCCACGTCAAAGAGGCTGAGGGGATCGTGCGGACTATGCAATTTCCGCCGGCGAAATGAAAGGTCCTGGCATTTTATTTCGGCGGCTATTGAGATCAAAATCCTAAACACAGGGGTCACTGAGGACACGCGGGACGGCCACAGAGGAACTTCACGGTTTCTTCGCGTCCGATGCTGCCGGAGTTCCCGATCCTTCTTTCAAGGTATGGATCGAGTCGGCTGGCAGGTTATCAAAATGCTCCTGCAACCCGCTGGGCCAGCGGATCTGCACGGAATTCACGGTGGTTGCCGAACCGAGGCCGAAATGAACGCGCATGTCGCTGCTGGAGTTGTAACTTGATCCGCTGCGAACTTCGTCGACCAGGATGCGCCCACCGGCTGTGACCGAGATGTGGGCGCCGATGCCATCGCGGTTCGATTTCGTACCTACGGTCCGAATGCCAATCCAGTGGTTAGCGGAGCGAACCTGGTTCACGAGGAGACTCGGTACCGCGTTCAGATTCGTGATCACGGCGGAAATTCGGCCGTCGTTCCATAAATCGCCGATTGCGAGGCCGCGTGACGAAGCCCGAGCGCTGATGCCCGGACCGGCGCCAGCGGAAATGTCAGCGAACGCGCCTTTACCTAGATTGTGGTAGAGGATGCGCGGCTCTTCGTAGTTGCTTCCCAGATTGTTCTTGTCCACTTCCGGGTAGACGTGGCCATTCACGAGTAGAAGATCGGGCCAGCCGTCATTGTCGAAGTCGAGAAACATCGTTCCCCACCCAAGATATTTCGTGTAGAGCCCGAGGCCTGCAGCCGTGGTCACGTCGTCGAAAGTACCGTCGCCGTTATTTCGGTAGAGCGTGGACGTATCGTCGGAGAAATTCGTTTTGAAAATGTCGAGGCGGCCATCGCCGTTGTAGTCGCCGATGGTAGAGCCCATGCCGGCCTGTTCGCGGCCATCTTCGTTGAATGCTGCGCCCGCCGTTACGCCAACGTCGGTGAAGGTGCCGTCGTGGTTATTGCGGTAGAGAATGCTGGGAGTGCTGTCACAGGCGACATAGATGTCGGGCCAGCCGTCGTCGTCGAAGTCGAGAGTGGAAACGCTGAAGGCGTAATGGCCGTCGGTCCGGTCGATGTGGGCTTTCGTGGTGACGTCCTCGAACGTGCCGTCGCCGCGATTGTGGTAGAGGACGTTCTTCGCGCTGGCAAGTCCGCGGGGGCCGCACATCACGGGCACTCCTTTCCACATGCAGGAAGGACGCTCGCCGGGAGCTGGCGCGTTCGCAAGGTCGAAGTCGACGTAGTTGGCGATCATGAGATCGAGGTGACCGTCACGGTCGTAATCGACCCACGCGCATCCCGTGCCCCATGCCTTGCCGGACCCCGCTACACCCGCTTTGTCCGCCACCTCGGTGAAGACGCCGTTCTGATTGTGAAATAGCCGGTTCTTTCCGTAGTAGGTGACGTAGAGATCTTCCCATCCGTCGTTGTCATAATCGCCGACGCAAACGCCCTGGCCCCAGCCCGTCACATTCAGGCCCGCTTTGACGGTCACGTCCGTGAACGTGCCGTCGTGGTTGTTGCGGTAGAGATGATTGGTGGGAGCTTCACCCGTGGGAAAACCTTCCAGAGTTGTACCGTTCACCAGAAAAATGTCGGGCCAGCCGTCGTTATCGTAGTCGAAAATGGCGGCGCCGGTGCCGGTGGTTTCGATGATGTATTTCTTCGTGTCCTTGCCGCCGAACACGATGGGCGCGGTCAGGCCGGCTTTTTGGGCGACGTCGGTGAAGTAGGCGATTGCGTTCTGGGGAGGTTTGGTTTGCACCTGAGCAGGGACTACATGACAGGAGAGCGCCACGAGAAGTATGGATAATGCCCGCTGCCACGGGAGCGATCGAAGGTGAGGAAACCGCGGCAGACTCATGACCCAAAAAGCATACAGGATGTGTCGCGGAAGGGGTTAAGGCAGGTCTGCCTTTTTGGGCTCACGGACGCGGCTTGACAGCGACATAGTAAGATTTGCGAAGCGACTGATGTCAACTTTTTGATGTCCACTTTGATGTTGACTCCTGACTGACGAGCACTTCCTTGATTCTTGCCGCTGTTCCCCGAATTCGAATCCCGGAGATTGTGATTCTTCTCATCGCAATCACCCTGCCCACAATCGCACAAAAACGGGATGAGAAATCGGCGGCGGTTGACGCCCTCTACAACCAAGGCGTCCGGTCATTGCAAAAAGGCGATCTCGCGGCGGCACGCGCTGCTTTCGAACAAGTCGTGCGACTTGCCCCGAATACGCCGGAGGGACACAACTCGCTCGGCTGGGTACTACTAAAAACCGGCAATCTGGATGAGGCGGTCGCGCAACTCCGAGCCGCGGTGAAGTTGAAGCCGGACTTCGTCGAGGCGCACATCAATCTTGCTAATGCGCTGGCGGCCAGGCGGGACAATGGAGGTGCAATCGAAGCTGCGATAAACGAGGCCCGCATCGCAGTGAAGTTGGCTCCATCAGGCAGCGAAGCCCATCGCACGCTCGGGCGCTTGCTGAGCTTCCAGCAGAATGTAACCGGCGCGATCAGCGAATTGCGCCGCGCAGTGGAACTCGACCCAACTCGGCCTGATCTGCACGACGAACTCGGGGTGCTCCTCACGCAGAATTCTCAACTCGACAAAGCCGCGGCCGAATTTTCCGAGGGCCTTCGCTTGCAACCAAATTTCACCGCCGCAAGACTGCATCTAGGCGTGCTGCGGTGGCAGCAGCGCTCCTTCGAAGAAGCCCAGCAGCTGTTAGAGAGCGCGGTCGGACTTACTCCCGAAAGCGCGGAAGCGCACTACTATCTGGCACGCGTTCTCGCCGATAAGGGTGACCACGACGGTGCCGTTCGCGAGTTGCAGACCGCGGTCAAGCTACGGCCAAATTTCAGCGACGCGCAGACGCAGCTCGGCTTGTTGCTTCAACGACAAGGAGACGCGGTCGCAGCGGTTGCCGCATTTCGGAATGTGGTCGCAGCACAGCCGGAGAGTGCCGATGCTCACAATAACCTGGGGCTGGCGCTGATCCAGGTCGGAGACGCGCCGGGTTCCATTCCGGAATTCCAAGCGGCACTGCGGCTCAAGCCGGATGACATCGACTATCGCGGCAATCTGGGAATTGCGTACCTGCAGAGGACGGATTTCGACGCTGCCATCGGCGAATTTCAAACCGCACTACGCGCTGCTCCGGACGATGCCACCTTGCATTACAACCTCGGCCTGGCATTGAAGTTCAAGGACCAGTTGCCGGCGGCCGTCGCGGAATTCCAGAAAGCCGCAAAGCTCGATCCTGCTCAGGCCGACGTACGCTACACGCTGGGCGTCACGCTTTGGCAGCAGGGAGAATTTGCCCCCGCGATCGAGGAATTGCAGGCTGCGATCAAGAACCGTCCCGATTACGCTGAGGCGTATTACACGCTGGGCACAGTTCTGAAACAGCAGGGGAACTTACCTGAGTCCGCGAGCGCGCTGCGGGAGGCGATCCGGCTGCAACCGGATTTTGCGGGCGCTCACAGCACGCTCAGCGGCGTGTTGCGCCAGCTCGGAAACACAGAAGGCGCGGCCGTAGAGAGCAAGCTGGGAGCGGAGATGGCGAAAAGCGCAAATGCTCTGCAGGCCGCGACATTCTCGACCAACTCTGGACGACGCCTGCTGAACGCTGGAGATCTGGATGGAGCGATCGCACAGTTTCGGGCCGCTACCGGACAGTTAGCCAGCTACGCGCCGGCGCACTTCTATCTCGCACAAGCGCTGCGGAGGAAAGGCCTTTCCGACGAGGCAGAGCGTGAATTTCGGAAGGCCTCGGAGCTCGATCCTCACTTCAAATCCGCGTCGGAATAGAAGCTGCGCGACACTCTACGAAAAACCGTAGGCACGGTCAAAACTCTACCAGCTTTCATATTATTGATAAGACTCCATTTACATATTGACAACGCAAATGCCCGAGAGTTACTTTGGCGGGCACTGGTAATAGTTCATTCGTACTAGATGCCGAGTGCATTCCGCTCGCGCTTCGAGGAAAAGGTTTTGCTGCATTTCCTGAAGCGTGGCGCGAACCCACCCGGCAAACTCCGGACCGCGATTGTCCGGCAAATCTTGACGATTGAGCACTGCGGAGGCAGAAAAAAATGGCGAAACAACTCTCGATAGCCGCGATGCTGACGGTTTGCATTTGTCTGGTGACATTGACAGCGCAACCCGCGTGGGGGCAAGCGGTGTACGGAAGCATCCTCGGCACAGTCACGGACCCGCAAGGTGCGGCGGTCGCGAATGCCAAAGTGACCGTTACCGACCAGCGCAAAGGTACGTCGGACACGACGACCACTAACGATAGTGGGAACTATTCCGTCACCCACTTGATTCCAGACGTGTACACCGTTCGCGTCGAGGCGCCCGGGTTCAAGGCCAGTGAGCAAAAGGATGTGATTGTCTCCGCTGATGCGGCTGCGAACGTACCTCTGCAGTTCCAGGTGGGCGGCACGTCTGAGACGGTCGAGGTCACCGCTGAGGCTCCGCAACTCAAGACCGATCGCGCCGACGTGGCAACAGAGTTCAATGCGAAGCAGGTTCAAGATATACCCAACCTTAACCGCAACTTCACTAGCTTGCAGCTCATGGCCCCGGGTTCACAGTTGATGGGATGGGGCCACGCGGCTACAGAGAATCCCCAGCAAAGCCAGCAGATCGTGACGCAGGGCCAGCACTTCAGCGGCACTGCCTTCGAACTCGACGGCACCGACAACCAGGATCCGATCCTTGGCATCATCGTGGTCAATCCCAACCTGGACGCGGTGACGGAAGCCAAAGTCGCGTTGCAGAATTATGACGCCGAATTCGGTAAGGCGGTAGGCAGTGTGGTGACGGCACAGACTAAGTCGGGCAGCAACGAGATACACGGCAGCGGTTTCTACTTCCGCCGCACTGACGCCCTCGAGGCGCGTGATCCATTTACGCAAGATCCGGGAGTGGCTCTTCCACACTCACGCCGGCAGCAGTTCGGTGGCACCGTCGGTGGTGCGATCATCAAGAATAAGCTGTTCTATTTCGCCGACTACCAGGGCACTCGGCAGTCGAAAGGCATCAGTGGCCGCTTCACCATGCCGACGGCAACCGTTCTATCGACATGCACCCCTACCAACACTACTGGAGCGAAGGCTGGATACTGCGATCTGAGCGAGTATGACAATGCATTTACTGGAACGAATTTAGTGTCTGGAGGAGGTGTGATTTTCGATCCTCTTACTGGAGATAGTTCCGGTGCCAAGCGTACACGGTTTTGTGGTCCCGCGGGTTGTGGTAACGGGACGCCGGGTAATGGCGAGCCGAACTGGATTCCGTTGACCGCCGCCGCCGCCGCCGCTGAGCCTTCTGGGCCTGGTGGTGTCGTCAAAAGCATAGCGTCCCCGGCGGCGCTGAACGTCTTAGCAGTGCTTCCGCACGCCCAGCAGACGACTCTTCAGAATAACTTTGTAGGTTCCGGTTCCGGTCCGTTCAAACAGGACAGCTTCGATACCCGCATCGACTACTCCTTGAGTTCGAGCATCAACGTGTTTGGGCGGTTCAGTATCGACTATTTCAAACTGGCAGGCACACCCTTGCTCGGCGCGGCGGGGGGACCTGGCAACGGTGGAGGAGACTCAGCTCCAGGTTTGGCAGGCAGTTCCATCACTCACAACTACAGCTTGTCCACAGGACTGACCAAAACGATCAGCAGCACATTACTGACGGACGTCCGCTTCGGCTGGTTCAAATACAATCCGATAACGAAAAAGCCGGACGGCGGCACTCCCATGACGGCGTTCGGAATTCCCGGCGCCAATACGAGCGATCCGAAAACCGCGGGCCTGGGTTTCTTTTCCTTGGGCGGTGATCCGATCGTCGGCCAGGGTTGTACTGACAACAACAGCAGTGACGGCTGCGTAATTTCCAGCTTCGGCGACGGGCTTGGACCCGCTCGCTGCAATTGCCCATTGACGGAAAGTGAGCAGCAGGTCCAATTTGTGAACAATTGGACCAAAACAAAAGGCAACCACCTTATCAAGTTTGGCGGCGATATTCGCTACGCGCTGAACCTGCGAATCCCGAGCGACAACAACCGAACCGGGGAATACAACTTTAGCCCCGAAGCAACAGCGGACTTTAGCGCTACTCCCGGGGGCAACGGTGTTGATTTGGCCACTTTCCTGCTCGGCGATGTCACCCGCCTGGTGCGTTATGTCAATAACCCCGCTATCTCCCCTCCCGCCGAACGGCAAAAGCGCTGGTTCTTCTACGGACAGGATACGTGGCGCGCGAACCCCAAATTAACACTCAGCTTCGGGCTGCGCTGGGAGATCTACTTCCCTGAAACCGTCAATGCCAAGGGTGGTGGCGGCTTTGCCAACATTACCGATCTCGGCGGAACGGGCGCCATCCGCGTCGCTGGTTATGGCGGGATTGGTTCGAACGGCAATGTCAAAAATGATTTGCACGCATTTGCGCCGCGCTTTGGGATCGCGTACCAGGCGACCCCGAAAACCGTAGTTCGGATGGGCTACGGCCGCAGCTACGACATCGGCGTCTTCGGTTCCAATTTCGGACATACGGTCACACAAAACCTGCCTGTGTTGCTGAAACAGAACTACGATGCCAGCAACTTCAATCCAGCCCAGTTCCCTGGGGCGTTTGGTAATAGGATCCCGCTTCTCACTCTGGACGCCGGGCCGAATTCGGTTCCCGGTATTGATCCGGCAACTGCTTTTCCTGCAATTCCCTCGAACGGGATCTTCCCTTTCAGTTCCCTCGGTGGAACGATCACCGGAGTGCATATCCGGCCGCCCAAACAGACTCTGCCGCGCGTGGATGCCTATAACGCCACGGTGCAGCGTCAGTTGACCAGCAGCATTTCGTTGGAAGTTGCTTATGTCGGAAGCAAGGGCACGCACGGGTTCACCGGCAACAACCCGAATTACGACGTGAATCCGGTTTCGATGGCGCTGTATGGCGTCATTGATCCTAATACCATAACTCCCACAAATCCCAAAGGTAACCCCTATGACACGAACCTGCGCAGACCACTGTGCAGGCCTGTCTTTGGGGGTACACCGGGGAACCCGCAGAACTTCTGCACGGGAATTACCTTCGACTTGGGCAACTACTACGGCAATGACGCCGCCAGCACCTACAATGCGTTCGAGGTGAAGCTAGAGAAGCGGTTTGCAAGTGGCCTGCAATTCATCACTCACTACACCTATTCCCACGCCGACGGTTACGACAGCAACTACTATGCGATCGACCACAAGATCGCGTGGGGTGCAGTGGACTTCAACCGTAACCACGAGTGGGTCTTCAGCCCGGTCTACGAACTGCCCTTCGGAAAAGGCAAACAGTACATGGGTGATGCCAGCCGTGCCATGGACTACGTTGTCGGTGGATGGGAGCTGGCCAACAACACAACTTGGGGTAGCGGTCTTCCCTGGACTCCCGGCTTCTCGAACTGCGGCAGTGAACAGGATGTGGGCGTCTGCCGTCCCGACAGGGGTACTGGTTCATTCCATACCGGAGTCTCCGGGAATATTAGCCTGGTTAACCATAACCTGACGTTTTATACGCCAGTTCCGGACATAACGAATCCGGCGAATCCTCCCGGCCCATTTGCCGATCCGACGAAAGGGCACCTGGGCAATATCCAGCGTAACTCGTACCATGGACCGCGGGCTTTCACCTCTGACCTGTCGATCGTGAAAAAGATCCCGGTCTTCGAGCGGCTCAACGTGCAGTTCCGCACCGACGTCTTCAACCTGTTCAACCACCCGGTTTACTCAAATCCCAACACCACCATCGACGGCACAGGCACCAACGACGGCAAGATCACCAGCCTTCAGTTTGGTTACCCGATGCGTCAGATCCAGTTTGCGTTGCGGTTCGACTTCTAGGCTTGAGGTAAGGAAGGTCTTTCTGAGGGAGTCTGATTTAGACTCCCTCTTTTTTTGTGCTCTAATTGGGGGCGTATCCTTCACGGTGAGTCTTTGATATCTGTGCTCAAACCTCTGCTGGCCTTCCTTCTCGTCGCGATGATTTGCGCGAGGCAAGAGGCGCAGGATCCGACGCCGCTTTCGCCATCCTCGACCTCTGCCCCACCTTCCGAGTTTGCCTCGGCTGAACTGCTGCTCCACCAGGGCAAATACGACGAGGCGATCGCGGCGCTGCAAAATCTAGAGGCGAAAAAACCTGCTCCAAAAAATCTTGCCCGGGAGTTGGGAGCCGCCTATTACCAAAAAGGCGAATACCTGAAAGCGACCGAATACCTGAAGACAGCCCAATCCGAAGACCCCAAAGACAACGAATCGATTCAGTTGCTCGGCCTCTCTTATTACCTCGCGGGTCGTCCCGCGGATGCTATTCCCTACCTTGAGAAGGTTCAGTCCTGGTTTCCGCGCGCTAACGTGGATGCGGCTTACATTCTCGGGATCTGCTACATCCAGAGCAAGGATTACCCCAAGGCGCGGGCCGCTTTTGCCCGTATGTTCGACGTGCCGGCAGATTCGGCGGCGGGGTACCTGTTTACGGCACGCATGCTGCTTCGGCAGGAATTCGATCCAGTGGCGGAAGAATACGCGCAAAAGGCGACGACGCTCGATCCGAAGCTGCCCGGCGCGCACCTGATGCTGGGGGAGTTGTATCTCTTTAAATCACGCGTTCCCGAGGCGATCGAGCAGTTCCAGAAAGAATTGACTTTGAATCCTGCGAATGCAGCCACGTATTACAAGCTGGCCGACGCCTTTTCTCGAATCCAGAAATACGATGACGCCGAACGATTGTTGCAGCGGTCGATCTGGTTGGACGCGACTTCGACCGGACCGTACATCCTGATGGGCAAGGTTCTGGAGAAAAAGGGCGAGTTCGAACTCGCGGTGCGGGCGCTGCGCCACGCGGCCGCCATGGACCCTAACAATCCGATGACACACCACCTGCTCGGACAGACCTATCGTGACATGGGCAGGAAGGAAGAGGCCGAGACGGAGTTGAAAGTTGCGGAGCAACTTCAAAACAAGCAGGATTCACATCCGTGACCACGTAAACCATTCCACCTTGTTAATGGAGAGCCGGGCGAGACGCCCGTCTCTCCATTACTCGCTTACGGTGCCAGCTTCTCCACGGCATCCTTTGGCAGAGCGTGCAGTAGTTCGAGAAAGGCGCCATTGGTCCACCCGAAGCCGACGACGTTCTCCTGATATCCCACTGTTACCTGGGATTCCGAAGAGCGGGTGGCCACGTTGTATTTTTCCCGGATGGTGCCGTCGCGCTGAAAGTTCTCGATTACAGTGGACAGGAACTTATACGAAAGGCGATCGGCTTCGGCGTTGTAGCCGTAACGCCGCAATCCCTGGATGGCGAGCATCTCAACCGGAGCCCAGCCGTAGGGGTAATCCCATTGCGCGCCGGAATTCTCGGGGCTCATGGCTAGTCCTCCGGGTTGCTCGAAAACGGGCAGGTTCTTTACGACGGCCGCAGCTTGCTCCGGCATCGCAAGGCCTGCCCACAGCGGATAATAAGTCGTGAGGTAGCGATAGCTCGACTTCTTGCCGCTGGTAAAGTCGTAGTCGAAGAAGAAACCGCGGTCTCCATCCCAGAGATATTGCTGCATGCGACGCTTGCGCGACTCCGCCCGTGCTCTCCAGGTTTTCGCTTCGGACGCCTTGCCGATCGACACGCTGATCCGATCCATGTCTGTTTCCGTCTTGTAAAGCAGGCTGTTCAAACAGACGGGAGCGTAATGATGGGTGGCCGAGCCGTAGGCTCCGAAGCGGAACGAAATGTCGAAGCCGGATTCGCGCATCGAGCGGTCGCCCTTGTAGTAGTCGGCGCTGAGGCGAACAACATGCTCAACCTCGCACTGCGGGTGTGCCATGGTCGTCGATACATCGCAGACCGTGATGCCATATGTTGCTCCTGAGGCAGCAGCGGCTTGCCCTCGTTCTTGCTTAACCAAATCTTGTTCAACCAGGTAATGATCGGCTTGATCGGGATGAACCGCGAAGTGGCTGACCACCCTGCGGTAAAAGCCGCCCTCGTCCTGCAAGCCCTCGGCGGGCGGGCCGTCCCCAAAATCGTAATAACGCGCAAGTCTGGTCGGGCCGGCAAGGTGCGGATCACGAGTCCACATCGAATAGTCCCTTTCCAGATACCCGTATGCTCGCGCCAGCCATGCGGGATCGGCGTGACCTGCCTGTTTCTCGGCGTCATAGACGGCCAGTACCATCGAACTCAGAAAGGGCGGCTGGGAACGGGTCAGATAATAAGTCCGGTTCGCGTTCAGCAGAGCGCCGTAGTTCTCGATCTCGAAGAAAAAGTTTTCGACCATGCCACGAGCGAGGTCGGTCCGGCCGTCGCGCAGCAGACCGAGGATGATGAAGTAACTGTCCCAGCCATACATTTCGTTGAAGCGCCCCCCGGGCACCACGTACTTGTTCTCCAGATAGAGCAGCCCGTGGGGATGGATTGTGTTGGTGTCGATTTCGCCAAGTTGATGAATTGGCTTGGGCAGGTGCTCAATGTCAACATTGCAGGCGGCATGAAGTTTTTCAACCGCGGGCGGAGCCGCGAATCCCGACGGAAGGTAGATTACGGGATTGACCTTCATCTTGGGATCGACCACCGAGGCGCAGTCCGTCATGGAACGGGTGAGGTTGTCCCAACCGGCGGAGATGTACTGGCGAATCGACGCGAGGCCGAGCGCTGGCTTTTTCTGTTCCTGGCCCAGCGCGCCTTGCGAGCAAGCGAGCAGAAACAGGAGGAAGATCAGTGGCAAGGAGAGTCTTCTATTTTTCATGGTTGTTGGCCGCCAACATCATAACGCCGATCGGCAGCTTTGCTGAGGGGAGTGATTGAAAGGTTGCTGCTCGCGGCTAAGGACGCCCCGTTTGACATCCGATGTCTGCGGGGGTACGCTTCCCAGCACCTGGAGTGACGTGGCCCGTGCAGCGACACTGTCGGATCTTGGTTTTGTTCCTCATGGCAGGAGTCTTTGGTGGATCCGCTGTACCACCAGTGGACTTGCCTGAGACCACTTTCAATGAGTCTGACGCACCAGTGAATCTAGCTCTTCCTTCGCAGGCTCCGCTCCGTTTCGTCCGTCCTGTTAACGTCCCACTCGTAATGCCACGTTTGAGGTTCTACTGTGCAGGGTGCGTTGACAGCATTCCGGTTATCGGAGTGGCAGCCATCCCGAGGCAGCGGCATCCACATTCTCTCCAAGATCTTCTCTGTACGTTTCTGATCTGAAGGCTGTCCCCATACTCAGACCGACATTTCCGCATTTTCATTTCTGCGACACGCCGTCACGCACGGTGCGTCTCAGTAAATTGTCTGTCGATTGCCGGGGTCGACTATCGGCAATGGAAAGCTAAAGCTCTGGGAGGAATTGCCAGGAAAGAGGAGGTCATATGAGCAAGAACCATACGAAAGAAGAATCTCAGGACAACCATGAACAACTCAACCACGACTTAGACGTTCGGAATTTGGAAACCAACTCGGCGGCTAACTCTCTGAGCAGGCGCTCGTTCCTTGGTCGCGCCGGTGCATCCACAGTGGCCGTGGCGGCCGCGAGCGTGGGTTTGCCCTCGATACTCAGTGAAAATGCGGAAAGCCAAATCGCCGAAAAGACCGCGCGCAGCGACCGGTGTTTTCAAATTCGGCTCAACGCCGCAACCACGGAAAGCAAGGTGCACATTCCACCCCAGATCGACAATGGCGACGAAGCGCGATATGCCAACTTCATCGGCAACTTTTCCCAGGGTCTACCCCACAACGGCATCGGTGAAGTCGACACGACGGCGTACCAGGCCCTGCTGACCGCGGTTGCCAGCGGCAGGCCAGACGATTTCGCGAATATTCCCCTCGGGGGAACCGTGAAACTGGCGGGACCTCAAGGGGGACTGGCCTTCGATTTGGAAGGTACAGATAGCGGCCAGCTCTCGATTCCCCCGTCGCCCGCCCTGGCTAGCTCGGAGAGGGCAGGTGAGATGGTCGAAGACTACTGGATGGCTTTAGCCCGCGACGTCCCCTTCTCCCAGTACGGGAACGAGCCAATCACTGCGGGAGCGATCGCTGACCTCAACAAACTCTCGCGCTTCAAAGGTCCCAAAGTGAGCGGTCAGGTTACGCCGGGTACTTTGTTCCGCGGGTTCACGCCCGGTGATCTGATCGGGCCCTATATCTCTCAGTTTTTCCTGCTGCCGGTGAACTTTGGAACACTCCCCGTCGCGCAGAAGTACAACACATATACCCCTGACACAGACTATTTGACGGACCCCACGTCCTGGCTGGCAGTGCAAAACGGTCAGGGACCTTTCCCGAAAAACACTATTCCGGGTACAAGCTACCTCAAGAACGGTCGCGACCTGGGAGCCTGGGTCCATGTGGACTTTTCCTTCCAGGCTGCCCTGTTCG
>Ga0207088_1111_pt1 | contig 15499 bp, 8 predicted proteins | sample Alteio_BWMinHeat_52_FD_153564 | JGI IMG/M metagenome (GOLD analysis project Ga0207088, IMG submission 153564) | Enriched cells from forest soil in Barre Woods Harvard Forest LTER site, Petersham, Massachusetts, United States -... | ecosystem: Environmental > Terrestrial > Soil > Temperate forest >... | reverse complement strand
CCGTCGGTGGCTTGGTAATGGGTGAAAAACCATTACTCGATCGCGCACTCCCAGAAAAATCACACAGCAGAACCGACCGCTTTATTCACCTGGCACTTATTGCAGGACATGAAGCGATGCTTGATGCCCAGCTTGACCAGAAAATTCCAGAAAATCGTGATCGCTTTGGCGTTTATGTCGGTGTTGGCATTGGTGGCCTCAGTTCAATAAGTGAGGTGGTTCACACGCTGGCAACCGACGGAACTAGCCGCGTCTCTCCGTTCATCATTCCAAAAGTAATCAATAATTTAGCCCCTGGCTGGCTGGCGATCCAGTGGAACTTACAAGGGCCCATAGCGGCGGTAAGCAATGCCTGTGCATCAAGTACCGATGCCGTAGGCTTATCTTTTAGGATGATTCGGGATGGTTATGCTGATGCCATGCTTGCGGGAGGCACCGAAAGTTGCGTTATTCCGCTCGCTATTGCTGGGTTTGGCAATATGCGTGCGCTTTCTACCAACTCAGAACCTATTACCGCTTGTCGGCCTTTTGACAAGCAGCGTTCAGGATTTGTAATGTCTGAAGGTGCTGCAATGTTAGTTCTTGAACGTGCCGATGTGGCGCAAGCTCGTGGTGCAAAAGTTTATGCTGAAATTGTTGGGTATGGTGCAACTGCTGATGCTTACCATATTACGGCTATGCATCCTGAAGCTCGTGGCGCTGTGCGTGCTCTTGAATTAGCACTTGCCGATGGTGGTGTTAGCCCCGCTCAGATTGGCTACATTAACGCGCATGGCACAGGAACGCAGATAAATGATGCAATGGAGACCATGGCGCTTAAAAAAGTTTTTGGTTTGTTGATTGACCCCGCCCGAGAAAATCATATTGCTGTCAGCAGTACCAAATCAATGACCGGACACATGCTCGGCGGCACGGGTGCTGCTGAAGCTGCGTTTACGGCTTTAGCGCTGCATAACCAAATGCTTCCACCAACCATCAATCTTACTGACCCCGATCCACAGTGTGATCTTGATTATGTTCCCAATCATGCACGGCCTGCGACCATAACCCATGCGATATCAAACTCTTTTGGCTTTGGTGGTGGGAATTCTGTTTTGGTGTTAAAAAAATGATTTTGGGCGCCTGCCATCCGTAGCCACGTAGGGCGTAGGATGGAAGTAGGGTCCCCCACGCAAGTGCGTGAGGGATACTCGGGTGCCCATAAAGCCCCAATATTACTCGGGGCTTAGGTGGGTTGGTTGGGTGTTGGTCTTGTTAATTAATGTGAGTTCGATAATTAAAAATCTTATCAAAACCCGTTCGTGGTGAGTATTTTGCGAAGCGTAGCAAGCAAAATGTATCGAACCATGAACTCCACTAAATATTCTTTTATTACATTCCATCATCTTTTTTGTGTTCATGGTTCGATACATTTTTTGCAAAGCAAAAAACACTCACCACGAACGGACACTAAGTGAATGGTTCGATACCCGTGCATCCTGAGTGCCGCTCGTAGAGCGGTGTATCGAAGGGTCACCACGAACGGATTAATCAGAATCTTGCTCTGGCACAATATTTCGAGCAAAAATACATTCTCGAACTGGCGTTAATTACTTGTTTCAGGCATATTTTTGCTGCAGGTATCGTTGCATCAACTTTTCCAACAACTCTTGCTTGGTATTTTCAGGTCTACCATTAAGCTTGATAATATTGTAAAGCACTTCGATATGTTTTATGGTGCCTTTCTTTTTAAAACGCTCCCAGGTTGATGGGGCACCAAAATTGAAATAGCCTTTCTTCTTACTATTGTCAATGGCATCACACAATGCTTTGTTGATAGCTTCGGATGCTGAGGCCAAAGCTAGAGACTCTGGACTTTTCTGATTATTGTTGATCATTGTCGCTAAACCTTGTAATTTACGCATATTTGCATGCAACTTTACAGCAGCTTCATGGTTTGTAATTGCCAGGCCACAATAATGTTGCGCAAGTCGGCTAGTGAGCAATATTAACAGTTTGACCATGCTAATATCACTTTTCTTATCGCCGTTTTTAGCATCTACTGCCGTATTATTGGCGTTGTTGCTGTGCTGACTGTCGCCTTGTTCTTCCTCTTTCTTGTCTTTGGCGTGCTTTACGTCGCTGGACTGCTTTACTTCGCCGACTTGTTGGTCTTTTACGCCTATTGAAATTCCGCCTTTTTCATCGACCAAGTTGCTTACAACAACAAGTTGAGCTGCTATCTGTTTTGCTTGTTCAATCATGCGAACCTGCTCATCAGTCAAAGCTTTAAGCGATGTAAAGTAAAGCGCGGCTGGTTCGACCAATTCTCTTTCAATATTGACTAGAGCAGTTCGTTCTGTTTGAGCAACATCTTTACCTAAAGCTTGCTCAGTATGTGAAATAATATCATGTACCTGCAAGAGCAATTGACAGCATTGTTTTAGGCGTTGGCTATTGTCTTTTGTCTCAACAAGCGCTGCCTTTTTGGCATTTTCAAAGAATGTATGTACTGGGTCAAGAAGCATTTTCGTCATCTGTTGGTATAGATCTTCTTCACAGCACTCTTTACAGTAGTCTTTTCCGCGCTCTTCTTGGGCGGCACGTATTTTTTGCAGTTCTATAAGACTTGTTGTTACCAATTCTTGTACCTCGCTGTTGAGATTGGGGACGGCTCCAATTTTTGATTGACGTTGTGCCGCTTTTTCTATACATACGCTGCATTCGGCAAGTTTTTGCGTGGACTTCATGAACTGTTCAATAAACTTTTTGTCCTTGTCCACTTCTAGTTTGAAGTTTTGATCAGCATTATTTAAATTGTGGACGAAAACAAGTTTGCGTGCTAGAGACGTGCGGGTTACGCCGCTTTCTTGCTCCTTTCCGTCTTTTTTGACGATTTGGATTTGGGCTTCTTCAGGATACTTTTGAACTCCGGTATTAAGGTATATTCGAAGGTATATTCGGAGGCGCGCATTGTTGCCTTTTGCATTATTGATAGGCTTTAATATTCCATGCTTAATTCCATTACATACGAATGAATATAGTTCATAGATTTGAGCGGTGTAGGTTTTATAAATGTTAAGGCTCACATCTTTTGAAAGTATTTTCTTGTCTTCTGCATCAACACGCGTCATTACTTCACTGGCTAGGTCAGGTCTGTCAAGAAGCTCTTTAAAGTGTTCGTTGAATCCTTTAAAAGCTTTTTCGGCCTCGCTTTTGATCTTGGCATATGCGTCAATTGATATCTGATTTTTCTTGCCAGCGGTCTTATTAAGTTCTTTGACTGCTTCTTCTACGGGTGCAAGAAGTTGATCAATAGTCAGTTTTTGATCAGCTAATTTTTTTGCATCAATTACTTTTTGATCAGCTACTTTTTGCGACTCGTTAAGCATATTTTCAAAAGCTGTTTTTGCATCTGCATTCACTTTTTGGCCAATATTGTTTGATACATTGGCTTGTGATTGTGCACCTAGGCTATGTTTATTATCAAGATTCTTTCCGCTAGGATTGTCCTTATTTTCTTTGGCGTCAACGTTTTGAGCGTCCTTTGCCGCTTGTTCCGCTAAAGCATCTTTTTCGATTTTATCGATATTTTTTAGATCAAGAATATCCCCGTTATTAAACTTAGATACTTGTGGCTGTTGGATATCTTTTTTGTCTCGCCTATCTGCATCAGAATTAGGTTGTACGGGCGTGAGTTCGATTTTGATCTGGTTTGCAGGTTGCTCAGCATTTACTTGTTCTTGAGCTGGGGTCAAGTTGTTTAGGTCCAAGACAGGGTTGACCGGTTGATCCTTCTTGTCTTCTTCTTCGGCGATAGGCTCGAACGGTTGAGGATTGACGAATTTTATTTTGCGTGGTGTTAGCATATCATCTAGCTTGTTCTCAGTGACAAGCTTTTTGGGCGCCTTATTTTTTCCAACTGGGGCAACTGGCTGGTTAGGGTTTTGGTGAATTACTTTTGCATCTTTCTTGTCAGCTGCTTTGTTGCTGACCGCGACGTTTGGAGTTATGGCCGGCGCTGGAGCCGCTGGCATTTTAATGTCATCTTGAAGTTGGGCATCTGGAGCCACTGGTGCCGGTGCCTGAGCTGGAACGTCTGGAACCTTGATGTCGTCAAGTGCATTGATGATGACCGGAACTGCTGGAGCAACTGGATCAGGCGCAATAGCAGGTGCTGGAGCCGGTGCCTGAGCAGGAGCTACTGCTAGAGCAGGGGCTGCCGGAGCTGGAACGTCTGAAACATTGATATCGACAGGAGCATTGACGATGACCGGAACTGCTGGAGCAACTGGATCAGGCGCAATAGCAGGTGCTGGAGCCGGTGCCTGAGCAGGAGCTACTGCTAGAGCAGGGGCTGCCGGAGCTGGAACGTCTGAAACATTGATATCGACAGGAGCATTGACGATGACCGGAACTGCTGGAGCAACTGGATCAGGCGCAATAGCAGGTGCTGGAGCCGGTGCCTGAGCAGGAGCTACTGCTAGAGCAGGGGCTGCCGGAGCTGGAACGTCTGAAACATTGATATCGACAGGAGCATTGACGATGACCGGAACCCCTGGAGCAACTGGTGCCGGGTTTAGGTTGTTATTGTTTTGATCAGCTTGTGGACCGGCTGGGTTTGGTAGATCAACCTCAGGTTTTTTATCCTCGTTTTTTTTGTCATCGTTATCTTGCTTATCATCTTTTTTATCTTTAAGGTCTGCAAGCTTTGTGTCACTTTTTGGGTTTCGCCAGAGTAGCCAGGCAAGAGCTCCTCCTCCAACAAGTGCACCAATGCCAAGAGCTGCACCCGTGCTGATAGTTGTGTTACTATCCTGTGATGCAGGGTTGTTTACGATTTTTTGCATGACAATCAGCTTTTTATCTACCGCTTGTTTGCTGAGAAGCGTTGATAGCCTTGCAAGATCACTTTTCTCATCATTGGTAGGCTCAAATAGGTGAATTGATTCTTTTAATCTGTCATGTGTTAGCTTCTGCAAAGCATCAATGAGTTGATTCTTTTCTTTAATAGCATCATTAGGGTAGACTTCAAGAAATGCATTTTGTTGAGGTGCCTTGAGTTCTTCTTTCCTAAATTCTTCTAGGAGTGCTTCTGCTCTGGCGTCGCAAGCTTTTTTTTCAGCTGCTTGCTGTTTTTCATACTCTTTGCGTGCTTCGTTTTCAGCTTGGAGTTTTTGCTTACGAGTCAAGTTGAAACGGTTGGTGCGTTGCTGTGCTTCTTCTAGGGATTTTTGATTAGCTTCTTCTAAGCGTGCTTTTTCTGCCAGAGCCTTTTCTTCCTCCAGCCCTTTTTTAATTCTTTCAGCTTCAGCAGCATCTTTAGCGGCTTGTTCTTCTCGTTCTTGTTTTAATTTGGCTTCGTTTTCTTCTTGAGCTTTCTTTTGTTTAGCTTCTTCTTCTTTAGCCAAGCGATCTTTTTCTACCTGAGCCTTTTCTTCCAGCTCTTTCTGCTCTCTTTTAATTCTTTCAGCTTCAGCAGCATCTTTAGTGGCTTTGGCCTCTTTCTCTTTTTGTTTTTTGGCTTCTTCTTCTTCTTTAGCCTTCTTTTTGTTTACGGCTTCCAATTTCTCTTTAGCCAAGCGATCTTTTTCTGCCAGAGCCTTTTCTTCCTGCTCTTTTCTTTCAGCATCTTTAGCGGCTTGCTCAATCAGTTTTTGTTCTGCTTGTTTTTGAGCTTCTATCTGAGCCAGGAAACCCTTTAATTCGTCTTGAGCTTTTTGTTCTTCTTTAAGCCTTTTATCAGCTAACTCTTTTTCTTTTTCTTTGCGAATTTTTTCAGCTTTTTGTTGGTCGACCGTTTTTTGATTAACGACATTATCAACCTTGTTGTTATTATGAGAATATTTGTTATCAATTTTCTCGTTATTTTGTTTGCCTATTTTAGCGTTCGTCTTGCCTGTGTTTTCTGTAGGTTTTTTCTGCTCTTTATTGTCCTTAAGATCTTTCTCTTCTTTCTTAGGCTTCTTGAGCTTTAGAGCAGGGGCAGGCTTCTTGGTGGTGTTGAGCTGTTGTAGCTCAGTAATGGTACTATTGATTTTTTGTAGAACTGATTCATAGATATTGCACGATTCAACAACGCTGTTGCTCAGAGCATGCTTATATTTGCCAAGGCCAATCATGCTCTTTTTGAAGTTTGTAATGGATTCTTGTTGTAAGGGTAGGAATGTTTTTACAAAATTGATAAAAGCGTTTTTGAGTTTTTGGAAGCCGCTGAGATTGGCTTGGTGTTTTTCGTCATTAAATTTATTTTTTATTACGTTCAAAATACTATCAATATGCTTTTGCACTATTTTTATTGCATGGGTGCATCGCACGGCAATGGTCTCATTAAGTGACGCATTACGCCCATAGAGATCAGCAACTTCTTCAGATATTTGTGTATTAAAGTTACCAAGCTCATTCAGGACATCTTTGAATGAACTGGCCTTGGTGATTTGAGTTAAAAGAGTCTCAAGGTCACGAGGGAATTGTTGACAGGCTTGTTTGGTTACAGGGTCTACCAATGTGCTTGTGCTATACGCCGTAACATGACTGGTTGTTCCTACAAAAAGGACTACTAGTAATGGAAATAAAGAACGCTTCAACATGGTATAACCTCCTACAATAGATTTAATAATATATGGACTACTACATAAAAGCCTTTGATTAGATTGGGATGAGTGGATGGTAACTATTACCTGACCAGATTATAAACCCCCATAAACTAACCATTTTTCTCATAAAAGGCTAAATTTACTGTTATGATATTTAATAGTTTAGACAAAAAAAATGTAGATTGCAAACGGGCTCCTATAAGCCGTTATCAATGAAAAAGGGCCGCTTTTGCGGCCCTTAAAGAGATTTGTTACAGGTAGAAAACTTAGACTGAGACCATTACCTTGGCCCAAATGGCAAAGTTTTCAATATCAGCATTAGATGTTGCAAACTCATATGAGCCGCCTATGCCAACACCGCAAGGGTATTTTTTGTAGATGTTTGAGGTGTATCCCACGCCAGCAAAGATCTTATGGGTAAGAAGGGCAGGGGTTTTTGCTGCATTAACATCTATCGTGGTTGTATTGAGGTCGATTAGTCTGTGGTTATCATCGTCTGGAGATTGGGGACCGCTTGCCGCAAGATTTGGGTTTACTATAGCATAGTTTTGAGCGTCAAAATTCTTTGCGCTTGAACGTTTCAAAAACACGGATTCTTGATCTTTCCAGAACAGGTTGTAACCTGCATCAACAGTAAAATTATTGCTATTAAAGGCAAAGGCAACCATGGAATCAATCAAGCTGCCGGGTTTAACTGAAAGAGGCATTGTCAAAACATTAGCTGCTGGAATAAATGTTTGATTCGATTTACCAATTTGACCAACTAAGAAATAGTGTCCAAGTTTTACGCCTTTAACTCCAAGTGTTCTGTTTTCGGTGTTTTCAAACAGGTATTTATAGCGTAGAGCGGCAAGCAGTCGTACATTAGCCTTATCATTTTTCCAGAGCTCAATACCGGAATCAAGACTAGCACCCAGGCCAAAATGATGTCCGTTCCCTACCATTGGTTCAAACAGGTAAATCCCACGTACCTTGTTGCCCGTTGGGATGGTAAAATCAAGACTGAAGAAAACGTGCTTAGTCTCTTCTTCTAAATATTTATAACCGACTGAAAGATCGATGTCTGCAACGCCACTTTTAGTATGACGACATCCGATTTTAGCATTGGTAAGGGGGCCTTGACTGTCATCGACTTGGCCTGGTATTGGATTGCCGTTGGCATCAACTCTTGGCACATTGACTTTGCCATTAAAGAAATCTTGCAAAGAGTACTGGAGGTAGGCTGGTGTTGGTTTGACAGAATTGGCGACTTCTAGACCCATACTATTGGCAACATGCACAAATGGTGCACTTGCTTTGAAATAAAGCTTTGCAAATGGGTGTGTAATGTCTTGAAACCAATCAATGCGCATGCCGTACATTTCTTGGGTGGGGTTAAATGTAACAGTGCCTGCAAGAGTACGAAGAGCTGATGGATCTGCCGCAGGTGAGTTCTTGGCCTCGGTATCATGAATTAAAAACCCATTTTCAATATCCGCCTTTCCCGCAGTAACATCAGCCGCTTTACCCACAATAAAGCTATTTTTGCAGTTGATGCTAAAGTATTTGCCCAAATCATTTTCTTGCTCAGAGTGCTGATAGAAAGGAACCAATTGAATGTGTGAGCGAATGAATGAGTCATGTTTTTTATAGGCATGCTCATGCCATGTGGTATATTCCATGGCTACGTTGATGCCTTGTGGGCGAGTTGCCAGATATGTTTTACCCGTGTAAATATCAATTGCTGAGGCACTTGCCATGGTAAAAAGTGATAGCAGCAGCGCCTTACGCATGATGTTTGACTGAGTCATTGCTCATTCTCCTTTCCTTTTTTTCTAAAAACTCTTTGGAGTATTTTTTCATGCAATACTTCATTGCCCTTGCATGTTCGCAAGTCATTTTCGAGGTTAGCTTATACGTTTTTTAATGGCAAGACTTTTGTGATTTGCTGGTCTGTCTGCATGAAAAAAGGGGCGACCGTCTGATCGCCCCCTGATATAACCTTGCATTGCTCAATTATCTTTTTTTTGCGTGATCAACTTCGGTGGATGACTTTGTTTTTGTTGACTCTTCATATGCTGGGTGTGATTTGTCTCCATTAGTTTTTTTCTCAGCTTGAGATGTCTTTTTTTCTGTTTTCTTTTCTACTTTATCAGCTTTTTTTCCGGCTGTAGTAGTCTTCTTGACTTGTTTTGTTCCGGTCTTTTTTGTAGTAGATTTTTTTACAGGAGCTTTGCCTTTTGCACCAGCAGCCTTTTTTGTGGGTTTCCCAGCCGTTTTCTTTTTAACAACTCTTCTTTTGACCACTTTTTTCTTCGTCGGACTTTTTTTGCCTGCTTGTGTGCCACTTTTGCTGTCAGTTGTGGCTGATTTTGTGACGGTTTCTTTTGTTGTTGTATCTTCACCATCTTTATCTGTGGTGGTTTTGTTTGTTGTGGTTGTAGTTTTCTTTGCTCCTTCTACGCAAGTGAATGAGATTGTGAGCAAAAGCATTGCACCAAACAGGGTGCTTGAGATTGTTTGCAAAAGACGCGAGGTTTTCATCGCCGCCTCCTTTCTTTTTTTTGACCAAATAGCGTACTCATGGACCTCCCATGATCAGTTATTAACGTAACAGATTTTTAAGTAGAAGATAAAGATTTTTTTTTACAACGGTTATGCTTTTTAAAATCCAAAGCCAAATTTTCCCCATACCTCCCACATTCCCAGCGCACTATTATCCGTGGTAATCTCATATTTTCCACCCAAACCAAACATAAGTGGCGCATCCCATTCTTTACATACGTACCCCAATGCTCCATAAAGTGCATGAGTAAAGACCGAAGGTGTTTCTGCTACAACAAAGTCGATGGTATTTAGATTAATAAGTGCCACCACGAGATCATCACCATCAACATCCACCGGATTAAATGGCGGAATTGGAGTACCTTGTGGTACCGCTGCAGGCGGGACGTTTGCATTAACCGTATTAAGATTGCGTGCGGCAATAGCGTATTTATTATCACAAAATTTATCTTTGAGCGTGAGCGATTCTGACTCTTTAAAGAACATGTCGTAACCGAAGTCTAAACTGACATTGCCCACGTTGTAGGCAAGGCCCCAGATGCCATCATACTGACTGCCTGGAGTAACTTCAACATGCTTAGTAGTAATATTTGCTGCAGGAATCAGCTTTCCATTTGCTTCGCGTCCTGTCACATTGAGCAAGTAGTATTGACCCCAGTTTCTATTTTTAAGGCCAGCAGTGCGCAGTTCAATATTTTTAAACAAATAGCGGTACTTGGTTAACCAATAAAGCGTGAGGTTATGGTCGATATCGCCCAGAAGTCGGCATTGCATAAACAGGTCCCCGCCCAGTGCAAAGTGATTACCATTGCCATGCAATGGTTCAAACATAAAAGCGCTGTGCGCTTCGTTGCCTGTTGGCAATGTAATGGCAAGAGCAAGCCCTGCATAATAAGTCTCTCTATTAAAAAATTTGTAACCAAGTGCCATGTCAATATCAGCAACACCGGTAGAGCTAAACGAGGTTGGCTTGATTTTTGCATTGGTCAGCTTTTCTTGCATGTTGCCCACGCCAAAGCCTTCAAATTCTCCCTTAAAGTACTTTTCTAAAGCATCTTTAATCATCGTTACATTACTGCATATTTTTAGCCCAGCATCATGGCGGACATGGACAATTGCAAGGGCGGTTTTGAGGTAAAGCCCTTTAATGAGTCGGTCTAAATCCTGGTGATAATCGAGCCGTATGCCATAGGTTTTTTCTTCTGGGTTAAGCTCAAGGGTGGTATTGCCAACAGCGGCATTTGCTTGATCTTGCGTTGTAAGTCCCATTTGATGGATGATGTAAAAGAGGTCAACATCACACACGGTCGATACTTTATTGTCATTAGTTGGTGAGGCGCGAAAGGTGATAGGATTTTTGTGATTGACCAAGAATGCTTTACCAAAGTCTTGTCCATCAAGCGAGTTTTTGTAAAATGCTACAGCCTGAAAGTTGCCACCAAATTTGGCCTCGTCTTTGCGACTAATGAGCTCGTTAAAGCTGGTGTATTCCATCGGCAGGTCGGCAAGAGTGGGACGGGACATCATAAATGTTTGGTTGGTGTGGTCTACAGCGTTGATAGTGGCGAAGGCAAGAGACGTGATGAGCGCTGATTTGATGATGGTCTTCATACTGCTTCTCCAATGAGTTTCTGCTTTTTTGATTAATATTTTATGGGTAGAAGCAGCATAACTAAATTGGGAGGAAAAGGGAATGTCTATGCCAAGAAGGAGGTGCGTTAGTCCACAATAGCCCGGTATTTTAATGCCGGGTAAATAAACAAAAAAATCCAAGTCCAGTAGGGACGTAGTTAATTGTGAGGGGCTTTCGTGTGATTTGGTTGGGCTTGCTGGGCTTACAGGTTAAATTACATACCCCAGACAAAGATGCGTTTATTATTAACAATTTCTTCTTTTGTATAGATTTTCTTGTCCCAGCTCTTTTTTTTGTTAGGACTAAACATAACAAGGTGCCCCTCAGTGGCTCCAGAAATATCCATGTATTCTGCCGTCTGAACAAGGCCCTCTTGTAACGTTGCTGGTCCCTTGTCTACTTTAAGTTCAATAACAATGTGCTGATCTCGCCACAGAACCACTAGGTCAACCCTTTTACGATTGAGCGCGTATTCCCGTTGTACCCACCCACCACCGTTGATGATGCGTTGCAAAAAAGACATAAGCAACAAATGAGGTCCGGATTCTTTGTACTGAAAGTCTTCAAGAAGTGATGCAGAGTTCTCTCGGTAGAATTGAGTAAATTTTTGCAGTAACTTATGCATATTTAATGAACCATTAGGATTTTGATAAAACAATACTTTTTCAGTAATTTGTTGCTGTATGGAGCGTGTCAAAATACGCGGAATAACTTCTTCATAGATTGGGTTGGCGATTTCATAACTATTAATTTTCAGCAGCCCTAAATCTCTAATGTATCGCACATCATCATCATTAAAGGCTTTCATATCACTTTGACCATTAATAATTGCATCGACAATAGGAAAAACTCTAGGGTCACGCGAACGCTCAAGTGTTTCCAAGCGCTTCTTAGCTTGGCGAATTTTTTCAGTGAAGTGACGCTTAATTTCTTCTTTTAATGTTTCACCTGGTCCCTTTTGGCCAATCAGACCAGCTTGTTGAGCTAGCTCTTTTCCGCGTCCAATAATGCGGGTCTTTAGATAATCGATTTCAGCCATTTCTACCTGAATTTTGCCTTCAGATGAATGCGCAGATTTTTTAAAAATTTCCAGAATGAGGCGTTGTCTGTCCCAGAGTGTACAACCCAGAACGCCTTCTAGATTACGCTCTTGTACAGGAGATAATGTTTCTGAAATAACAGCTTGTTCAATTTCATTGTCTTGACAAAACTTAGTAAGCTCTTCAAGTTTGCCTTTTGTTAAGAACATGTTGTTGTCGGTAGCGCGCAGTTTCATGGTAAAAACTTCGTCATAGGGCATGCCGAGCGTTTTGACCAGGCTTAAAAATTCTTCGCAGTAATAATCCACATTACCAATCTGATTATTGGGAGCATAAGTGCAGACCAATAATGTTTTTGGGTGATCTTGACTGAAATCTCTTGGTACTTTTGACATGATGACCTATATTTTTAGCCGCCTATTAGAGTAAGCGGTAGGGATAGTATTACTCTTAATTATGCTTTATGGTACTGGATTTGGGCAAAAAAGGGAAGCGTGGCTAGGTAGCTCGGAGAGGGACGGCGGATTAAGGGCGCGTATATTCCAAGATATAACGTGTTGGCTTACCGCCTTCATAAAAATACCCAATCTCTTTAAATCCAAATTTTTTACAAGCATGGTAACTTCGCTGATTCCATAGTCTAACGTGGGCAATAAAACTTTTTTCATGCGGTTTGAGTCTAAAGTAGGTTTTGGCTATTAAATCAAAGGCTTCTTTAGAGCGTCCACCACCCCAATATGCCTCATTAACCCAAATCCCAAATTGTCCAGGATCATCTTCGTTTTTGTCTCGTATTTCAAGTGAGCCAATGAGTTTTTTATCTTTGTTATCAAAAATTAGATACATGAGCATTGAACCTTCATTGGCTTTCTTTTGCTCGCCGCGCAGATATTGAATGGTGTAACCCAAGGTGATTACTTCAGGAAATTCGAGTGCTCGGCGTACTTCATTTGAAAACATATTGTGATAATCGAGATAGTTCGATTCGGTAAGTTTGCGCAATGTTACTTTGCTGCCGACAATTTCCTCTGGTGGCGCAGAAAGGGTGGTTGTTTGCTCATAGACATAGGTGCCGAGTTTATAAGCGCTATAGCCGATGGGGAGGAGGGCAATTAAGAGGCCCAAAGTAAGAATGCGGTGTTGTCGGAACCACGATTTTTTTTGAATGGTTGTTTGAGTTTTGCGACTAAATAAATGAGAGAAGAATGTTTTCATAGTAACCCTTTAGAGCATAACTGGACAGTGCCATCTTTCATGTATTATTCTACCCGATGAGCCAGGCCTAATCAACTATTAGAAAATTTATTACAAAGAGGTGGCTTGTATCCGTATAGTTTTTATGAAATAAAGATACGATGATAGAAAAATTATAAAGGCATATTGTCGTGTTTACGCACAGGTCGTGGTTCGACTTTGTCTCGTGTAATTTGTAACGCCCTTACCAGCTGTTCTCGCGTTTCGTCAGGATAAATTATGGCGTCAATGTAACCATATTCAGCTGCAGTCATTGGGTTTAAAAACTCAGTAGTATATTTTTGCTCAAGATCTTCTTGCATGTTCGTTTGTTGTTCGGCGGGTGCTGCAGCAATGGCTTTGCCATGCATGATGGTTACCCCTGCACGAGCGCCTAACACAGCAATCTGTGCCATTGGCCATGCAAAGTTAAAGTCAGCACCAAGCTCCTTGGAGCCCATGACAATGTAGGCCCCTCCAAATGCTTTACGCAGTACAAGGGTGATCTTAGGGACCGTTGCAGATGCATAGGCATAGAGTAATTTTGCGCCATGGCGAATGATACCGTTATGTTCTTGCTCAACACCTGGCAAGTATCCGGGAGTGTCAACCAAAGAAATGAGAGGGATATTAAAGCTATCACAGAAACGTATGAATCGGGCTGCTTTACATGATGCATCAATGTCGATGGTTCCAGCCTTAACGAATGGCTGATTTGCAACCAGGCCAATGACCATGCCATCAAGACGAGCAAATCCGATAATGATGTTGGGTGCAAATGAGGGCTGAAGTTCAAAGAATTCATCGTCAATTACGTTATCGATAACATTTTTTATGTTGTATGCTTGGTTTGGGTTGATTGGAACTAGGGTGGAGATGTGGGCTGTGTTTTCTGTGCGTGTTTTTGGTGGGGTGTTTTCACGTTGAGCATGCTTTGCCTCATCTAAATATGAGCTCGGTAAATATGAAAGTAATGCTTTAACTTTGTCAAAACATTCTGTCTCTGTGGCGCAAATTACTTGTGCTACACCCGACTTTGTAGCATGCACTTGTGCACCGCCTAACTCTTCTTTGGTTACTTTTTGATGCGCAACTTGTTCAATAACTTGTGGGCCGGTAATAAACATCTGGCTGATTGATTCGGTCATGAAAACAAAATCAGTTAAGGCTGGAGAATAAACAGCACCGCCCGCGCAGGGACCAAGGATGATAGAAATTTGCGGAACAACGCCAGAATAGTGGCAATTGCGTTTAAAAATTTGAGCATAACCAGCTAACGCGTGAATGCCTTCGTCAATACGGGCGCCTCCAGAATCAATGATTCCAATAATGGGACAGCCAACCCTGGCCGCCATGTCCATTACTTTACAAATTTTTTCGGCATGTCGTTTGCCCAACGAGCCACCTTTAATGGTAAAATCTTGGGCGTACACTGCTATCTTTTGCCCATTAACCGTTCCGAAGCCGGTAATAACGCCGTCGGTAAACTCTTTTTCTTGTAAAAAAGGTGAAACGGCTAACCGATCAATCTCGGTAAAGCTCTCTTTGTCAAGCAGCATTCCCAGCCGCTCTCGGGCCGTTAGTTTGCCAGCCGCCTGCTGGCGCTCAATTTTGCTCTTACCCCCACCATCAAGTGCCTTTTGTTCAAGCACTTGCCACTCTTGCACCGCTGTAATATTCATGAATTTACTCTTTAACCATTACCAATGCCCAGCCCAACCACACCATGGCGACACTAATTTTTTTTGCATCAGTCTTTACTTTCGCAAAGGTAGCAGGCAGTATAACACTAGCGTTGTCTGATTTCAAACGGGGTCTTTAGTATTAATTTGTGATAAGCAATGCTAGAAAAGTATGATTGAGAGCATGTATCAAGGCCTATTAAAAGAGGGGAGATGATGGAGCGAGCGCAGAACCAAAAAGAAAAAAGCTTAGCATGGTTTAAACTTGCAGATTTAATTGCACGTGGAGAGCGCGAAAAAGCATTAAGCGTTTTTCGTTTGCTTGCTCATTCATTATCCGACCGGGCCTATGTGTTGCAAATTGAGGGTGACATTTTGTGGTACCTAGATGATCAAAGTTCGATTGAAAAGTATAAGCAGGCTGCATTTTTATATCAAAAGGAGAAGCGCTTTGTTGATGCAATATCAATTTATGAACATCTCTTGACGGTTCGACCAAAAGCCGCAGAAATTGTTATTGAACTTATTGCATTTTATGCGCTTATTGACTGGGTAGATAAGTTTAGGGAGCGCTTTGATTATTTGGTTCATCTTTTGAATGATGGTCATGTTGATGATGCAAAAATCGAAAAGCTGGTTAAAGAGCTTATCCAACAAGCCCAATTTGATGAAAGTAGTACCAAGCAATGGCTTCTACCACAATTAGAAGCAACTATAACAGAAATTGATCAGCCGCTTGCTGGTCGTCTTAAAGTTTTATTAAACAACTAGCTCGATCCCAAAACCTTTTTC
>Ga0207088_1109_pt1 | contig 15653 bp, 14 predicted proteins | sample Alteio_BWMinHeat_52_FD_153564 | JGI IMG/M metagenome (GOLD analysis project Ga0207088, IMG submission 153564) | Enriched cells from forest soil in Barre Woods Harvard Forest LTER site, Petersham, Massachusetts, United States -... | ecosystem: Environmental > Terrestrial > Soil > Temperate forest >... | reverse complement strand
TTTGATAAACTTTTCAGCTTCCATATTTTGATTTACAGCCGCAGAACAGATGTTTAAATAATCTTCCATAGTTAAATATTCAGGTTTTACAAGATGAAGAGCGCGCCAATCTTGATTAACAGCACTAGTACATATTATAGGATACAGGTCTTTGTTGATACAATCATGCTTAACATATTTTAATGCATCACCATATACTTTTACAGCTTCAAAACACATAGTTGAATATTCCTCCTCTGTTAAGGAATTATAGTCAACAAATCGAAGAGCATACCCATTCTGTTTCACTGCTATTGTACATATAAGTATGTATTCTTCAATTCTTAAACAACTTTTTTGAATATATTGTAGTGCATATCCATTTTGTTTAATCACTATGATACATAATTCTGTGTAATCTGAATGCGAAATTAACGACATATGACTATCTTGTAAGAAATTTCCATTTTTTGTAATATCTTCTGTAAGCATTTTATTTTTACATACACTATTTGTAAGGCAAAATTTGGAATTTTTTTCTTTCTTTTTTTCTTTCTGTGTTTTAAACATTGATGGTAAATTAAATAGCGGAGTAGGTGGTGAAGTGGATGATGAAATGGATGACAAAAATTGTAATGGGTAATTTAGATTATAATTCTCCATAATCTTTTTTATATCTGTTATCATAGTTATTGTTGTAGTATCTAAATTGCATTGGTCTAATTTACATTTGAATAATTCATATTGGTATGAATTATATTTATCTACATTTATATTGTTTGACATTATTACATTTTATGAAAACCATAATTGTTGATTAATAAAATAATTATCAATTTTTTAACCTATATGACCACCTCAATTTTTTAACCTATATGACCACCTCAATTTTTTAGCCTAGATAACGATTTCAATTGTATCTATCTCAAATTCCATTCTTATTGTTGATATATCCATTTTGATAAACTTTTCAGCTTGCAGATTCTGATTTACAGCCGTAGAACAGATGTTTAAATAGTCTTCCATAGTTAGACATTCAGGTTTTACAAGTTGAAGAGCACGCCAATCTTGATTAACAGCATTAGAACAGATTATAGGGTACATGTTTTTGTTGATATAATCATATTCAACATATTTTAGTGCATCTCCATATACTTTTACAGCTTTCAAACACAATGTTGAATATTCCTCTACTGTTAAGGAATTATAGTCAACAAATCGAAGAGCATATCCATTCTGTTTCACTGCCATTGTACATATAAGTATGTATTCTTCAAGTGATGAACAATATTGAACAAATCGAAGTGCATATCCATTTTGTTTAATCACCATTATACATAATTCTGTGTAGTCTGATTGTGAAATTGACATCATATGACCATGTTGTAAAAAACATCCATTTTTTATAAACTCTTCTGTTAGAATTTTTATACAATTTTCAGTTGTATATTTAAAATTGCGGTCCTTGAGTATAGAATATATCGATGGTATCATAAATGATAAAAGTTGTAATGGAAAATTGATGTTATATTTATCCAGAATCTTTTTTATATCTGTTATCATAGTTTTTGTTGTAGTATCTAAATTACATTGGTCTAAATTATAATTTTCTAAAATTATATTATTTGACATTCGTACACCTTATGAAAACCATAATTGTTGATTAATAAAATAAATATCAATTTTTTCTAACTAAATGTGTTTCTAACTAATGTTGGCTGTCCAATATATTTCCTAACAGATCAACCCTAATATTATAAATTGTTTCATTTAATTCATTCAAATCAGTTGGTAAATTCTTAGATGTTAAGAAATTTCGCATTAGATCAGAATTGTGTATTTTCAGAGAGATATTTTTAATTCGTTGTCTAACCACTATTGTTGTATTATTATTATTATTATTAGTAATATTGTTAGCTAAATCAGTTTTCTCATACAGTTCCTTTTTGCAATACACTCCATGTTTTAGATAATGCGGAACACTTGATTCAAAATCAAAGCCATTTTCTTTCATTATCTCCACCATTTCACCACAATGTTTTTTAAATGTTGTTTTTTTACCCAAATGGTAATATGCGTATGTTTGTACACAATTTCTGTAACAATCTTGAACTGATCTCCATATCATATGATTTACAATCTCATACTCCTTTGTATACGGTATATCCACAATGCGAGCATCAAAACAGGTTTCGCAACTAGCTATCTTATTTAGGAACTGTTGTGTATAATATCTTTTATTTGAATCTACATAATAAGTGATATACCAGTTGAATCGAGCAGTACAGTATCCGGCAAGAACTGAACATAGTTTACACACTCTACCATCAAATAGGTGAGTAGATTTGTTTTGTTTAGTATCATACTCTTCCTTAGTACAAGCTGGTGGGAAAATTAATGTGATTTCATCACTATGAGTGTATCCTGTTGTTGGATTGAATTTTGTAGTTAGATCATTAGCGGTTTGAATCATTGCTGAAGTAAATAGTGAATCAAACGGTTTCTTGAAACCATTAGTGAACTTGGAAAAGTTCTTACCATCCAGTCGTATTATAAATGCTTGATATGGTGGTATTTTTGCCTCATACACTTTCTCATACAATTTCATACGATCACCGATAATCATGGGTTTAGTTGTAGTTGTAGTTGTTAGTTCATTTATAGTCTCATTTGTTATCTCACTTATAGTCTCATTTGTTATCTCATTTATAGTCTCAGTTATAGTCTCAGCTATAGTTGGATTAATAATTGTGGTTTCCATAATTAAATAATTTATTGATAATTCACTACTGTTATAAAATAATTTAATCAATTTTTTGGAACTGTTTGGGAATACATTTTTTCAAGTTGTTCAAATTGGTCAAGTTGTTCTATAATATACTTTTTGTGGGATTCATTGAATACTAGTAATAATTCTGGATCTGACAACAGGTCTAAATTGTTGAGTTGGTATTTATGTATTATGATCGCCAATTGATAAAGCATACCTGTTCCTGATTCAAATGGTATATTTTGATGTGTGTGCCAATACAACAATATATTTTTCAGTTCTTGGTAAAATGCATTTGGTTCATATTGATACAAACCGAACATCAACAAATCCTGTGCATCTTCATATGGAAGTGTTATGACATTTCTCAGAATTGGTAAACCATCATCACCCAATAATGGTATACATCCTAGTAAGTGCCAATTGTAATATTCACCACCTTTTTCTATAACCCACACTTTATCAGCTGTTAGGGTTCTCATTGAGAGTAGTTCTGTCTTTAAAGTATGAAGTGATTCAAATATTAAATTATCTAATTCATTCGATCCATTATAATCCTTATGTTCAATAGTGTTGCCACTTTGGTCAAGCATGTATGTATTCCATAAAAGGTAAATAAGTTTAACGATCTCCTCACGTGCACCATATGTGTACCTATAGGCAGAAGGTATAAATCTGGAAATCAACATACATTGTTCATGAAGTGGAAAATCCTTAATAATACAACTATCGATTTCAAAAATCATCCTATTTTTATGGACTTCTGTTACCCAACAATTGAACAGTTTATCATCAATGTCCCTTACCGAATGTGGAAAGATAGTATCATATTTATCTATTGTGTTGATATGTTGAGTTTTGAATTCAATAAATGATTTGTACATAAATATACATATTAGATGATTGATTTAGTATTTAGTTGTTATATGTTCAATTTTTTGGTAAAATATCCTAATTGTTTGTCAATATATGTTTTGTCTTTTTTAAACACATCTGAAAAATCTTCATCTAATAATAAATCTAAATTGTTGATTTGGTATTTATATATAATTTCGACCAATTGTGAAAGCATACCAGTTCCTGTTTCATATTGTATGTTTTGATATATGTGCCAATGCAACAAAATATCTTTCAATTCTGTGTAAAATGCATTTGGTTCATATTGATATAAACCGAACATTAACAAATCTTGAGCATCATCATATGGAAGTGTTATCACATTTCTCAGAACTGGTAATCCTTTATCACCCAATAATGGTATGCATCCTAAGAGGTGCCAATTGTAATATCTACCACCTTTATTGGGAAATATTTTGTATAATTTCACAATATCATCAAGGGTTAGGTTTTGCATTGCAAGTAGTTCTGTCTTCAGAGTATATAAACTTTCAAAGATTAATTTATGAAACTCATTTGATTTATTATGATGTCCGTATTTAACACTGTTTCCTTGGTCATCTAACATGTATGTATTCCATAATAAATAGACAAGTTTAACGATCTCTTTATCGGCACCCCATGCGTATCTATAAGCGCAAGGTACAAATCTGGAGATCAGTCGTGCATGTTCATGGAGTGGAAAATCCTTTATGATACAACTATCAACTTCAAAATTTGGATGGTTATCTTCATATATTTTATCCACCCAACAATTGAATAGTTTATCATCCAAGTCCTTTTCTGGATGTTGAATTAGAGTATCATACTCATCTACTGTATTGATATGTTTAGTTTTAAATTCAATAAATGAATAATACATAGTGTATGATTTATTTATTAGTTATTTGGTATTTAGTTATTTATATGTTCAATTTTTCATAAACAAAAACTAGCGGACCGACAAGAACAGATCTAAATATCGGTAAGACAATCGACCCAGAAACTCAACATTCAGAGTATTCTCACAACAACACAGTTGGATCAAATGTGTGAAGAAATGACAAATCTCAATACTTATTTCGGAGTAGCGATGCATGTCTGCACATTCTCGAGTTTCTTTTGCGACACCTAGAAACTCCTCTGGGATGGGTGTATCAGCGTTATAAATACAGACATGAGTGTTTTCAGGCAATCGAGACTGTAAATCTTCCAAATATTCAACCATGTACACTAATGAAAGTGGAGCCTCTTGTGCCATATCTTCTAGTTGGTCTAGCAAGTTGGTCAAAGAACATACTTTTGCTTCGCTACCACAGTAGTCGCAAGCTGGGGGTTTATCTTCTAATGAAGACAATAGTTTTTGAACAAATTCTGAAGTGTTAATTGTGCTCATTGTAATATTTCAATATATGCTTGTTATGTGGCTTTTATATGTTCCCTTTGTATAGCAGATTATAATGAATTGGCATTTCAATTTTTTCGTTATATTAAAGAGAATAAATTGAAAATTGATTCTGTATTCAGTAAATGAGTTGTACATAAATTATATACAATTTATTTGATTATCATTTTAGTAGTTCAATTACAATTTCTCATAAAAAAAACTACTATTCGCGAAAGAACAAATCGGTGTATCGACATGACAATTGATCAAGATGTGAGGCGGTCATGTCGGTACTTTCAAACATTTTGATCAAGTGAGCGAAAAAGTGGGAAATCTCGAATGATATCCGTGTGTAACGATGCATATCCGCACATCCCTGAGCTTCTTCGGCGACACTTTGGAATTCATCTGGCATGGTTACACAACTGTCAAAAATGCCTACAGTTGCATCTGCAGGCAACTGGGATTGTAGATCTTGCAAATATGCGACCACATAGGCCGATGAAATTGGTACTTCTTCTCGTAACATATCTTCTAGTTGGCCAAACAGGTCAGTGAGAGGACATACTACTGGATCTCCACCACCACAATAGTGACAGGGTGATGGTTGGTCTTCTAACGAAGACAACTCGACTTGTGATGACAACAGAGTTTCGACAAAATCGGAGGTATCGATTGTGGACATTTTGATATATGCTTGATATATGGCTTTTGTATGTGCCCCTTTGTATAGAGGATTACAGTGAGTTGGCATTTCAATTTTTTCGCCATATTTTTGAAGATGTTGGTACATTATTGTATTTCTTTATTGGACAGATGCCCAAATGAGTTCTACATTATTAATTATTATTCAATCGTACGAATATACAAATCTGTATATCGGCAACACAATTCATCAACATGTTTGGCAGTCAGTTCAGTGTTCTCAAACATGTTGATCAGATGTGTGAAAAAATGACAAACAGGAAAGCTAGTCTCTTTATAATGATATGTATCTGTGAAATTTGGAGTTTCTGTTGCGACACTTTCGAATTCTTTTGGGATGGGAATACCAGTAACATATTCATAACAGCATACAATTGTGTGTTCTGGCAAACGGGATTGTAAATCTTTCAGATAGTTCTTTAGGTAATCTGAAGAGAGAGGAGTCTTTTCTGTCATTTCGTCTAGTTGTTCAAACAAGATAGTGAGAAAACATAAATTTATAGTTTCACACAATAGGTCAAAAATACCGGATGGGGGTTCCTCTTTTAATTCAGACAAGAATGTGTTTACAAATTCAGAGGTATTGATTGTGTCCATCGTAAAATATAATATATACTTAGTATAGAGGCTTTTTGTATGGAGTCTTTATATAAGGAGATTACAATGAATTATCATTTCAATTTTTTCGCTAAGCTTTATGAGGTTTGGATTGCCAATATATAAATTAAGGTAATTATATAATTTATTGTATCATATCACTGATTTTATTGTATCCATGAATATCACTATAAGCACAATCATAATCTCCCCATTTTGTTTTTATTATATTTATATCTTTATTGGTAAAAACTTGATCGGATTTAATACTTTTATGTAATACCAATTCAATATATTTTGTTGGATTAATAGTTACATTATAATAATTAGTATATATGTTCCTATGTCTTTTATTTTTTCTACCAGATATTTCTAAAAATATAAAATTACCAAATAATTCCTGCATTAATGTTTTAATACAATCTATTATTTGATAACTAGTTTTCGGAACAACTTTTCTTTTCATTTGTTCAAATAATTTAAAAATATCATTTTTATTTGTATCTATATATGTTTTTTGATCTAATGGAAAATTGGTTTTTGATGTTATTATTTTTATTGTTTTATTACATAATATTCCATCTAACCAAAATAATTTTATCATATCTTTTAATATTGTACATTTTTTTAAATAAATATCTAATATGTCTTGATCTAATATATCATTATGAGGTATTTCTTCATTAAAATATAATAATGAATTATTAAATTTATACACATTGGTCATACTATTTAAATCCTTTAAAAATATATGTGATAACTTTGGTAATTCAAATATTTGTGTTATCTGTTGATATTTATTAATATTTGCATCGATTAAATTAATGTCAATAATATCTTTTTCACCTATTTCTAATATTTTGTATATATCTATTTTATGCATTTCCAATTTTAATGCACTAATAGATTGTATGGATTTTATTAATGTAGTTTTTAGATCTTTATTATCCAATAAATTTAATATATCTATTTTTATATTATTAAATGCATTTGGTGCTATAATAATATTCTGTTTGGTTTTAAACATATCTTCTACTTGACTAAATACTTTTTTAATTTCATCTAATGGACATTTAAAGAATTCTCTATTCTTTTTAATCCTATATTTATCAAGAATATGAAATAAAATAGTTTCTGCAAAAAAAGCATTTTGTAATATTGTGGTTGATGCTTTTACTACCATGTTTTCCAAATAACATGTTGTATATGAACTTAATCTTTTTTTTAAATTTTTTGTATAACCTAATTTATAAACATTTTCACCTACAAAATCATAAAATTTATTATACAGGCAATATAATATTCCTTTTTTTCCATTATCAAACGATCCATTATATATTTCAATAGTTAATTCATCTATAAATTTTAATAGTTCTAAATTATCTTCAATATTTGATATACTATTTAGTGTATCATTAATGAATTTTTCTTTGTCAGAAAAATATAACTTTGCCAATTTATTGATGTTTGATTTGTATATATTATGAATCTGTATCTTGTATATTTCATTAAGTATTTCATCAGTTAGTTTTTTGTTTTTATAATTTACTGGTAGGCCGATCATTTTTAACTTTTCTTGTCTGTTGATCATTATGTGCTCTTATAATTTATTATATCAGTATTTCTTTAAGTGATTTTGTTTGTGTATATACATTTTTTGACAATGACCACATCAAAAATAAACAAATAATTCCCCATTAATCATCTTCACTACCATCATTATCATTATCACTATCAGACTCCACAACAATCATAATTGGTCCAGTAGTGCCGAGTGACTGTATGTTAGATCCTACAGTTAATTCTGTAGACAATTCTGGAGTCAATTCTACAGTCAATCCTGTATTCAATTCTGTCACTACACCTGACTTATCTGGTTTGTCGGATTTGTCTGAACTAACAACACTTGTAGGTTTAACTTCATGACACAATGTAATCTCATCAGTGTTTTTATAAGCCAAGAATGCATACTTTTCAGGATCAGACACATCAGTAGAGAACATATCTTGAGGGGAAACCACAACAAACGTTGGTTTGGGCAATGTGCCATTATAAGGCCTGACATATACTCTGCGAGCTGCTGTCAAATCCAGATGAAAAGTCTCATCGTCGTCATCATCTAAATCATCACCAACACTAACTGATTGTCCACTCAAACTGTTGTGTAAAATAGTTCTGTATGCTGAAGTGAAATCAACATGTTTCACACCAAGAACGAATCCATTTTTGTCAACATCTTCAATTGGTTCCATAATTCCTTCTCCAAAGATATTAACCAGATATTGTGTAAACATACCATTCCAGTTATTAGGTGTTAATTTGAGATTATTCCAAAAATATTCCTCATTAACAATATAAGGCCTGAGTTTTCTTTCATAATAGGCTTTACACAGTGCTTCTCCACCTCTGATCGCATTACTCAGATCCTCTCCACTTAATCTAAGTTTATCTCTGCTCATATGCAAACTGACTCGTCCATTTAACATATGGTGTTGGTGATAATCTCTAACCCGTTGGTTTAACACTTCAAGCAACCTATTTCTGACTTGTGTGAATCGTGCAACCACTTCACTGGTCTCATCCACTCTCAATCCAGCTCGTTTGAACTGATCCAAGTAGGCAACCACCTCACCTGTAGGTGCCATAATGTCTCTCTTGATTGATTCACTATACAAACCAACAAAAGCTTTTTCCATTTCATATTGAACCAACATGAAAGTCAGATCAGGATCAATCTTGTGATAGTATGTGCGACCCATGTCAGGACCACTAATGCGTCTTGCACCAAATGTATCCCCTCTTGGAACGTGGGCACGGAATCTCAAAATTGTGTGGAATATAAACCCGTCATACAGAGATCTCGACATATAACATACAGTTGCCCACATAATCTTAAGAAATCCCATTAGACTATAAACAGCCATAACTCCGCCAGTCAGACATAACCGACCAATTCCACCAAACAACAACCTACCTAATGACTGAACAATTGGGAACAATTTGTCACAATGTTCAGATGGTCCATCCAAATCCCATACAAACATGTTAAATACATACCGACACAATTGTACTGCTGTACTCCATACTGGTGCACTACCAAATAACACTCCAGAAGCAATGGTGTTTAGCACCATCAACAAGGGATGTCCAACTCCCACCAACACTGTACCCAAAAACCCTTTAACACCATAATTCCACAATCTATTGAAGAATCTGGAAAAACCTTTACCTAAAATACCGTTATCAGCAGTCTGTTCAAAACGTTGTCTTGATTCACTGATAGATCCCCACAATCCTAGCAAATTGCCGATCCATGTGGATGTTTTGATACCCTCCCTTAATTCTCCTGTGTGGTGATCAATCTCATAGGAACTGACAAAATCATCTACACCAAAGATGGATCTAAGGCCGAGTGGTCCATATACTAGGTTCTTACCACAATAGTACATACCATTCCAACACAGACTAGCAGCACCCATAACAAGATTGCTTAATCGCCAGAATGGCATATTAGTTGTAGTTTTACAGGTGTTGTATTTGTCTACACTGTAATAATTTCCATTCTTGGTAACTTCCCAATTTTTGGGATTCCAAATACGGAACTTCCATTCAAACTCTTTGGCTGGTCTGGTTTGATTTGTCAATCTTCTCTGATAGTGTTTATAGTCTTCCAATGAAAGAATTTGCATATTTTTACCATAGATGAATTTGTCGGTAAGTTTGTCTGTAATAGTACCAATAAAGTCCTCCAATTTGTGTATATTTTCCCACTGTTCTGAATACTCTGTTTGTTTTTTATTGAGCCAATATGAAATTCTAGCTCTAATTGGATTATCCATTTTAAGTTGGGTCATATACTGTCTTACATCATTTTGTTTCTCCATCTCTCTGATATACAATTCTTGCCTAATAATTCTGATAGTTTTAATCAAATCAATAATCATAGTAGCCTCTTTTTCTGGCAAAATCTCACCAATCATTTCAAACATTGTTTCTTGCAACATCTCTGCTTCTTTGTCAGCTACTGTTTGAAGTAATGCCTCATGTTCAGTATCCACTGCCATATTAGAATACTGTCGAATCAGATTATCTCTTCTGATAGCAGCGTTATTGTTCCAAATAGTGAGGTGTTTATTCCATTCATTTCTGAGAGTTCTGAAACTTTCACTATTTTTGTCCACTACAAATCGCATGGGAATCTTAACACTGTCTTTACCACCATCATAATACACATGTATGAATCCATCATCATCGGTTGTTTGTTCGACGATTCTATCAAATAGATATTTGACACGATATTTGTCAAGCTCAGCGATAACACCTGTTTTACTATGAGTTGTATCACGTAATGGCATACCTACTAACATATTGGGGATATCCCAACAGAAACGACCAACGGATCGTACACCTCTTAGAAAAGTGAACCTAGCTGTATCATCAGTGTTAAGTGTACCAAATATTTTAGGGATGCGCTCCACATAGTAACGGACACCAGTTGCAATACCATCACCTAATTGAGTAATAGCGACCATAGTACCAACTTGCAAAAGACTGGAGGTTTGCCACACATGATTCTGCCCCGGAAATCGTTTACTGGGTACAGTAATCTTTCCCTCAGCCCGCAGTTGACGAAACTGTTCTTTAGTTAATTCTCTATCATTACCATATTGATCAACTGCTAACTCTTGCAATTCATTATGATCAGGTCGATCGAACATACGATCAGTTTTCAGATCAGTATTTGGAGTGAATTCTGGAGGTGGTATATTGATCACGTATTGTAGTGGATTGTGATTTGGGATACTGTTAACATGGCTGATAATCTCATCGATTATCGCAGTATCTGTGGGTTTATTAGTTTTATTGGTTTTATTGGTCATAGACATTGTTATGTATATATTATGTATATAGGTAAATTTAGTCCATATGTATTATAAATAATTGCATTTTCAATTTTTTATTTAAGAGCGTTAGGGATTAAATAAAAAATTAGGGTGAGGAAAAAGAAATTTTGACGACACATCAATTTTTTATTTAAGAGCGTTAGGGATTAAATAAAAAAGAGGGTAATCTTTATCTGCGATAAAGTAACCTTACTGCGTTAGGATGAGGAAAAAGACCTTTTGACCTTTTGATAATATAAACAAAAATTTAATTAGTGTCAGTTGACATCATTATATCATCTATTTGATTGCCATTGATATTAGTTTCAGTTTTCGGCTCATTGTTGGATTCAGATTCATTTTCAGAGTCGAACTCATTTTTAGATAAATTATCTGATGAATTATTGGAAATATATTCTGATTTATTTTGAACTTCATTCTCTGGTTCATTTCTAGATTCTTTGACCAAATACTTGCATATTTTTTCATTATCAGATAAATCATTAGTATTACAATGATAGCCAGATTTGTGACCAAGTCCGAAAGTGTGTTCATGAGTGTATTGTTGATGATTACATTGACATTCAAAAGCACAATTACACCTACATCGTGGTCTTGAATCTGTATCACACACACAAGTAGGTTCCCGAGTGAGATTCCAAGTAACATTCTTATATGTTTGGCGAGTTGATCTATCTGATCTATCCGATCCATCCAATTCGCCAAACATATATTTCAATACATTTCTCACTTCATAATATTTACTAAATATAATCGACATAATAAGGAGCAAACTCATTAGCCCCCTAAGAGGAAATGGTATCATACCAACTACAAAATTTCCGCCTATATAACACACAAACCCTGCGAGTATTGCGTTAAAAATAGTGGTTATTGGGTAAACTAATGTTACCCTTCTAAATGGTATCTCATATAGAGCACCCATTAGTGCCGATAATATAATAACTATATCTCTTCTACACAAAATGAAGTACCATAGTAGATGATAACTACTCATAATATTGTAATAATCATCAAGTTGAACATCTGTTAGACCACCATATACATGTGAAACTTTACCAACTGTAATGTTCAGCATTATAGACTGTTTAGTTACTTATATTTGGTCAATTATAACAGAATGTATATAAATCAATTTTTTGTGTAATAGTAACAAAAAATTGATTTATATATATTTTATTTGATATATTACCATATCAAATAACATATTATGGAAAATCATCTATACTATACAATGGATAAAAATTATGAACTAGTAAATTTGGTGGATGATCAACCAACTGTAGATAAAACATATGAAGCAAATAAAATAAATGAAGCAAATCAATCAAACCAATCAGATAACTCAAATCAATCAGATAACTCAAATACAATAAACAATGATGTTTGTTGTAGATATGAAAATAATACAGTTTATATAAGGAAACATAAAATAAGTGGATGTGTATGTTGTTGTGGATTCATATCATTTGTACTCATGATATGTTTTTCAGCATTAGCAAGTGATTCAACTAATCCAACAATAAAAATGGTAGGAGGTTACATACTTGCAATATGTATTGGTGTATGTGTGTTATGTCTATTTGTATTGATAAGTTGTGCATTGTATGATTGGGTTTCTAAAAATTGTGTCTGTTGTTGTAAAAAGGTGAACACGATTGAATTGGTTTAGTTTATTTTATTTTATTTTTTAGATATTAATATTGTTGGTACTATATACTTCTTTTAATTCCTCCATTTCTTGTTGTAATTTGTTTATAATTTCTTGTTGTTTTTCCAATTGTAACAACATATTTTGTTTTGTTTGATTATAATCATTCTCTATTATCTTTATAACATTTTTTAGTTTTTCTGGACCCATTTTTTTCCTACTAACCATATACAATATCTACATATTTTTCGTAATGATTTATAGTGTATATTTTCACGTGTTGGATCAATAAAATAGTATCCATCTGCTGGATAATTGTATGGAGTATAATCATATAAGTCTACTGTAGTAGTACATTTACAGCATCGATGTTGAATGCATTTTATACAATAATAATTTTTCTTGACATCTTTATTGACATCTTTATTGACCTCTTTATTGACCTCTTTATTGACCTCTTTATTGACCTCTTTATTGACCTCTTTATTGACCTCTTTGTTAACTTGTTTTGTATAGATTTCATAGAAATTTACTAATTTCATATCAAAAGAATCCTTACAACTTTGACATATAAAAGTACAAACATTTTCAGTCATATTGAATGAATCAATTAGTCATCTAGTCATCCTATCACGATAGTACAAATAAATCAACTTTTAATCTAAGGAGCTGAATACCCTTTTTGTCTTACTATTAGGATACTTCATACTATAAAGAGACATTGGACTTTGCCCTTGAGAATATATTTTGATAGTTGGTTGATTGAATGCATCATACATCTTGCCACCCTCAACCATAGCCGCATAATCTTGTGATACTGATTTCATACCTGTATTTATTTTTTCCAATAGTTCATGTTCATTCATATCAGTGTTTTGCATAGACATCTCAGTTAGGTATACGAAGTGCTTCTTATTATGTTCATCTTCACATACACAGATACCATACTGCTTAATCATTTTTGACAAATATGGGTCTCTACTGATAGCTTTTTCCAATTCAATGATAGAAATATTTGTACCATGATAACTAACACCATAATTGGTTCGCCCCCAAATACATATTAGTGGCAGATGAGTGAGTGGTTTTATGTTAGTGATATTATGTTTTTTCAACACTTTCAATACATCACTCGTTTTTAAAAGCTTACCAACATCTTTCAAATTGTATCTAATTCTTGGTGATGCCTTATCCCTTCTCAAACATGTATATAATAGTTCATTTGTATTCAAGTCCTCTTCAACAAAGTAGTTGAGTGGATCATAGTTGAAAATCATAGGCACTTCCACATTTGGACCAAACAATTCTGTTCTAACATTGTGGTTTTCTATACATAATTTTCTTAAACTGATTTCAAAAGGTGTTTCAACACCCAAAGTGATATCTAAATCGGTGGCTCCATAACATGAGAAACATCTTCTAAATCCACCATCGATAATGTTGTCACGCATTGATTCTGAGAATGCTTCTCCACCAACCACAGCATGCAAATCGAATTCACCTAAATTGATATTATACGACAAACTATTATCAACAATGTATTTCATCATTGTTGGTAGTCCAAACACGATGATTGGACGGTTTAATCCAGTCCGCTTAAATTCTTTCAAAATATCATAAACTTTCCCGATATCTGGACCTGTGATGTAGGACAGAGAAATCTCTCCCATTGCTTTAGAAGCTAATATACCGGTACCCCATACCGCTGTACCATAGGTGTTAATACAAATAACTGGATCATTTTTGAAAAGGAGATACTTCATACACTCCATAAGTCTGTTGGGTACATCAGATTCAATAACATCCCTGACCCATAATGTAGGAACACCAGATGTGGTACCAGATGACGTATCAATCTGTCCCTTATATGGAATCAGTCCATATCTCATTAAATCAGGTAGACTATTTGGTTTGATGTAATTATCCTTATTAGTTTCCTCAATGTCATTCCAATAATTTGGTTTACTTTGTGATTTTGCCATATGATTCATATAAGCAGGTGTAGATGTTAACGTATCGTGATACATTGCAATACTGGCTCGCTTTGTCCACCAATCAAACAAACCTTCATATCGAGATAGGTAGAGGCGGAGAAAATAGACATACTTGGTAACTACTACTGATCTCCAAAACAGATTTGTGGCCAATTTAGCGAGTGGATATTTTCTGTTTAAACTGAATCGGTTTTCACTATTAGTATTAGTATTAGTGGATGTGTTGCCAACATCTGTGCTCAAACCTCTCATACTTATATGGGGGAGTTGATTTACCCAACATTTTGATTTGACTTGATTTATCAAATGGGTGCTAACTAATTGTCTTAACATTTTATAATTAGTTATTGGTTTTTATTTAGAGGCTATTAGAATGTTGCATATTCAATTTTTTAAGATATTACTCAGAATCGCCGCCCATGTGATAGAGATCATTATATGGTTAAAGATTGGTTCATTATGTGGTGCCACCAAGTACATGAATGGTAGAACACAATGGGGCTTATCTTTGACACTCTATATAACAGTTTAAATCACATTCTATGCCATAATCGCCGATAAAATTAGTATAGAATGAAATTCTATACAACCGCTAGTTCACTTTTATAAAGTGAACCATGTGCGATATATATATCGCACCAATGTGATGGTAATCATTATATAGTTAAAAAATCATCGTGTGTGACCACTAAGTACATGAATGGTAAAACACAATGGAAAAAATAGAGATTGGTTCATTATGTGGCGCCACCAAGTACATGAATGGTAGAACACAATGGGGCTTATCTTT
>Ga0207088_1107_pt1 | contig 15711 bp, 14 predicted proteins | sample Alteio_BWMinHeat_52_FD_153564 | JGI IMG/M metagenome (GOLD analysis project Ga0207088, IMG submission 153564) | Enriched cells from forest soil in Barre Woods Harvard Forest LTER site, Petersham, Massachusetts, United States -... | ecosystem: Environmental > Terrestrial > Soil > Temperate forest >... | reverse complement strand
GATATTGTTGATCGTCGTCGGTTGTCCCCACAATCCGAAATTAGCAGGAAACGGCGGCTTGAATCGGGGGTAGCCGCGCTTGCCTTCGAGGGAATCCATCATGGCTGTTTCTTCACCTACGATATAGGCCCCCGCGCCCTTATGCACGGTAAGTTCCGTGGAAAACGCAACACCCTCGCCACTCGGCTTGAACGTATCTTTCATGCGTGGACCGATAAATCCTTTCGCATATGCCTCCCCGACCGCGCGCTCGACCATCCTCACCCAATGTGCATATTCACCACGAATGTAAATGTACGCATGATCGATCTGCATGGCGTAGCAGCCAATAAGAATTCCCTCGATCATCTGGTGCGGATTGAACTCAAAAATTTGCCGATCCTTGAATGAACCTGGTTCCGATTCATCGCCATTGATGAGAAAATATTTTTTCTTATCGTTGGTCTTCGGCATGAATCCTGCGGCCAATGCACACCTTGCCGTGAAGGAACAGGCTGGCTCCTAAAACTTTTGCGACGCTTCGAAGCATCCCAAGCCATGGAAGGTGATATTGATCTGCTATATGATGTGGCAAAAAACATCGAGGGGCGCACGATCTGCGCGTTAGGCGAAGCAGCAGCCTGGCCCGTGTATTTCACCATCGAACGCTTCCGCGAAGATTTTGAAAAACGCGTGAAACCGGGTTTAAAAATTGAAAGCCCGAACCGAGTTCACGCACTTCGTCGCGGTGGGCTGGAACCGGTGCAGCTCACGGTGCCGGTGGTGGTGAGAGTATAATTTTTTCTATAATTAATGACCGCAACATTCCGAATTCAACGCTACAATCCTGAGAAGGATGAGAAGCCTTATTTTAAGGACTACTCACTTGAAAATCTTGACCCCACCTTCCGCATTCTCGATGCGCTGCATCGGATCAAGTGGGAGATAGATGGTACGCTAACGTTCCGTCGTTCCTGTGCACACGGAATGTGCGGCTCGGATGGAATGCGGATCAATGGCAGAAATGGGCTTGCGTGTGCGATGCTGCTCAAAGATGTTAACACAAGCAAGCCGATCCTTATCGAGCCATTGCCATTTTTGCCCATCATCAAAGACCTGGCTGTCGATCAAACGGATTTTTTCCGTAAATATGAGATGGTAAAACCGTGGCTGATCGCGAACGAGCCACCGCCGCAAATGGAGCGTTTGCAGTCCCACGCCGATGCGGAACTTCTGATGGAATCGACCAAGTGTATTATGTGTGCCTGCTGTACGACGAGCTGCCCATCGCTGTGGTCGAACGAAAATTATCTCGGCCCGGCCGCACTGTTGAAAGGATTCCGGTTCGCTTTCGATTCGCGCGATGAAGCGCCGGAAGAACACATGACCGCTATGGATTCACCCGACGGCGTCTGGCGCTGCCACACCGTTTTTAATTGCGTCGAAGCCTGCCCGAAGGACATCAATATCACCTGGCACATCTCACAAGTGAAGAAGGCGTTGGTAAGTTTGGAGCTATGACAACAATTAAACTCCCACCTTACACGGCCTTTTCAGAAATTCTGGCACCCTGTGTTGGAATATTTGCGTTTTTTCTTTCTAATGTATTAGGATCTAAACTTGGGAGGTGGGTTTTCGATGCTTCTGAAAATGCTTCGTCAAATGCATATATCTTTGGGATGGTCATCGGATTGTTCTTCTTTCTTTTAGTAAAACGAAAATCCTTCAAGGATAATAATATTTCACGACAATTTCCAACTTGGGTATTTTTACTCACAGCTATTTCATCGTTCTTTCTTTGTGAGATATTTAAGCAGCTTCACTATTGATTAGCGGCACAATTTCCATAGGGATGAATGTTATGAACTTGGAACCGCAAGCTTCGGCTTGCACTCTATAAGTGAGCCTCACCTTACTTTAGATCGAGGAACCCCGAGTAATTTCGGGGTTCTTCTGTTTTCTACCGAAAACTAAGCCCAGAATGGTGATTACAAGCATTCCGAGCGTTATTTTCCAGCCTGCTTCAAAGGCCGAACTCTCATATTTCATTTCGACACGATGCGTGCCGGTTGGTACTGGGATACTCCGAAGGCTTGTGAATGCACGCACGATCTTAACCGGATTGCCATCGACGTAGGCATGCCACGCAGGATAGAATAGGTCGTTAACTAAAAGCATTGCCGGTGCAGAAGTATGAGTCGTAACGAGCAATTCGTTCTCAGAAAAATTTGTAAGGATAGCAGTGTCGGTAATACTTGGGGGCGTGGAAGCAATACCTGGTGATTCACTTATTAACAGTGTTTTATGAATGTCGAAGTAGGGATCTGCATAGAACTTTGCAGCACCCGAATCTGCGGGCGTGACACGCCAATCGGAATAAAGTTTCACGAACGGAAGCGCATTCGGATATGGAATAAGTCCAGCTCCATCCTTCAACAGCCCTGCAGCACCCATGATCTGCGCGCGAGCCTCACTGTCCGCTGTCGGCGGAAACGGTCGCACGATGCGCATTGGGTTGATGTCACGTAGGCTATTAGAATCTATCGCGTCCTCGATACGAAGTCGGAGGATCATACTGAGATTACGTCGCATGGCGGTATCTTGCAGCCATATAAGTTTAGCTTGATCGTGCGAGTGGTGTTGAAAAAAGTGGATGACAGCAGGGTTTGCAGCGTCTTCGGCTGTTAGCATGTCCCGACTTACCGTATTGTGTTGTTGCGTGAAATCATTGTAATAGAGATCGATGAGGATCAGGCAAACCGCAAGGGGAAACACCCATCGGTTACCAAGCTTTCCGTATAGTGTCAGCAGAAGAAATCCTGCAACCAACACACTCATCATGAGCGATGGGAACAATAGCGTAGAAATACCGGGCCTCTTTAAGTGGCCTGGAAAAAACAGAACGTCGATCGTTCCGGTTACAGCAAGAAGATTTACGAGTACTACGACGATCGAGCACCAGAGCAGCAGGCTGCGGTGTCGCTGTAGTTCCGCTGGCTGTGTGAGAAACGCTTTCAATCCTATTCCGCCTAAAATAGTTCCAAGCAGCCAAACGAACCAAAGCATCCTCGCGGGCGCTCGTACCCGATCGAAGAGCGGGACGAATTTCCAAACGAGCCAATGGATCGGGAAATGTTCCCCAATGGCGTACGTGATCGCGAACAAGCAGAACCCTATCATAAACCACACATGGCGTGTACGGGCGTTATGCCGATCGTGCCGGTGTTTCCATAACACAGCTAACGCAAAGAGTGCGAAGATCTCTGCAAGTAGCGACCAATAAAAGGTTGCCTGCGCGGCCTGATTAAGCGATGCTGCATCTCCGGATTCGGCAAACATTTTTGGAACCAGAAATACCATCAAACCTCCCGGATGGATCCCGAAACGGCTTGCATCATAATAATTCAGGTGCGATCTGGCTGAGATTCCAGCCAGTTCAAGAGAGGGCAAGAGCTGAACCGCAGCAATGCCGCTTGCAATAACCACTGCGACGCAGAGGGAGAAAAATGGCCGAGCAGCAGCGATGGTAAAGCCAAATTCTTTTCTTCGGATCAGACATTCTGCCAGTGTATAGCAAAAGAAAAAAAAGGATGTAAATAGGAAGACTTGCGGCTGCCCTGCAAGGAAATCAAGGCCTAAGATCAGGCCAAGTCCAATGGTCGACCGCCAGGAACTCCAACTACGCAGTAGCAATAGTGTTCCCCACGGAAGAAGCGCAAGCTGATAGACGACCATTGGATGATTTTGGTCGGAAATAATTCGCGATCCAAAGCCAAAGGTAAAACCAGCGAGTAGCGCAACCGTACCGGCAACATGAAAGTGTTTTTTTAGTAGATAGAACACTCCGAGCGCCGCCAGAGGGAAATGTGAGACGGTGATGAGTTCTGGAACCAGCATTGGTAAATGACTCAGGCTTGGCGCGACCATTCTCGTGACAAGGATCGACAAAATATTTGTGGGATACCAAAATCCATTTTGGCCGTCGGCTAACACGGCGGGCAAGCTCCAATTATACGGATTCCAAAAGGGGAGTGTGTGCTTGAGGCCAAACATGTAGTAGCAATAGTCCCGAATGGGATATTCCCAGGAGGAGAAATCTTCCCAAAAAAAACGCTTGCCAAACACGAATGGCCAAAAGACGAGAACCGTAAAGAGCACGTACATTCCAGCCGCCGCTGACGTGCTAATAATGCGGGAAAGCCAGGGATGCGGGTTCGTTGTGAACTCTGCTACCTTGCCCTGAAACTCACGATCCGTTTGAGCATTCATGGAGTATTGCCCTGTTGTTTCCAACCAATAATGAGGACTAAAACCGAAATCGTGAGTGTGCCGAGGGTTATCTTCCATCCAAGATCGAATGCCGCACTATCGTAGTGCATCTCAACATCGTGAATCCCTGCGGTAACTGGCACAGCGCGCCCACCAGTAAAAGCACGTATAATTTTCGTTGCTTTTCCATCGACCGTTGCGCGCCAGGCGGGATAGAAAAGATCATTCACAAACAACATCGAAGGCTGAGACGCCATGACCATCATTCGTAAATGATTCTCATCATAAGATCTGAGGATAGCAGTATCTGGAAGCATTTTGCTACCCAGTAGTAGTTGAGGATTTTCAGTAAGCGATAGCTCTTTTGTGAAATCGATGCTGTTGGCGATAGACAGTGTATGTCCGTTCCTTCCTGAGTCAACGATCCATTGATGATAGAGCATTAGGAATGAAAGTGGGTGGGGAAGCTCCGATATTGCTCCGGTTCCAGAAACCATCGTAGCAACTCCCATTATTTCCATACGTCGAGTGGGATCTTGATCGGCAGCAAGAGCAGATTGAGGCAAGAGTTGATTCAGATCCCGCAGGCTGACAGAATCCTTCGCATCCTCGATCGGAAGGCGAAGAAACATTCCAAGATTTGCTCTCACCCCATTGCTATCTTCTCCGCGATCAATCAACAGTTTTGCATGATCGTTGTTGTGAAGATGTCTGAATGTTTGAATGAGAGAACTGGAAGAATCCTGAGCAACGACGATTTCACGATCGAGGGTATTGCGGTGCCAGGTGAAGTCCTGGTACCAAAGATCACCTGCAATGAGCAGCGCTGTGCATACCAACAGAAGTTTTGGCGAGAGCGATTGCCGAAAAACTGAAATAAGGAAAAGACCGGTCAGCAGGCTGGCAACAAGGGATGGAACTATAATTCGCGCCAAACCCGGACGGAGTAGGTGCGGTTTAAACACATAGTCAAATACGCCCACGAGCGAAAGTATATTAAAGGTGAGGAACACGCCAACAGCCCAATAAAAAAATCGTTTGTGACGTATCACAGCATCTCGTTCTTGAATCAGAATGTCAAGTCCAAGGCCGGTCAAAAGTGTGCCGATAAACCACAAGAACCAGACCATTCTGTTTGGAGCGCGGAAGTGATCGAAGATGGGAACGAACTGCCAGATCGGCCAGGAAACAATGAAATTATCTCCCAACCCAAAGCCTAAAGCGAAAATAGAAAAAGCGACGAAAAAGAAGAGGTGACGTGATTTCGGATCGTCCGCTTCCCGGCGCTTCCAATGCGCAATGATCGCGAATAGTGATAGAATTTCAGCAAGTGCGCCCCAGTAAAAGGTTGCTTCCCAGTACCAGAAATGATCATGGATCGTTGGGCTTTTGGGAATATTGAATCCAGGGTATTCGCCATAGAACTTGGGAACGAAGAAGTCGATAATATGGCCGAGGTGAAGCGAGGCACTACTGGCGTCGTCAAAATTCAAATGCGTCCGCGCAGAAAGGGCGACTAATTCCATCGAAGACAGAAGCTGCACACAAGCAACGCCTGTGGTGATGAGGATTGCGAGCGTGAAATACAAGAGCGGGGTTGAAGCATCCACCATTCCGTTCTTCTTTTGAAATCGAATTAATGTTTCCGCCACAGTAAACACACTTAAGAAAATTGCGATAAAGAAAAAAGTCTGTGGTTGTCCCGCAAAAAAGCTGATGCCAAATAATAGTCCAAGTCCTATCGCATAACGCCAGGATTTCCATGCCCGCATAAGCAGCAAAGTTTCCCATGGCAAGAGCGCAAGCTGGATGATCTGCATCGAATGATTTTGCTCAGCGGCCATGCGAACGCCGAAGCCCCAACACAGGCCAGCAAGCAATGCAGCAATTCCAGAAACTCTAAATTCTTTTCTCAGTAGCACAAAAACTCCGAGCGCGGCAAGCGGTAAATGCAGGAGTGTCATCGTCTCGGGAATGAGAACGGGCAAATGCGCGGCATGAGGCATTGTTAGCCATGTCATTCCGATCTGTAGAAGATTCGTAGGATACCAAAACCCCGATTGTGCGTCCGCCAACAGCGGCGACCACGCCCATGAATACGGATTCCAAAAGGGAAGTTCATGGACGAAGCGAATCATGTAAAAGCAATATTCGCGGATGGGATATTCCTGAATGAAAAAATCCTCCCAAAAAAATCGATGGCCGAGAAACACAGGCCAATAGATGGCAAGCATGAAGAGCACATAGATCGACGCAGCCGTACCTGTGCGTAGGTCGGAAGCATCGCCGACGATGCGTCTTCCAGCCCGACCTGTTAACTGAGGTGTGGCACTATCCTCTATGTGTTCTCCGTTACCCGATTGTATGGTCGATCGATTATTCAATAGGTCAATTTTTGTTATTGCTGCTTTCGGCGTTTTAGGGCTTTCCTGGATGCTAGGTCGTCCAACGGCCGCATTCGCGCAAGTTAGCTCTTTCCCAACGTCTATAAACAGGACGGGTTCACAATTTCATATCGCTCGGCTAAAATATGAGGGGGGCAGCGACTGGTATAATGGCCAGAGCGAGGAGCCGAATATGCTCCGATTCCTCCACGAACATACGAACATCGATGTCGATCCCAAGTATTTTTCGGTCGATGTGGCGAGCGATGAGATCTTCAATTATCCGTTCATATTTATGACTGGCCATGGCCGCGTCGATTTTTCCGAGACCGAAGCCAAACGCCTCCGCGCCTATTGTGATGCCGGAGGGTTTCTTTATATTGACGACGATTATGGGTTGGACACTTCGATCCGACGGGAATTAAAGAAAGTATTTCCAGAGCAAAATCTCATGGAGCTGCCATTTTCGCATGGGATCTATCATTGCCATTTCGATTTTCCTAATGGATTGCCGAAGATCCACGAGCACGATGGCAAGCCGCCGCAGGGATTCGGATTATTTAGCAACGGACGGCTCTCGGTGTTCTACACCTACCAATCCAATCCCAGCGATGGCTGGGACGACCCTGAAGTCCACGGCGATCCCGAGGAGAAACGCCTCGAAGGCCTCCGCATGGGAACGAACATTATCGTCTGGGCGCTGGAACATTGAGGAGTGCTAAAGTGCTAAGTCACTTTGCAAATCTTTTAAATCCCAATAATCCCATAAATCATGGTCCAGATAGTCACATCCTTTTAATAATTTCATCCCCGAACTCGCTGGTTTTCACTTCATGAGCACCATCCATCAGGCGGGCGAAATCGTAGGTGACGCACTTGGAGGCGATGGCGGAGTCGAGTCCATGAATGATGAGATCGGCGGCCTCGCCCCAGCCCATGTGGCGCAGCATCATCTCGCCGGAAAGAATGACAGAGCCGGGATTGACCTTATCGAGATTTGCGTATTTCGGAGCAGTGCCGTGCGTGGCTTCAAAGATCGCAGCACCCGTCACATAATTGATATTGGCTCCCGGCGCAATGCCGATTCCGCCAACTTGCGCAGCGAGCGCATCGGAGAGATAATCGCCATTGAGATTGAGCGTGGCGATCACATCGAAATCTTCGGGACGTGTGAGCACTTGCTGGAGGGTAATGTCGGCGATCGCATCTTTGATAAGAAGCGCGCCCTCGGCGAGGCGTTTCTTTTGAAGCTCGTTCGCTTTTTGTTCGCCAAACGCTTTTTTCTGATCTTCCCACTCGGCCCAAGTGAAGACTTTATCGCCGAATCGTTCTTTTGCTACTTTGTAACCCCAATCGCGGAACGCGCCCTCCGTGAACTTCATAATGTTGCCTTTGTGAACAATAGTTACCGACTTTCGCTTCAATCGAAGTGCATATTCGATTGCGGCGGAGATGAGGCGTTCAGAACCTTCGAGGCTTACGGGTTTGACCCCAATGCCAACATGCGGAGCATTCGCGCTGGCAGGGACGCCAGCGCCACGCGACCAATCTTCCACCTTGTCTTTCGTTCCAAACCGGATCTTGGCAAATGCTTTCGGAAATTCTTTTTCAATGAATGCGAGAACTTTGTTCGCTTCTGCGCTTCCTGCGGCCCATTCGATTCCGGCATAAATATCCTCGGTGTTCTCGCGGAAGATGACCATATCCACAAGCTCCGGACGCTTCACCGGCGATGGCACACCCGCGAAATACCGCACAGGACGCAAACACACATAGAGATCGAGCTGCTGGCGCAGCGCGACGTTCAGGCTTGTAATTCCTCCTCCGATCGGGGTGGTAAGCGGCCCTTTAATACCGATCAGATATTCGCGCATGGCGTCCAGCGTTTCGTTCGGCAACCAGGTGTTTTCGCCATAGACTTCGTTGGCCTTTTCGCCTGCAAAAACCTCGTACCACTCGATCTTTCGCTTGCCGCCATAGGCTTTTTCGACCGCAGCATCGAATACACGCACGGAGGCTCGCCAAATATCCGGCCCCGTGCCATCGCCTTCGATAAAGGGGATGATGGGGTTTGCGGGCACTTCAAGGCCCTTGGAGGTCATGCGGATCTTCTCGCCGCGTGTGGGTTTTACTAATTTTTTTGCGTCTATGCTCATGTTAAGGTATAAAAGATTGGCTGTTTGGCAGAATCCGGCGCAGAAACACAAACGGCATCAGTTTCATCCTGACAGGATAAAAAAATAGACTTTGCAGCTAAAACCCTATCGGCACATCAAACGCAAATGTGACATGCTTCGGATCGTTCTCTGGCGAGATCATAGATGGAGGAATACCGCCGGGATTCAGTATCTTTCCGCCACCACGAAACCAACGGTTCTCGAAATGCCAGAAAATGTAAGAGGTTGCCGCGCCAATGATCGCTCCGGCTAAAATATCCGTCGGATAGTGAACGGCAAGCGATGGACGCGAAAGGCTTACGGCCGTTGCGTAGAGGATGGATGGCGCGATCACATACCACTTCGGATAATGGAGCGAAATTCCGGTCGCGAACGCCCACGATGCCGTGGCATGGCCGGATGGGAAGGAATATCCTGTTACGAGCGTGTCGGGGAATACACAGCTATCGAGCGTGCAATAGGGGCGCTGACGTTGTACGATCTGTTTGAGGCCTTCGGTGAGGAGTCCGGAAACACCCACGGAGAGTAACGTACTCATGCCCGCATAAGCATGAGTTGTGTTCTTGGTTGCAAGTCCATAGATATAGAGTCCGGCAGGTACGCCGAGCACAGTATAGACAGCGGAATTGCTGAGCAATTCTGCAGGGTAATTGAGCCAGCCGGCTTTTGCTGCCCAATGATTTATTTGGAGGAGTAAGCGTTCATCGAGGTTGTTGGCGGAGCGGAGGACGGTGGTAGCGGTGATAGGCAACGAATCCTGCTGCGCCACGCACGGCTGTGCATTGAGCGCGAAAGTGGGAATCAGTATTAATAAACAAGTTCGAAGGCGCATCGCTTATTTCACCTTTATTTCAAGCACAGGATGGATTTCCCGGCAATTGGGGGACATGCCCTTGATGACAAAGGCGTGGGGTTCGTCGAAAAATCCGATACCGGTAATTTCAACCATTGGCGGTTTTACCGGAATAATGATCGCGCTATCGGGCGAGCCGATCAGACGTTCGATCGTATGACGTGCCACAATAAAATCTTTGCGATATGGGTCTGCTCCCGGAGAAGTTCCATCCGGAATCTCTGCGACCATTCGCTGCCCATTTATTGGATCTTCGAGCACGAGATGGTAATCTCCATCCACTTCTAAGGAGGCTTCCATGATCTTCGCGGTCAGGATATAAAGTGTGCGCTCAGCGGACAAGCGTGGAGTAGATTCGTCCACGAACGGCGCCGGTAATGCGTTTTGCTCAGCAATCGTTGTTGGGATGGGCTGGCCAGGGACAACGAATGAATCGCCTAATGTTTTCACTTTCCAGCGTTCAGAATGCGCGTGTTCGAAATAGCCGACTCCGACCGTGATGGCCAGATCGGCAATGACAAAGACCACGATGCGAAGAAATCCTAAAAGATCCATTTAAGGTAAACGGATTCAGCGCTGATAATAAAGCCCGGCCAGCATGGAGGGTAGGTCGCTGAGAATGCCATCGTAGGGACTTCCGTTGAGGAATTGGGTCATATAATCGGGAGAATCGATGGTCCAGGGAAAAACTTCATAGCCTTGACTTTGCAGCGAGGTAACGTCGGATGTTTGCAAACCGAGCGTCCATCGTGGTCCCCAGACTTTACCGCTCGGAAGGGAACGCAGAATATCGGGTGAAAGCTCGCAGAGGACTTCGGTCGAGTCTGCCAATCGGGCTTGCCGGTAGGCATTCAAAATATCGGTGGAGGGAATGCCGAATAGCACTCTGAATTTTTTTCCGAGACGTTTTGCACGGGCAACGGCAGCTTGTTGGGCTTCGAGCATTTTTTCTATGTCCGTCGTTACTTTCGGATCGAGCCAGACAAGCTGCAGGTCGGAACTATCGACTGCCCAGGTCAGGAACTCGTTCAGTGTGGGAATTTCTTCGCCGTTAATCAGGCGGGCATTGTCGCGGATCTGCTTAAAGGTAAAATTCCAGACATTGCCGAGAATATATGTTGTCTGGACCGTGCGCGGCCCGAAGGAATCGTCATGGATCAGAATCACTGTATCATCCGAAGTAGCATGCAAGTCGATCTCGACTCCATTGCATCCGAGATATTGTGAAAAGCGACCCATGGGAATACTGTTCTCGGAACGGCCAAGTCGGTCGCTGTTTCGTCCGCCGGCATTATTACCGAGCACATAAAATCCTTTTGGAGTTGTGTAAACCGGTCGCCGCCGCTCGATCAAAAAAGGGGACGAATCAAACGTTCCTCGAATGGTTACCGCTGTATCGACGCTATGTCCGCCCAGCGTGTTTCCACCATCGCTCGGAAGGATCTGCAGGTTTACACTACCGGACCGTGCGGAGCGTACAAACAGGTAATATCCGTCGAATCGCGCGGTATCGCCGGCAAGGGAACCTGCTGTTTCCACGAAGATCGCCTGCGATCCCGCATAAAGGCAGAGTTCCCCTTTGATCCAGAGAGCGACGACCGTATCGCCGAATGTTCCATTGCCCTGAACGACGGAATAAACGCCAGCAAGCCGCGTTCCCGCAGTGCTGTCGATCGGAGTGCCAGATGGCGCTGAAAGCGAAAGCGGGATATTGGCAGAGTTAAGCTCGCTGAGGCAGCTCACATTCAGGAGCAGCATCAAGCACAGCATGAGTCCTAATAGTGTGCGCATCTTAATAATGAATGGGATCGAATCGCAGATCGAGTTGCGGCGCAATGGAAACAATGCCGCGATAGCTCATATAGCTGAGCAGAACTTCGGGGCCAATGGATAGATTATCAGTCAAGTGCCAGTGATAGGAAGCATGACCTATCATGCCAAGCTCGAAACGCGAAGCCTGCGAGGTCGTTACGTCCGTCAATTTGGTTGTAATAATGTAGCCGCCGAGTGCAACCCCTGCCTCGAAATGTTCGGACTGCATCGATTCGTCTAACATGATGGGGACCGCATGAAGCGAGGCCTGTTCTATGCCGTTGGAACCGGAATCAGGCACCGTATATTTTTCGGTGACCAAAAGCTGATAACCGGTGAGAATACCCACTGCGAGTAAATGATTGGGATGCCACATTACGCGGATCATACCGTTATAACCGAGCACGTTTGAGCTTGCACCTGAGGGTAGTGCTCTACCATTAGTGTAATGCGAAAGCAGCGGTCCAAACTCGACATGGGTTTCGATACGATAGATCGAATCCGCAGCATTCGGCATCTGCTGCGCATTTACTTGATCCTGACAAGCAACAATGGTGAGCAATCCGCAAAGCAGGATGCCAGCGAATTTTGAGCTTGCTTTGGAACGTTTTTTCTTTTGCATCACAGTTGGAAAGAAAAGAAAAATTCCGGTATGATCACATACTCGTCGAATGAATCGAAGAGCATCCAGATCTGATAGGGGGTTCGGGAATATGTAACACTGATGCCCGTCGAAACTCGCGTGTTGCCGTAGAACGGTTGCTCGAAGGTGAGCGTCGCCCAGATGTCATTGACTCGATGTTGAAGCCCGTTGTCGTATAACGAGCTGATACGTGTTTGAGCGTAAATGATGTAATCAGCCGCCAGATGGAGGCTTAATGAGACTTTCTCAAACCTGTGACCGATCTCGATGATTGGCACATATGCCAGCGCGGCTGCGGTCGTGTTGTCGAATTCCCCGCCTAAGCTATAGGATCCAGCGAATCCGTTGAGGCCGCTTCCGATGGCAAAACTCAATCCATTATCTCCAGTATTCCATTGAACACCAGCTTCGAGCACATTCGTAAAATAATTTGTAGAGAGATCGCTATAGAGCGAGAAGGCCGGAGAGAGACCGTGTTTGTATTGAAAGTCCACGACGGGCGCAGGAACTTCCTGTTCGACGATGGCTTCGGGAAGAATGTCGATAGAAATACCGAGATTAAAAATATTCTCGCCGGTTTGGAGCGGGTGCGGCTCATAAAAATAGTGGGTGCTATCCGGAGAAGGACGAATATCTACTTGCGCCCATGCCGAAGCGTGGCTTAGAACAATAATCGTAACCGTAGTCAGAAATACCTTCAATCGGAATCCAAATATCGAAGTGGTTGGATGGAACAGGGTATTACAAACCTATCGCAATGTGATTGAATACGAAATTACGAAAGAAAATATGGCACCACTTCAATTCTGGATGTTCCGCTCAAAGGCTCGAATCAGGACAACGGCTCATTCGGTTTCCATTCCATCCGATAGCGGCTCTCTGTTTCTCCATCACACAACCGGAATCCGAGGCGCTCGTAGAATGCGCGGGCGCGGACGTTCTCCTTTTCAACATGAAGATAGATCGTTTTTCCGAACTGCTTTGCCGAAATTATTTGTGGCTCGATCATGCACGCTCCAATTCCCTTACTCTGATATTCCGGTAACAGCCTGATATCAACGATATGGATCGCTTCTTCGTCTTCGGAGTAGATATAACGTCCAATGGGGACTCCCTCCAGGAGTATGAGAAAGAACAGGGCATTAGGAATCGCGCTATATGACATGCGTTGTGCCCGAACCTGCATATTAGCTAACTGATGAATGGCTTCTTCATGCAACCCCGCCATACCGCTGAACAACTCGCGATGGGTTGCCTCGAAGAGGGTAACTTCGAACGGCTCGTCAGCGATGGTAACCGGTCGAAGGTGAATATTCACGGACTACCCTTTAGAATAATAATCCCATAGCAACCACTCGCTAAAGCGAGCTATCTGCTGTGGGATTGGAGTAAAAATGTCAGGCTCGCGAAGGAAAGATTCCACTCAACGCGATACATTGCATGAGCACCAGATACGGCGGCATATTATCGTGAGGCTGAGACCCACCGGCTACGCCGATCACGCCAGCGTTCATCGTTGTCCCATCTGTTGTTGGCCTGTAAAATGCCGAAGTTCCGGTAGGCTCCATGGCCGGAAAATTGTTGCCCGGACTGGGGTCGCTCGCGCCGAGGCTGTTGGCTTTCACCGGATGCGAATGGGATGGGATCTGATTTGTTGTGAGGGTTACGGCTGTCTCTCCACCCGTTTGCCCTTGTACGAAATTATTGCCATCTTCGTGTATCGTCACCCTCCCCACCACGTGGTCGGGCAATATTAATTTACCGTTACCCCCTACCGGATTTTCGGGTGCAAGCGGAGCTGCAACTGGCGACCTTTCGGGATTCTATCCAAACCCGACCGTTGCCAAGATCAATGGCGTCGTGCTGGGAAGTACGACAGCCACATCCGGGAATCTTCTTATCGGCCAGGGAGCAACAGGCTGGTTGACAGAGCCGGTGACAGGCGATGTAACCATCACGAATGGCGGCGTGACGACGATCGGCGCCGGCAGGGTTACAAGCGCAGACTTAGCCAATACTGCGGTATCCCCGGCCGCGTATGGTTCCGCTACGCAAGTAGGAACGTTCACGGTCAATCAGCAGGGGCAGCTGACATTGGCTTCAAATGTGACCATCGCTGGTACCGCACCAGGCGGTGCTGCTGGTGGAGATCTTACGGGCAGTTCCTATCCAAATCCGACGGTCGCAGCCATCAACGGCGCTACCCTCGGATCGACCACTGCTACCGCTGGTAACTTACTCATTGGCCAAGGCGGATCGTGGGTAACCGAACCAGTAACTGGCGATGTGACGATCACGAGCGCTGGCGTGACCTCGATCGGTGCAGGAGCGGTCACTCCACCAAAAATTAGTTCCACAGGAGCTACTTCGGGCCAATCCATAACGTTTGACGGAACGAACGTCGTCTGGGGCAATGGGATAACCGTTGCCGTCGTGGGATATTCAAGGACAGCCGTCTCCACAACGTACACCGCAACGACCACGGATAATATCGTTGCATGCAATACCACCGGAGGGGCGTTTACCGTAACACTCCCGTTAGCAAATTCTGTTGCCTCCGGGCACGTGGTGATCATAAAGGATGAAGGGCTTGACGCAAACGCGAACAATATCACGATCATCAGGCAGGGCGCAGATCTCATTGGCGCGAATACCGGCTTCGTCACCTCGCAAAGCATCACGCTCAAAGGCGGACTGAACCGCTATTACAGCGATGGCGTCAGTAATTGGTTCTTGTGGTAATTATCACATCGTTTGTCACGACTATGAAAGTACAATCGAACGGATCCATACAAAACCTTCCCATTGTTGGCGAAAGGAGTGATTCCAATAAGGAACCTTCCGTTTCGCGGCGTAATTTTATTCGCGCGGTCGGCCTCGCCTCCGGCGCTGCTGCGGCGGCGCCATTTATGCCGGGAACGGTCGGCAAAGCCGTGGCACACTCGATCATGGGAACCGGGTCGCCGGTGAAGATCGGAATAATGCTCGATCGCCTGAACCCGCGATCGGCAAACCTGATGAAAGGCCTGCATCTCTATATCAAACAATGGAGCGAGCGCCGTGGCGGGCGGCTCCCGGAGATCATTACCGAAGAAACAGGCGCCAGCCTTCATTCGCGCAGACAGATCGCGGAAAAGCTCATCGTCGCCGATCAGGTTTCCTTCGTGCTTGCGGCGGCTAACTCGCGGGCGATCGAGGGAATAGAGAAGATCTTCGAACAAGCGAACGTACCTTTGATCGAAGTAAGCGCCGGGGAAGTGATTCCAAAAAATGCCATTACTTCGCCTTACGTTTTTCGGTCAACGCTGAACCTATGGCAAGCACATGCCGCAATGGGTCACTGGGCAGCGACGAACGTCGGTAAACGGGCAGCCATCGCGTGTTCCCTGTTCAATGCTGGATTCGATTTCCATCGTTCATTCATCGCAGGATTCGAGGAAGCCGGTGGCGAGATCGCAAAACTTTTTGTTACGGGCAGTTCCAACGGAGAGCATCCTTTTGCCATTATGGAACCAATGAAGTCGCTTGGCGTCGATCTGGTCTATGGATCGTATTCCAGTTACGACTCGCTCGTGTTTGCGCAGGCCTATGCTG
>Ga0207088_1106_pt1 | contig 15753 bp, 15 predicted proteins | sample Alteio_BWMinHeat_52_FD_153564 | JGI IMG/M metagenome (GOLD analysis project Ga0207088, IMG submission 153564) | Enriched cells from forest soil in Barre Woods Harvard Forest LTER site, Petersham, Massachusetts, United States -... | ecosystem: Environmental > Terrestrial > Soil > Temperate forest >... | reverse complement strand
TTTTATTACCGCCTATCTGAACGATGTTATGGAGCAATTGGAGGGCCAGATCGCGTCGGCCAAAATAGCGATGGCCCGGTTGTCCTCCCCGCAGCTTTATTACGTTTTAGCGGGGAGCGACTTCTCTTTAGATATTAACGACACCGAGCAGCCAAAGCTCGTGTGTATGGGCAACAACCCCCAAAAGATACAGATATACGGCGCGGTATTATCCTTGTATGTGAACAGGCTGGTTAAACAGGTCAACAAGAAAGGCAAGCTGAAAAGCAGCCTGATATTTGACGAATTCCCAACCATTTACCTGAATAATATGGACAGCCTGATAGCAACCGCACGGAGCAATAAGGTAGCGACTTGTTTAGGTATACAGGACTTTAGCCAATTACGTAAGGACTATGGCAAGGAACAAGCTGATGTGATCATGAATATCGTTGGCAATATCGTTTCTGGACAGGTTACGGGTGATACCGCCAAACAACTTTCCGAGCGTTGCGGTAAGATCATGCAGGACAGGGAAAGCCTGTCCATTAATAGCCAGGACACTTCTATCAGCAAGTCGAAACAACTGGAATCAGCAGTGCCGCCATCTAAGATCGCAGCGTTAAGTTCGGGGGAATTTGTGGGTATGGTAGCCGATAACCCCGATGAAAAGATAGAGTTGAAAACGTTTCATTGCGAGATCATTAATGACCATGAAAAATTGAAAAGGGAAACGGATAACTATCAGCCTATTCCAACGTTCAGGACTATCGACAATTCTATCGTACAGTCAAATTATTTGCAGATCAAAGATGATATACAGGATATGATCGACGCGGAAATGGATAGGTTAGCCAACAATCCGGCTTTGACACATTTGATCATTAAAAAAGGGCAATAGAATTTTGTGGCGTTAATCATCTGTTTATTTGGGGTACACCACGACTCGCTTATAACCACTTTCAGAATTACGATATTCAATGGGAAGTTTGTCAATTGTTAAATACCGAATTATTAAATCAAAATTGTCCTTTCTTTGGTCATCATAAAAATACAATCTGTGTTCATCTATTGAATAATTGTTTTTGAAAAAATCTACGATAGTCGTCCTTAATTTCCTCGATTTGATATAGGTGCTATCATCATTATAGGTGAATGGAATTATGAATAGCAATTTTTTATTCAGATTTTTCTTCAAGTAGCGCCCAAGCGTATCTAATTTTTTTTCCTCATTATATGTGATTGGTTGCGGAAATAAATTTACGCTGCCTTCTACATCCGGAATTTCATCAATGATTTGAGTTGTAGGTATTACTTGAACTTTGGGAGCTACATCGATATTGACTGGTTTTTCAATTCGATTAGTTGGAACCTTAGTTGAAGAAATTACCAGAATTGAACCGATAACAAATACTACGATTGAAAAACCTACTACCTTAAATTCAAATCCAAACATTTTAAAAGCGTGTACTCCATCGGTTCCAATACCCTTAAACCACATGATAAAGCCAACGAAACAAAAAACACAGCCAATTACTATCAACGTGACTTGTAAAGTGTTCATAAGTGAATTTTATACGAATAAAAAATGTTCAAGGTACTACTTAGTTATCTTTTTAAGCACTTCCATATAATATGATTTGTCATGTGGGCGGTTTATTTTAATGACTGTTACACCATTCGCTTCCAACAATGTCAATTTGAATAGCGTGTCTCCCATTGCGTAGCCAGCAGGGATATAATAGTAAATTTTGTTATCGATAGGAAAGGTCTGTTTATATTGCTGTTGCCGGGCACGATAGGTCAATAGCCACCAAAGGTCGGTTTCTACAAAATCAAGTGTAAGACCGATAATGTGAATATCAACTAAGAAAAAAAGATCGATCCACGATTGTATATCGGCAACTTGTAGTCCTGCTTTCAATCGCTGAAACAATGGCGATTGTGCAACTTTTTTAGTTTTGTACTCCGGTAAGGAGGTTACATAGTTACGCATTTTTTGAAGTTGCCCACCATAATGTTCATAACCCAAATTAATACTTATGGGGTTATGGCAATCCCCATGAGGATGCCAAAACGTAATACCATCAACCAGGTATTTACGGAACACACTGTATAAAGATTCATTTACCAAACCTTCATTCTTTATTGGTTTTTCACCCTCCAATAAAAATTCATAGTTGAGTGTAATGATATGTGCAGGTCTTAATTCCCGGATCATTTGGTGAACCACGTTAGGTTCGATTTTGGAAACTTCGGTAGCAATAAACTTTTTAAGATCGACCTCTCTTTGTATACTGCCCTTATTGATGGCGGTTAAGAAAATCTTTTCGTAAAATAAAGGAAATGGTTTGTCCTCATCGGTTTGCAAATCGGGACACTCACAAAATTTCACAATCTTATTTAGCAAGTCTTTCCAGCTTACTCCATTAGAGGGAGTATTAACCCCGTTACCGATAAGCAAGGCAATATTTTTCATCATTCAGCAACTATGCAGAATAATTTTATTATTCGCAAATGTTATTATTCTTCCATTGTATAAGAAGAATGGTAATAAGAATAACCATACATTTTTAGGTCTTTGTACGTACTTTCGAGATCAGAAACAGAACCAGTTTCTAATCTGTTTGCTTCCGTTAAATTAAGGCTGCACCGTTCCAAATCACTTTCATCATTTTTCAGTTGAAATAGTTCCATGTAAGCCTCCGCCATATTCCGATAAGCATCCAAATTGTTGGGGTCGATTGCCAATATATTGCGGCAAATTTCAATGGCCGTGTAATAGTTCTCCAAGCAATTTACCCCACAGCACCACCCAAGCATTACATGTGCTGCGGCCATTCCATTTAAACTCCGTAACTGCGTCGGTTCGATACTTAAAGCAACTTTAAAACTATTAATAGCTGTGCATAAATTTTCTATTTTCCTTTGATGTGAAAAAGGAAATACTGTCGCATATTTACGCCCCTTTTGGTAATGTATTTCGGCATTATTAGGATAAATCGCGTCAGCTCTGCAAAGCAATTGAAGTGCTCTCGTTAAATCATAAGCAGCATTAAGATCATTGATATGACTTGCGTAATCTTCCAAAAAACTACTGAACATCAAAAAAAATTCCAGCGTAACTAACTTTCCTTTGTCCGCGTTGTTAAAATGATAAAGAGCTTTTTCGTCGAATTTAAAATTCCTTGTGGTGTATTTTGAAGGGTCGTCCGCATGTCTTAAATCTTCTAATTGCCAACATAACATTGCGGTATTGAACGATAAAATTGGGTTCTTTGGCTGTAGTGTTAGTAGATGTTCGTTATATTCTACAAGCCTCATTATTCTTTCCTTCTCTTTATCAGAATTATTTTTAAACAGTTCTTTTGAATTTATAACCATGAGTAATAATTTGGATCAAAATTAAGATAGAAAAACAATAGACAAATACATGAATACGTATATCGAGGAGTGCTAATTGTCGATAAGCAACTCATGTATTGCCAATTGAACATGCCGCAATCACCTTAATAACATTGAAATTTACTATCTTAGATTTGTGAAGGATGAAATATATTGAAGCATGAAAACACCTATAGCAAAGAACCCACAGCGAATTCCCCAATCAGTTATTACGTATTCTGAAACCACCCAAAATCCATTAGATTGGTATGGATTAACAGAAACGTCTAACTCTATTTTAAATGAATTGATCGCGTTTACAGGTCGGGAAGAATTAAAAGAATCTCTAAAGTCCGTCCCCGATCCGGGGCATTTGCAGGAAATAGAAGTTTTATTTCAGGAAGTTCACGCGATCAATAAAAACCCTGAGAACTTTAAAAGCCTTAGCCTTATGCGGGAGATTATAAATCAATATGCGCCTATTTTGCGGGCCATTTATGGTGCTGTATGAATAATAGCGTTCTTTAGGTTCCATTTTGAATATGAGTGCAAATGCCAATTTAAAGCCTGATTTTCTACCCATGTGGTTTTGGGATTTTGACTATGACAAAATTGACTGGCAGGCATCTTATAAAACGATCATAGCCCGTATCATTGAACGTAGCGATGAAACTGAATGGGCCGCGCTTCTACGTTTTTATGGCAGGAGTAAAGTATTAAATGCTTTGAAGAGCGAGATACCTTACCTCCACGATTATGCTATCGATGATGTTTCTAAATATTTTTCAATTCCAAAAGAAGAAATGTTATGTTACGTCAGGCGACAAATAAGACCAGGTAGCCAGTCCTTTCTTTGATCGGAAATCACTTAACGTCTTGCAATGATCGGAGTTTTATTTCACCTACACTGTGATAAAACTAAAAAATAAACACAGGTGGACCTTATTGCTTTAAATATTCTGAATAATTTTTGCATATCCGCAGCCAAAATATCTTAAAAGAGAGTTTTTTTTGCTGAATTACAATCAAACAACAATAGTCCGTTTTTTACCTCTATTTTATTGTTCCCGAGTTTCTTTTTTTTGAAAAAAAACTTTTATGAAAAACATTACAAAATTTCACAGAACACAAATCATCAAACAATTTAAAGCTATTTCTTTTTTTATTACAATCATTATTTTAATCCAAGCTGGCCAAAGTGCGTTTGGCCAAAGCGCTTATGGTGCTTCAGACTTAGAACGCTTCATCAGAGCCAAAGGCGTTAAAAATTTAGGCTCAATGGCTCACGCGTTTAATAATTATTCCGGCGGAAATTATTCAATTGATGGAGATTATATAACTATTGAAGTGAGCTATGACAACGGTAGTAGTGAGGTAATTAAAATGCATTATGAACCGGATGGGGATTATTTTGAAAATGTCAGGTGTATTAGTGGAGATGAATGCCTTTATAGTTTCGTAGCAGCTAAAACAATTGTTGACATCATTGTTCCAGACGGCAAAAAAACATGCGTAGAGCATTTTTTTCATACCACATTAAGGGCGATGTCCGGTCAACAGATGGCAGCAGCAGCGTTAACTTCAATGTGGTGGGATTGGGAAGGCAAACAGTGCAATTAACAATAGATAAAGTGCCATTGTCGTCATAAGTGTATAATCCGATCAGATAAAACAAAGAAAATGGTTTGCTCTTATCGGGGTGTTTGAGCTACGTTAATCCATCCAAAAATGTCAAAAATGGTATAAGGTGTTCGATTGCAGTCCCTCTCTCTCCGCAACCTTACAAACACGCGTGATCAAAACCCACTAAAATCATCATTTAGTGGGTTTTATCGTTAACCAAACAAGCATCATCAAAACCAGCTAAATCAACAATTAGTGAGTTTTGTCGTTAAGGGTTACTTAAAATTCCTACCTTTATAAAACACCTCTTTCGCAGGTAATTTATCGCGAGGCGTATTACGTTCATTAGCAACAGGTTTTGTTGTTTCATCTGCCCGAGCCAAACTTAATATAGGTAAATCGGTGTTATTAGAAGCTGTCAATCCTGCTAATAAACCATTCAAATTGAAACAGCGTTTAACTATTACATGCACAACTTCGCCTTCACGTTCTAACTTACCCTCAACCATCAATAGTTTTGATTGGACGATCTCTTTGCGGTATTGATCGAATAACTTTTGAAAAACAACAAGGTTTGATACACCAAACTCATCTTCAATAGTAATAAAAACAACACCTTTGGCTGTGCCTGGCCTTTGGCGAACTAATACCAATCCGGCAACTTTTACCATATCGCCATGTTTAACATTAGTCAGATCAGCCGTAGAACGAACATGCAGTAAACGTAACTTTTCCCGCACAAAACTAACCGGGTGCGCTTTTATGGATAATGACGTAGCTGCATAATCCTGTACGACATGCTCGGAAGCTGTCATCAATGGTAATGCAACCTGTGTTTCAATAGCGCTTTCGGACGGTTGCCCTTCAAATAAAGCAACCGGACTATCAGCCAATGCGGATACTTCCCAAAGCGCTTGACGGCGATCTATTCCTATGGAACGAAAAGCATCGGCATCAGCGAGGTTTTCTAATGTGGTCAATGATACCCCTATATTCAATAATTCGGAAATTGTACTATAGTTGTGGCTTCGCGCATTTACCAAACCTTGTATATCTTCCTCGCTTATACCTTTAATATGCCTGAATCCAAGCCTGATCGCATGATAATTACCCGCTTTTTCCTCCATCATATTATCCCATAGCGAATAATTGATATCGACCTCGCGCACCATAACACCATGTTTCCGCGCATCAATAACCAATTGCGCAGGCTGATAAAAACCCATTGGCAAACTATTGAGTATGGCCGTGGCAAATACATCGGGATAATAACATTTGAGCCAGCAGGAAACATAAACCAATAATGCAAAACTCACCGCATGGCTTTCCGGGAAACCGTAACTGCCAAAGCCCTCTAACTGTTTAAAAACACGTTCGGCAAACGTTCTGTCATAACCTTTGGCAACCATGCCTTCAACCAGTTTTATTTTGTGCCGGCTCACTAATCCCTTGGCTTTAAATGTCGCCATGCTGCGCCTTAACTCATCAGCTTCGGCTGGCGTAAAGTTTGCTGCCACAATAGCGATCTGCATTGCTTGTTCCTGAAATAGGGGTACACCTTTGGTACGGCTAAGTATTTCCCTTAATTCCTCTTTGGGATATTCTTCCGGTTCTTCACCATTGCGTCTGCGTAAATAAGGATGCACCATATCGCCCTGTATCGGCCCCGGCCTTACAATAGCTACTTCGATCACCAGATCGTAGAATTTGGTTGGTTTTAAACGGGGCAACATCGACATTTGCGCCCGGCTCTCAATTTGGAACACGCCGATAGTATCGGCATGGCTTATCATTTCGTAAACCGCCGGGTCATCCTGCGGGATGTTGGCCAACGTGAGATCAAGATCATAATGTTTTTTAGACAGATCGAACGCTTTGCGGATGCACGTCAGCATACCCAACGCCAATACATCTACCTTTAAAAAGCCCAAGGCATCAATATCATCTTTGTTCCACTCAATACAGGTACGGTCTTCCATCCGGGCGTTCATAATAGGGCATAGGTCGGATAATTTACCCTCGGTAATCACAAAGCCTCCCGTATGCTGCCCAAGCTGACGCGGAAAACCCATCATTTGTGCGGTTAGTTCTAAGGTCTTTCGCAGATGCGGGTCTTCGGGTAGCTTTATCTCATCAAAATCCCATGCCGTACCCGAAAGCTGGTTGATGGTATCAACAGACAGGCCCATCGCTTTGCCCACATCCTTGATTGCACCTTTGTGATGTAATTGGGTAACAGTAGCAACAATAGCAGCCCTGTCGCGCCCATATTTGTTGTAGATGTATTGCATTACTTCTTCCCTGCGCTCATGTTCAAAATCTACATCTATATCAGGTGGCTCGTCGCGGGCATCCGACATAAACCGGGCAAAAAGTAATTTGAATTTGGTGGGGTCTACCGAGGTAATACCCAAACAGTAACATACAACCGAATTGGCTGCCGAACCCCGACCCTGGCATAATATGCCCTGCTCACGTGCAAAGCGTACATAGTCATAAACCGTTAAAAAGTAGGACGCGTAATCCTTCTTTTCCATAAAAGCCAGTTCATCTTCGATCTGTGTTTTTACCTTTTCGGGAATGTTATCGCCAAAGTGGTCTTTCGCACCTTTCCAGGTTAAATAAACAAGCTCTTCCTGTGTGGTACGGCCGCTTGGGGTTAGCTCTTTGGGATAAACATATTTCAGGCTATCGAGCGAGAAATTGCAAGCCTCGGCAATAAGTTCGGTATTACGCAGCGCATCCGGGTACTGGCGAAATAAGCGGTGCATCTCACCAATTGATTTCAAATGCCGCTCCGCGTTTTGATGTAGCCTAAAACCTGCGTTGTGGATGGTACATTTCTCACGTACACAGGTTAAAACATCCTGTAACTGTCGCCTTTCGGAATGGTGGTAATGCACATCATTCGTCGCTACCATAGGTACGCCTAATTGTGATAGCCTGTAAAGCTTCTTGGCATCATCCCCGGTATAGGAGCGTGTTGCAGCCAGATAAAGGTCATTACCGAAAGCTTCGCGATATTCTTTTAACGCATCCTTAAAAGAGCTGTCAAGATCGAATAAGGTGTTCAATGCTAACGGTGGAACGGTAATAAATTTGATGCCCTCGGCATGGGCGTATACATCTGCCTTGTACAAATGGCAATCTCCTTTTTCCGCTCTTAAATTACCTGTGGTCAATAACGCAGAAAGCCTGCTGTACGCCGCTGTATCGGTAGGGTAAGCTAACAAACTCGGCCCGTCTAACAGGTCGAGCCGGCAAGCAGGTATAAACCCGATGCCTTTGGCTTTTGCAGCGACATGGGCACGAACGATACCCGCAAGCGAATTGCGGTCGGTAATGGCAATTTTGGTATAGCCATACGCTGCCGCTTGCTCCACCAATTCATCAGGATGCGAAGCTCCGCGCAGGAAGCTGAAATTGCTGGTTACCTGTAGCTCTGTGTATTTCATGCAAAAAAACCGTGAATGAACCATTGATGTGATTTATCCTCTGTGTAATGGCCTGACCGGAACAGCCAGTAACGCTGCCCTTTCTCATCTTCTACATAATAGTAATCGCGATGTTCCCCTGCGTCTAACCACCATTCCCGTTCGATGCGCTCCGGCCCATCCGCTTTTTGATCTGATGCCGTATACCTTTATAAATAAATAACATGGGGGGATAATCGGGTATTGGTGCGGTTACCTCGATCAATTCAGGTTTGGCTAAGAGCTGTGTTGGCCTCGGTTTATCATTACTCCAGTTGATGGCTGTTTTCTGTTGTAAAGAGTGTGCAAGCTTAACGGATCGCTCCGGCCAGTAATGCTCATCGGGTAAGTAACGATGTATCGCACCCGCACCAACCTTACCCGCTAAACGGTCGAGGAGTTCCGCAATGTTTAAATCATCTAAACCCGGTTTGCCTGCCCATAAAGCTTCCTGCACCGGGTCAACATCTTCTACCTTTGGCGCTTCAAGAGTAAAAAGTTCTATCCCTAAAGCGGGTTCAATGGTCGCTATTTTAAGTTCGAATAATTTAAAGAGATGTGGTATATGATATGATGCCCGGTTGGTGCCAATATCTACAGCTACGATTTTACCATCTATGCGGTAACATTTCAGGATAGCCGTACGCAAACCTTTGCCTTCCTGTTTAAGCCGTTGACAAAGCACTTCTAATAGCTTGTTTATAGCTATCTCTATTCCGGTTGCGGTACAAATAGGCTCCAAGCAAGGTAAACGTTCTTCATAGGGTTGTATTGGCCTTAACGGGATGATAGGCTCGTCCTCCAAACCTAAAGCCTGGCCTAATCTTAAAAGAAAGCTATCGCCGAAACGCCTGCGCAAGACAGATCGTGGCATACTGATAAAACTATTAATGCTTGTTAATCCAAGTTTTCGTAAACGTTGTAAAATAGCAGGTTCAAGACGCAACGCAGCGGGCGGTAACGAGAGTAGTGCTGTTGTGTGTTCGTTAGTTTCTATGATAGGCGTTACTTGCCCGAAACGAGAGATAGCCCAGGCGGCGCCAACGGTATCGGCCATGGCAGCGCGCACATCATAACCTTTACTTTTTAACCGGATTACTATCTCTTTTAAATAAGCTCGCTCACCACCCCATAAATGTGCGCATCCACTTACATCTAATATCAAACCATCAGGCAGGTCAACGGCTATAATAGGCGTATACCGGATGCACCATTCGCCCAAAGCTTTTAAAAGTTTAGCAGCCTTTTCAGGCATATCATCAATAACGTGTAAATCGATAATGATCGCTTTTGCATCTGCTACAGCCATACCACATGTTACACCTTGTGCTTCGGCTAATTTATTGGCTGCCGTAATAATGAGCCTGCTATGGTCTTTTACCGCAAAAACAAAGGGAATGTTTTGAAGCGCCGGTCGTTTGACAGCTAACCAATCCGTCAATAAATAACGAAACCATATCGTAACAAAGCGTTTTTGCATATCATCCTGCCTTCCTGCTTTGTGTTTGTAATATTGGTTTATTGATCAGTACAAACCCACCTGCCGACCACACCAGTTGAAAAACGCCCGGACTACCATTACGAACTTTTAAAAGTTCAACGTTCCATCGCGGAAAACCAACGCCCGGCATGTCACCCTCTAACTCACTTGGTAACGGGCTTATTTTCCATCGCGCTACACAGGTTGTAGAGGTAAGTTTTCGCAGATCGTTACGAAGCACAAAACCTGTTACTTTACTTTGTTCGACCGCTAATTGCAGCCTGCGTGATTGTGCAAATGTTATTTCACGCAGCTCTCCTACAACAGCAGCCAAGCCCTCACATTTAAGGGCTTCTTCCATTGCCCACAATACATCCCGCTCCCGTTTAACATCAATGAATATGATGCGGTCAGGCTCAACGCCAAATGCTTTTAATGCAGGTGGGAAAAGTTTACGATCTGTTCCAATCCACAAACATGCACCGCCATTTTGCATTAGGATAGCTAATAAGCCTGCAATAAAACCACCCGAGGCTGCTGCATGTTCTACTTCTTCGCTTAAAAACTCGTGTATTGTCCCAACCGGAAAAACGCCATTTGGGAACGCTGCCTCTATTTCACCCAAACCAATACTTTCAGCAGAACCTATCGGCGTTTTAAATCCCTGCAAAAGTAATATCTGCTCTTGCAACTGACTGATGATCTGCTTCTTGGTATCGGGCATATACTTCAACTTTGGGGACGTAAAGATATGCTAATATTTTTAGCATTTTATATAGATAATTACAAAATAATTTTCACTTTTGTTTTATGATGATGCAAAACACTTATTTAGCCAATGAAGCTAAGGCTTGGGTAAAACGTAAAGATGGCGTGGGCGAGATTATACGGATTGTATTAGACATTGAAAATGATGATCTGGTAATAAGTTACCTGCTGTTTAATGCATTTGAAAAAGACCCGGAATATCTTGGCCGAATACTATTTGATGCAAAAGGCTATTGGATATATGATGGGCAAATGCTTACGGTTGATGAGCAGGAACAGGTAGCCAAATTTATTATAAGCCACTTAAAACCTAACTCATAAGTCTACAATTTTTATCATGATATTAGTATACTTTTTAATCGTTAAAATGCTTTCTCAAACTGTCAAAATTCAAAAAATTCACCTTAACAGTTAAATGTCCTAATCATCATCCCTGAAAATAAAATGTATATAACTTATTATCTATCAATACAATAAAAACAACATTCCCTCCCTCTCCGCAAAGCAATATATCGCCCCGGGCAATAGCCGGGGCATTTTTATTTTGCAGCGTTGCCAAGCATAGTTTGAGTATAAGCGGAAATAAAAATGAGAGATAACGAACGGCGATATATTGATTTAGCTCCACCGCAAGGGTTTCGGCGCAGCAATCTGCCGCAGGCAATCCCTCTGCTCCGCCAGGCTATATCAATGATTTAAACCCACCTCGTTGTAGATATAACGACTTTATAATCATCGTATTGCATTCAAAAAAATATAGTTAAAAAATGCTGTTTTGATAAGTTACGTCTTGTATTTTTGATTCAATCAAAGTAGAATGACCTTATGCAAAGCGTTTTTTCACAGACATTCTTTCACGGTACAAAGGCTGATCTCAAAATCGGTGACCTGATAGTTATTGGTATGAACTCTAACTATGGACAAAGAAACCGAGCGAAATACATATACCTCACCTCGACATTGGATGCTGCCATCTGGGGTGCTGAACTGGCCTATGGCGAAGGAGACCAACGGATATATTTAGTAGAACCGATGGGGCAGATCGAAGATGACCCTAATTTAACGGATAAAAAATTCCCGGGTAACCCAACCAGGTCTTACCGTTCAAAACACCCGTTCAAGGTTGTGGGCGAAATCACGATCTGGCAGGGCCACGCTCCCGACCAAATCAAAGCCATGAAAGGTGGATTGGAAAAATTGAAGGAACAAGGTACCGAAGCTATAGAGGATTAAGCACCAGTCACTGGCAATTACCCATTTTTGTTGTTTTGGTGGTTGTATTGCAAAAGCGGGCATATGTTTTGTAAACTTTCTGACTTTATATTATTTAGCTTAAAACTCTGTCCGTAAGTGCTTCATGCAAAACGTCATACCAATACCGCTGCCGCATCTGGGTACCTATCTGAACATCATCGGGAACACTTACCTTTATTAGACCTGTTAATTATCATCCACACCTTACCGGTTACGGCACACACGTAAACCCTGATCCGGTGCTTTGCCACTCGCTTCGTAGTTGGCCTGGAAAGAAGATTCGCAGCAAAAATCGCCGCCAATCCAGCCCCCGCCTCTCCAAATCCTCCCCGGAAGGTCGTCGGCTCCGTTACGCTCATGCCAGTCCCAGCACCACTCCCGCACATTGCCCGCCATATCGTAAAGCCCTAACTCGTTTGGTCTCTTACTGCCTGCCGGCTTTGTTTTATTATGATTGCTTACTAACGTGGCCCATGCCCATGTTCCCGTTAAATAATGATCTCCCGAGTTTTTCCAATACCAGGCTACATCATCAATATTATCGCTTCCGCTGTAAGTGTAATTTTTGCTCATCTGGCCTCCGCTCGCGGCATATTCCCATTCCGCTTCTGTCGGCAACCGGTAACCGTTTGCGTCCTCATTAATGGTTACTGTCCATTTGATATCATCAATAGCGTTCGTATTGTTCGGGTCTTTTTTATCCTTGTCTATATTGTAATAAGGTTTTAAGCCCGCTTTTGTGCTCCTTTTATTACAGTATTCAACGCAATCATACCAGTTTACCGTTTCTACCGGCAAGTTGTCACCCCTAAACTTCGAGGGGTTACTTCCCATCACTTCAATCCATTCTTTCTGAGTTACTTCATATTTGCCGATATAAAAATCGGGCACGGTTACTCCTTTCCCGTAATAGTGCGATTTGGTATTTACAAAAGCGCCGCCTTTCACTAATACTAAATCATCGGGTACTTTTTGCGAACAAGAGCTCACAGTAAACATGAGTGCTGTTAAAAACAAGATAAATAGTTTCCTCATTGAGATGCATCTGTTAAGCTGACAGGAAAAATGCAGGTCGCAACGGCCTGCATTAATTATTCTAAAATTGCAAACGATGGTTTACAGATCTACCAAATTGTTGCGTTTATCGATCCGCTTTTACCATTATATGCCTCTAAAGCCAATATTTGGTAATTATAGGCCCCAAAGCCCTGGCCCCCGTGAGCTTTCCAGTTATTAATATGGTTGGCCATGGTAATAGTATGGTTCGCCCCTTTTGTTGAGCCGCCCCAATTATCCAGGTATTGCCAAAAAGTTGCTGTACCCTGTATGGAGGGCTGATTGACCTGCTGGTGTTTATAGAAGGTGTAGGTGTGCCCGTCGCTGCTTACGGTATTGATAGCCGAGCCGGTAGCAACAGAGCCAAACTCAGTCACATAATATTCAATAAGCGGACTGGTGGTCCACCCATAAATACCTACAGAATTATAACTGCCGCTCAGAGCGCCTACATTATAGCCCCGCGTTCCGGCTGAGCCCGGATTATAGCCTTTACCAACTACCACATCGCCAACATTGCTGTAGGTAGCCGAAAAATTGCCCGCCGATCCCTGGGTAATGCTTGCCGATCCGCTTGTGAAATAACATTGCCAGTAGAAACCGCCGGTAGTACCCGTTGAGCTAAAACTTTGACTAAAATCGGGCAGGGTTGCCATAGTTGATGCCGGCGCTACCTGTTCCGAAGCGCTTTTTGTACAACCTGTTAAAATTGATGAGCCTGCAGCTAATGCGATAATCGCTGCGCCAAAAGCAGCCTTTCTGGCTACTCCCGGCAGGAAGTGGTTTTTTTTCATAATTTATTGTTTTTATTGGTTAAATTCTAACAATTATTAACTATCCGGCCATTCATCAACATCCCTGTTCCCGGCATCGCTTTAGCTTATGAATAAATTATATTATAAGCCAAAAAATGAAAAATTCTTATAACTGGTTTATATTAACAATAAATGTAAAAACATTTTTTAAAATAACAATCGATTGCAGTAAATATATTTAAAAAGCTATTTATAAGCACGCATTAATCAATAATTAGCTGGCAAAAAATATAAAAACGTCGTTACGGCAAGATATTTCACCAATTTAAGCCATTACCTAAATTTTCTTTTATTTATAATAATTGCATCTTACAGAAATAAAATTTCCAAATACAATGCTTTAAAGTCAAGACCAGATCCATTTCACTTACACATCAAACCCCTCACCAATAATTTTCAGGATAAAAACAGCACGAAAATCAACGTCCCATATTAGTGATTTAAGTTCCGAATTAAATGAAACCGATTGCTAATAAATATATGCTTATTGATCTATATCGATTAAATCCTGGATACAGGGCGGCGAAATCGCGGATATTACTATTTTGTATAATTACAAAAAAACATATCATAATAATTAATATTCTGTAAATGGGATTGAAATATGGCAGTAACAAAAAGTCGAAAGCGGGAGTATGTTTATGGAAGCTCTCTTGCAAAGGATTAGCGCACCCCTTTCTAAGCGACGTCTCTACATTTCCGCCCATCTCCTGCTTAAAAAATAACCGCAGTTCGTTTTCGGCTACAACAACAGCAGATTTGGATACACCTGCCCCTTGTTTGTTGTACACCTTTGTCATATCAAAAAAACATAAGATGAAAATAATAGTAACAGGTTCATTAGGGCATATCAGCAAGCCGTTAACTATAGAGTTAGTGCAAAAAGGGCATGAGGTTACAGTGATCAGCAGCAATCCCGAAAGACAAAAAGACATCGAGGCGCTGGGCGCTACTGCCGCCGTCGGCACAATGGAAGATGCCGGCTTCCTGGCAGCTGCTTTCGCGGGCGCCAATATTGTTTACGTGATGGAAGCATTAGGCGCTCACCGTTTCTTCGACCACGATCTTGATATGAACGCCGCCATCAGCAACATCGTTAACAATTACAAGCAGGCTATTGAGCAGGCTGGTGTAAAAAAGGTGGTCCACCTGAGCAGCATTGGCGCACATACCGGTAAAGGCAATGGCATTCTTGCTTTTCATTACCATGCCGAAAATATTTTAAACAAATTGCCTGCCGATGTTGCCATTAAATTTATGCGCCCTGTTGGCTTTTACTACAATATGTTCGCATTCATACCAACCATCAAAGCGCAGGATGCTATTATTGCAAACTATGGTGGCGATGATAAAGAACCCTGGGTTTCACCCTTGGATATTGCGGCTGTTATTGCCGGAGAAATTGAAAAACCTTTTGAGGGCAGACAAATCCATTATATTGCAAGCGATGAAGTTTCGCCCAACCAGGTGGCTGCTATGTTAGGCGAAGCGATCGGAAAACCTGAGCTCCAATGGATCGTCATTCCTGATGAACAATTGCTGAATGGCTTGTTAACCACGGGAATGAATCCAAACATTGCCAAAGGTATGGTTGAAATGAATGCAAGCAGGCGTGGCGGTGTGTTGTATGAAGATTATGCCCGCAACAACCCGGCTTTAGGAAAAGTAAAGCTTACAGATTTCGCAAAAGAATTTGCCCTTGTGTTTAATCAAAAATAAGTATATTGTGACATGGTAGGCATACAACCGCTCCGCATTAAAACAATAAGCGAGTACCACCAGGTTATGGGGCTTCCCAAACCGGAACACCCGTTAATCAGCGTCATCAATTTCGAATCCATTAAACATATGCCCGGCAGCGGGTCAGTTAGTATCGTATTCGATTTTTATTCTATTTCGCTTAAGCGGAATTTTAATGCCC
>Ga0207088_1105_pt1 | contig 15763 bp, 15 predicted proteins | sample Alteio_BWMinHeat_52_FD_153564 | JGI IMG/M metagenome (GOLD analysis project Ga0207088, IMG submission 153564) | Enriched cells from forest soil in Barre Woods Harvard Forest LTER site, Petersham, Massachusetts, United States -... | ecosystem: Environmental > Terrestrial > Soil > Temperate forest >... | reverse complement strand
TCCGCCCGAGGTCTTGCCTTCACCACCGCCGTGCGGATGATCGACCGGATTCATCGACACGCCGCGATTATGCGGACGCTTTCCCAGCCACCGCGAGCGTCCCGCCTTGCCGATGGTTACATTCTCGTGATCGAGGTTTCCCACCTGCCCGATCGTCGCCATGCAGTCCTGCGAAATCTTGCGCGTCTCGCCCGATGGCAGCTTGACCAGCGCGTACTCTTCTTCCTTCGCGATCAACTGCGCCGCTCCACCCGCCGACCGCACCATCTGCCCGCCCTTGCCCGGCTTCAGTTCCAGATTGTGGATCTGCGTGCCTGGCGGAATATTCCGCAACGGCAACGCATTGCCGACAAGTATGTCCGCCTCGGGACCGCTCACCACCTTCTGCCCAACCTTCAGCCCTTCCGGCTGAATGATGTAACGCTTCTCGCCGTCGGCATAAGCCAGCAGCGCAATGCGCGACGACCGGTTGGGATCGTACTCAATCGTAGTGACGGTCGCCGGAATCCCCGTCTTGTCGCGCTTGAAATCAATGATGCGGAGCTTGCGCTTGTGCCCGCCGCCGATAAACCGCATGGTCGTGTCGCCCGAGTTGCGGCGACCGCCGGTGCGCGGCTTGGGCTCGAGCAGCGGCTTATGCGGACTCGTGCTCGTGATGTCGTCATTGACCAGCGTCGTGCGATAGCGCAACGTCTGCGTCGTCGGTCGATAAGTCTTGATTGGCATAATCAGCTCTTAAGTTCTGTCGTTGGTCGCTGGTCGTTGGTCCTTCGCAATTCATTTCCTCATCGGCCAACGACTAACGACCGACGACCAACGACGGTTCTACAAATTCTGCGCGTACTCCGGCATCTTCTCGCCCGCCCGCAACCGCACGTACGCCTTTTTCCAGTCCGGACGGTAACCCGCGAACTTCCCGCGCCGCCGCTCTTTTCCCACATACGTCGCGGTGCGCACCGAAAGCACTTTCACCTTGAAAATCGACTGCACCGCCTGCTTGATTTCCGTCTTGGTTGCCTTTGGTTCCACCTGGAAGACCAGCGTGTTCTGGTTTTCCTTGATGGCCAGGCCCTTCTCGGTAATCACCGGCCTACGAATAATCTGGTATGCGGATTTCATATTGCCTAGGCCACCTCCGCCGCTTTTTCATGCCGCGTGCGCCGCCGGCGCTCGCTGGTTGCCTTCTTTGCGCCTTCTTCTTCCCCGGTCTTGTGCTTGCGCTTCGACACTGAAGACTTCAGCGAAACCTGCAGCTTCTCAATCGCCGGCTGGGAGAAAATCACCCGGTCATACTTCAGCAGATGATAGGGATGCACTTCATTGCTGCGCACCAACTCAAGCCCCTGGATGTTGCGGGCGCTCAGTGCCAGGTTGTGATTCTCGTGCTTCGCCTCTTCGACGATCAAAACCGTCTTGTCGACCTGCAGCGAGTTCAGCGACTTGCGGAATTCCTTGGTCTTCACTTCTTTCACGTCGAACGAATTCACCACGATCAACTTGCCGTCCGCCAGCTTCGCGGCCAGCGCCGAGCGCAGCGCGCCCAGCAGCTTTTTCTTGGGGAAGCTGTAGTCGTAGGAGCGCGGTTGCGGACCATGCACCGTGTAGCCATGCCGCCACAGTGGCGAACGGATCGATCCAATGCGGGCGCGCCCCGTGCCCTTCTGCTTCCAGAGCTTTTTGCCCGAACCGGAAACTTCCCAGCGCCCTTTGGTTTTGTGCGTACCGGCGCGCTGCGAGGCGCGGTAATGCTTCACCGCTTCCCACAGCAGATCTTCGTTGACCGCGCCGAAGATGTCATCGGCGAGGTCCATGGTCCCAACCTTCTCGCCGCTCAAATTGTGTATGTCGATAGTTGCCATATTGCTTTTCGTCTTTTGGGTTAGCCAACGACCAACGACTAACGACCAACGACTGCTCCTATGCCTTTTTCGCCGCGCGCTTGGCCGCCTTCAACGGATCCACCGTCGCCGACCCTGCAAACCCACGCCGCTCTCGTGGCGGTTTCTTCGCCTTCGTAATGATGAGATAGCCGCCCTCAGGCCCAGGCACGCTGCCCTCGACCACCAGCAGATTCTCGTCCTTGTCGACTCCGAGCACCCGCAGGTTGCGCTGGGTCACGCGGGCGTTGCCCATGTGCCCCGACATCCGCATGCCCTTGAACACGCGCGACGGAAACGCCGACGACCCAATCGAACCCGTGATCTGAAACATCGAACCGTGCGACTTTGGGCCACCGGCAAAATGATGCCGCTTCACCACACCCTGAAATCCCTTCCCTTTGCTGATCCCGACGATGTCGACAAAGCGCTCGCCGTCGAACATCTCGACCAGCACCCGGTCGCCCACTTTTACCGAGCCTTCACCATCGGGCGTGCCGTCGACTTCCAGCGGCACTTCGCGCATGAACTTCACCGGAGGAAGATTGTTCTTCGCCAGGTGACCCTGCGCCGGCTTGGTCAGCCGCGACTCCTTCACAAACTCAACCAGTCCAATCTGGGCCGCCTCGTACCCGTCGCGCGTCGCCGACTTGTGCTGCGTAACCACGCACGGACCAGCCTGCAGCACCGTGACCGGGCGAACGTCGCCCTTCGAGTCAAACAGCTGCGTCATCCCGACCTTCTTACCCAGAATCCCGCTAACCTTCGTCGCCATTTCAATCTCCATGCCCAGCGTGGCCAGTCCTCGTTCGCGACTGCTATTGGCTGGGAGCCGTCTGCCCTAGCCAGCAGCTAGGAGCTAGAAGCTATTTATGTTCCTTGCCGAACGCCTTAATCTCCACATCCACGCCCGCCGGCAGATCCAGCTTCATCAGCGCGTCCACCGTCTGCTGCGTCGGCTCCAGAATATCGAGCAGCCGCTTATGGGTGCGGATCTCAAACTGCTCTCGCGACTTCTTATCCACATGCGGCGAACGCAGCACGCAGTACTTGTTCTTCATCGTAGGCAGCGGAATCGGCCCGGCGATCTGAGCGCCGGTACGCCGCGCCGTTTCCACGATCTCGCCCGTCGACTGATCCAGAATGCGGTAGTCGTAAGCCTTCAACCGGATGCGAATTCTTTCTTTTCCAATCACTGTGTCATCTCTCTAACCCCTTCCGTCTGCGGAAGGAAAGAACGTGCGGCAGAATGCAAGCCGCGGTTTTAGTAGCGCCGACGTCCCGCCGGCTGTCGCGAGGGCGTCTCGCCCTCGCACTCAATTACGTCACAATCTCCGCGATCGTACCCGCACCCACCGTATGCCCGCCTTCGCGGATCGCGAAGCGCAAGCCTTTTTCCATGGCCACCGGCGTGATCAGCTCAATCGTCAGACTGACATTGTCCCCCGGCATCACCATCTCGGTGCCCGCCGGAAGTTCCGCCACTCCGGTCACGTCGGTCGTTCGCAGATAAAACTGCGGACGATATCCCTTGAAGAACGGCATGTGCCGCCCGCCTTCTTCTTTGGTCAGAATGTAAACTTCCGCCTTGAACTTCGTATGGGGCGTGATCGATCCCGTCTTCGCCAGCACCATGCCGCGCTCGACATCTTCTTTCGCAATGCCGCGCAGCAGCAACCCGGCGTTGTCGCCCGCCATGCCTTCGTCCAACTGCTTCTTGAACATTTCGACGCCAGTGACCACCGTCTTGCGCGTCTCGCGGAAGCCGACAATCTCCACTTCCTCGCCGACTTTCACTTTCCCGCGCTCGATACGTCCGGTTACGACCGTGCCCCGGCCCTGAATCGAGAAAATATCTTCGATCGGCATCAGGAACGGCTTGTCCAGTTCGCGCGCCGGCTGCGGAATGTATTTGTCCACCGCCTCCATCAACGCGTCAACCTGCGCCTCCGCCTTCGCTTCCCCGTTCAGCGCGCCGAGAGCCGAAACTCGCACCACCGGCACGTCATCGCCGGGAAACTTGTACGACTTCAGCAACTCGCGCACTTCCAGTTCCACCAACTCGAGCAACTCCGGATCGTCGACCGCATCCACCTTGTTCAGCGCAACGACCAGATACGGAACGCCCACCTGGCGCGCCAACAGCACGTGTTCGCGGGTCTGCGGCATCGGACCATCCGTCGCTGCGACTACCAGGATGCCGCCATCCATCTGTGCCGCGCCCGTGATCATGTTCTTGATGTAGTCCGCGTGGCCCGGGCAATCGACGTGCGCGTAGTGCCGGTTCGCAGTCTCATACTCGACGTGCGCCGTGGCGATCGTGATTCCGCGCGCTTTCTCTTCCGGCGCGTTATCGATCGAGTCGAACGACCGGAACGTGTTCTTCGGATTGTGCTTCGACAATACCTTGGTGATCGCCGCCGTCAGCGTAGTTTTGCCATGGTCGATGTGACCAATCGTCCCTACGTTGCAGTGCGGCTTAGTGCGATCAAATTTTTCTTTCGCCATTTCCTTAGCCTCTAGCTCCTAGCTCCGACTCTTGTCATCCTGAGGCGCCGCTTTTTGGCGCCGAAGGACCTATGCAACTTCTCTACTCGTCCTCGTCAGCTTCGTAATACGCGCCAACGAATTCCTGTTTCTCCACCAATTCGTCCACAATCCGCCGATCGAACTCTGCGAAATCTTCCGAGAACCGTTCGCGGAAAACTTCAAACCCGCGATGCCCGCTCCAGAAATCCCGCACCCTGTAGCGCCCGTCGTCTTCAGCAGACAACGACTCGCACTTCACATCCGTAACGACGTAAGCTGCTTCGCGCCTCAGAAACCGTGCCCAGATTCCCTCCCGGCCAAACACCGTTTCAAACTCGGCCCGCATACCTTCTCTGACCCAGAACCTGCGGTCGACGACGAACCGCGGCGCTGCGAGTCACTTCGCCGTCCCCTGCACCTTCGCAATGATTTCCTCCGCAACGGATCGCGGAGCCTCCTCATAGCGGGCAAAGTGCATCGAGTATTCCGCGCGGCCCTGCGTCGACGAACGCATGTGGGTCGCGTAGCCAAACATTTCCGCCAACGGCACGATCGCCTTGATCACCTGCGAGCCGGCGCGGTGCTCCATGCCTTCAATGCGTCCGCGGCGCGAACTCAGGTCGCCCATGATCACGCCGGCGTAATCCTCCGGCGTCACCACTTCGACCGCCATCACTGGCTCTAGCAGCACCGGAGAAGCCTTGCGTGCCGCCTCTTTGAATGCCATCGACCCGGCAATCTTGAACGCCATTTCGTTCGAATCGACATCGTGATAGCTGCCGTCGTAAAGCGTGGCCTTCACATCGACCATCGGATAGCCCGCCAGAATGCCGCCTTCCAGCGCTTCCTGAATGCCCTGATCGATCGGCTTGATGAATTCTTTGGGCACCGAGCCGCCCGTCACATCGTTCACAAACTCGTAGCCCGTGCCCGCGGGTTGCGGGTCGAGATAAATTTTGGCGTGCCCGTACTGTCCGCGTCCGCCGGTCTGCCGGATGTACTTGCCTTCCGCCTCGGCGTGCTTGCGAATCGTCTCGCGATACGCCACCTGCGGCTTGCCGACGTTGGCCTCGACTTTGTACTCGCGCATCATGCGGTCGACGATGATTTCCAGATGCAGCTCGCCCATGCCGCTGATGATGGTCTGTCCGCTATCGGGATCGGTGTGAACCTTAAAGGTGGGATCTTCCTGGGCCAGGCGGCTGAGCGCCATGCCCATCTTTTCCTGGTCGGCCTTGGTCTTCGGTTCCACCGCAACCGAAATCACGGGAACCGCAAACGTAATGTTCTCCAGCGCAATGGGATGATCTTCGTCGCAAATTGTGTCGCCCGTGCTCACGTTCTTCATTCCAACCGCGGCACAGATGTCGCCCGCCAGAATCTCGCTGATCTCTTCCCGCTTGTTGGCGTGCATCTTCAGCAGACGCCCAATGCGCTCCGTCCGGGTCGTGCGCACATTCTGCACCGAATCGCCCGTCTTCAACTGCCCGGAATACACACGGATAAATGTCAGCTGGCCAACGAACGGATCCGCCATGATCTTGAACGCCAGCGCGGAGAATGGCTCTTTATCGTCGGCTTTGCGGAAAATCTTTTCCCCGTTATCGGGATTGACGCCATGCGTTTCCGGAACGTCGAGCGGCGACGGCAGGTAGTCGACCACCGCGTCCAGCAGCGGTTGCACGCCTTTGTTCTTGAACGCCGTTCCCACCACCACCGGAAATACTTTCAACGCAATGGTCGACTTGCGCAACGACGAACGCAGCGCGTCCGCGCTAATCTCTTCGCCTTCCAGAAATTTGTGCAGGATTTCGTCGTCGTTCTCGGCAATGCTCTCGACCAGCTGGGCGTGAAACGCTTCCGCCTTTTTCTTCAGCTCGGCGGGAATTTCTTCGGTGATGTACTCCGCTCCCATGGTGTCGTCCTGCCACACGATGGCCTTCATGTTGATCAGGTCAACGACGCCCTTGAACTTATCTTCCTGGCCGATGGGAAATTGAATCGCGACGGGCTTGGCACTGAGGCGCTTGCGGATGGTATCGACAGCATGCTCGAAATCGGCACCCATCTTATCGATCTTGTTGATGAAACAAATTCTAGGCACGCCGTACTTATCAGCCTGGCGCCAGACTTTTTCCGACTGCGGCTGCACGCCATGAACGGCGTCGAACACCGCGACCGCGCCGTCCAGCACGCGCAGCGACCGCTCCACTTCCGCCGTGAAGTCGACGTGGCCGGGGGTATCAATAATGTTGATGCGAATATCGCGCCAGGTGCAGGTCGTCGCCGCCGACGTAATCGTAATCCCGCGCTCCTGCTCCTGCTCCATCCAGTCCATGGTGGCCGTGCCCTCGTGCACCTCTCCTATGCGGTGCGTCTTTCCCGTATAGAACAGGATGCGCTCCGTCGTAGTGGTCTTCCCGGCATCGATGTGGGCCATGATGCCGATGTTCCTGCAGCGTTCTAATGGGACTGTTCTGGGCACGACGTTCTAACTCTTTCCGGGCTCCGAAATTAAGCTTCTAGCGACTAGCTTCTAGCTCCTAGCTTCTAGCTCCTAGCCTAGCCAAACCCAACCGCCAGCTTCGTGTTTAGCTAGCAGTTAGAAGCTAGAAGCTTCTTTTCACCACCGGTAATGCGCGAACGCCTTATTCGCTTCCGCCATTCGGTGCACATCTTCCTTCTTCTTGATCGCAGCGCCTTTACCGGCGGCGGCGTCCAGCAACTCGTTGGTCAACTTCTCGACCATTCCCTTTTCGCCGCGGGACCGGGCATAGGTAATCAGCCAGCGAATCCCCAGCGACGTCCGGCGGTCGGCATTCACTTCCACCGGCACCTGATAGTTGGCGCCACCCACGCGGCGGGTCTTCACTTCGAGCAGTGGCTTCGCATTCTCGACAGCCTTCTTGAAGAGCTTCAACGCCTCGTCGCCGCCCTTCTCCTGCACCTTCGCCAACGCTTCATAGAAGATGCCTTCGGCGGTCGAGCGCTTGCCCTGCCACATCATCGAGTTAATAAACTTCGTCACCAGATCCGAGCCATAAACGGCATCGGCCGGCACAGTCCGCTTTGCGATATGTCCTTTACGAGGCATTCATTCCCTCACTGGCCACTAATCACTGACCCCTGGCCACTGCTCTTACTTAACCCTTCTTAGGCCGCTTGGCTCCATACTTCGACCGCCCCTGCATGCGTCCCGCAACGCCCACCGCATCCAGCGTCCCGCGAATCACGTGATAACGCACGCCCGGCAAATCCTTCACGCGTCCCCCGCGGATCAGCACAATCGAGTGCTCCTGCAGGTTGTGCCCGACGCCGGGAATATAAGTCGTGACTTCAATTCCATTCGTCAGCCGCACGCGCGCCACCTTGCGCAACGCCGAATTCGGCTTCTTCGGAGTCTGCGTGTACACGCGGGTACATACGCCGCGCTTCTGCGGACATCCCTGCAACGCAGGGCTCGCCGTCTTGTAACGGGGCCGCTTCCGGCCCTGGGCCACCAACTGGTTAAACGTAGGCACGCTTCGTCACTCCTTGGCCGTGCACCAACTGCCTTCTTGGCAGGTGTGGCACAACTCAAATCCTGCTGCATTCCTGTTCTAGAACGCGCATCCGTGGGCATGGCCGGCTCATGTTTCGCAAAACATGTTTAGCAAAACAAGGCCAACCATTACTTCTCACCGCGCAAGTTCGCTTCTGCAAGCCCGCGCCAGAGAGATTCTGGATTCCCTTAGACTTTCGCCGCCGACGGTGGCGCCCGGCCAAACTCCGGGGGCACTCCGTTTCGTCAGCCTTGCCCTGCATATCCTTCCACAAAAGGGCGGAAGGCACCGCAGGAACGTTTCAGCGAGGAAAGTTTCCGGAGCTGCACTTCACGAGCTGCACCTCGTCCGGAAACGCGTTTCTCTACAGCTCCACTGCAAGCCCCGCACACACAATCGCGCAAGAAACTCACAGCACACAGCAAGCCTGGATGTACTCGCGGAACCAAACTACTATAGCAAGTCGCTGCAAACATCGTCAACCCGTGTTTTTGCATCCCACTGACACTGGATCTGGAATGCAGGGCAAACCGAGTTGGCGTGAGTAGAGCATGTGCATTCGCGCGAGAGGTCCTTCGCAAAGAACGCTCAGGATTTCGGCTGCGGGCTCCCGCTTCGCTCACGCCCGCAAGACGCCTCAACTTGCCGATTCCGCCTCCAGCCTCTACACTACAAGTTTTCCAATTCATTCGACGGCTCGTCCTGCCTGATTTCGCCGCGCAGGGCTGAGACAGGGTTTAAAGAGGGGTGCATGGGTAGGTCGCTTTCGAACCTTTTGCGGTTGGCGGTTGCGGTCCTTTCTTTATGGAGCGTCAGCGGATGTGGCGGCGGTGCGAAGCACGGCACTCCCATCTTTCCCGGAAGGATTGTCCTGACCCCCGGGGTCAACTCCTCCCTCGTGCTGGGAAGCACTCTCAACTTCACAGCATCGGTGCAGACCGCCTCTGGCGTTAACATCTCCACCCCCATCACCTTTTCCTCCAGTGACACGTCGGTTTTGACTCTTGCGCCCAACGGCGTCGCTTGTGCCGGTCACTGGGACATCAACTTCACCGCCTGCACTCCCGGCAGCACGGGCCAAGTCACCGTGACTGCTTCGGCACTCGGCGCCAACAGCCTTCCTGCGTACGTTTTCGTTCATCCCCCCATCGATAGCATTACCGTAACCGGAATCCTCTCCGGCGGCCTCCCCGTCCAGGAGCCCTGCCTCTCGCAAAGTCAGTCCATGACCGTCGAGGCCCGCGCTTTCAGCCAGGGGACCGACATCACCACCTCGGTCGGTCCGTTTGTCTTTTCCGCGAATAACTCCAGCGTCGTGAACCTCATCCCGCTGGTAAACACTGCCTACAACTTCGCCACAAACCAAGCCACGGCCAAGGCTAATTTCCCCGGAATCACTCAGATTTTCGCCTCCGCCAGCGGGGTCACCAGTTCGTCGTTCCAGCAGCCCCAATTCCAGAATTCGCAAGCGACGATGTCCCCGGTCCTTGATTTCTTTGAGACCTGCCCCATCCAGAGCATCGCTCTCGAAGTGGGCGCCACCGGATCGCAGCAAACTGGCCAAACCACCTTCACCACTTCCAAAGGAGTCGGACAAACTGCTACCGCCGTCCTCACCGACGTGATGGGAAACACTTCTTTGCCCAACACCAACGGCGGAATTGTCCTCAACCGAATTCCTCTGGCTTGGACCGCATCCCAGCCCGGCGTATTGTCTGCCAGCTCAGGATGCCTGGAATCCTGCGGACTCTCAACACCCTTACCCGGATCCGGAACAGTGACCGCCTCCTGCTCCCCGCCCACCTGCAATATAGGATTCCCCGTCATCCCCAATTCGATATCCTCGGTCTTAGCTCTCGACCCTACGTGCGCGCAGTTTTCGCAGTTCTTTCACGCGCTATACCCTAAATTCATCAACTGCCAGCAACTCATCCCCGTTCCGGTCTACGCCGACATCGCGATCTCCGGCCTGATCACCGGCTCCACAACCTCCGCCTCCGTTCTTGCGACCAGCACGGGATGCGCCCCCGAACCTCCGGCCACCTGTAGCACCTCCGTCTACAGCCTCTCCACTGCCAGGGCTTCGGCGGGACCCGAGAATCCCATGCCGGTTACGCCCAATTCCCTCCTCTTCGACCTCACCGGCGAGAAGGCTTTCATGGGTAGCGACTTCGGCGCACAGGTCATCAACCCGGCAAATTTCGGCACCAGCAACTCTCCGTTCACTTCCCTGGGCACCGTAACCGGTAGCGTGCTGGCCGCCTCCAACAACGGAACCTTCGCGGCTTTCTCCGACCGGATCCACATTCCGAATCAGGTCTACATCGTCAATACCGCCAATGCCAGTGCCCTGTCGGCCACACCGCTGACCATCCCCGCAGCCGTCGCTGCCGCATTTTCACCCGATGGATTGAAGACTTTCATCGTCGGCGGAAACACCGCCAGTTCCCTCTACGTCTACTCCTCCCAGCAGGCCTTGAAAGGACCAATTGCACTCGCCGGCCCATCCAATGCCGTGGCCTTCTCTCCCAACGGCGCGTTCGCCTTTGTGGCGGAGTCCTCCACCAGCACCACTTCCGCGAACCTCACCGCCTTTGCCACCTGCAACAATCAGGTCGCCGCCAGCGTGCCTCTCCCCGCCAACCCCCTCTTCATGAAGGTATTGCCGGGCTGGCACATCGACGGCCGGGACTCCCTGGGCAATATAATTCCCGACGGCGTTCACATCTTCGTACTCGACGCCACCGGCTTCGACGTCCTAACCTCCGCCATCTCACCACCGGCAGCCGGAACTCTCTGTCCTCAGGCTTTGACCTTTAGTCCCGCGCAACGCATCGAACTGGGCGAAGGCACGCTCCAGCCCCTCAACTTCTTCCCGTCCGCCGACGGCTCGCAGCTCTACATCCCGTCCGCCAGCAGTGCCAGCATCCTAGTCTACGATTTCGGCTCCGGCGCGGTCACCGGCATTGAACTCATCGGCAGTGCCACTCCTGTCACCGCCGACATGTCCATCGATGCCGGCACCCTTGTGATCGCAGCCAGCGACGGCATGCTGCACCAGATCACCACTGCCGCCGGCGGCAGCGACCAGGTCCAACTCTCATTCCCCAACGTCCCCGACTACCTGAACCCCTTCTGTACCTTCACCCCGACCCAAGGCCCTTGCACCTTGAACATGGCCGTAGTTAAGCCGTAAACAGTTATTAGGTTCGTTTAACTCAGGAGAGATATACCCGCGCGGAAAAAACTGACCACTGGCAACTGACTACTGGCAACTGCTCTTAAGCTCCAACTCTTTCCCCACGCTATCCAGCACCCCATTCACGAAGTGCACCGACTCCGGACTGGAAAACTTCCGCGCAATCTCCAGCGCCTCATTAATCACCACCGCCCGCGGCGTCTCCGGATAAGCCAGCAACTCCGCCACCGCCGCCCGCAGCAGATTCCGATCCACCGCCGCCATCCGCTCCATGCGCCAATGCTCGGCGTGCTTCTCGATCAACCCATCAATCTCAACGCTGCGATCCGTCGCCACCCGAAACAAATCGTCGGCAAACCCGCGGACGTCGGCGCTCGCCGTCCCATGCTCGCCCCAGAACGTCCGCCGCACCTGCTCCGCATCCTGCTTCCCCATATCGGACTGAAACAGCATCTGCAGGCACATTTCCCGAGATTTGCGGCGTGTTCCCATAGACGGTCGTTGGTCGTTTGTCCTTAGTCGTTGGCCTGATCTGCGCGGCACTGAAATGTCAGTCTACAGGAATAGACATGGGAATGAGTAAGTTAGCCTAGCGCTTGGATTTCGATCGCGCCTTGCGGCCCGCAACCTTTGGCTTCCGGCTCTTGCCAACGACCAACGACGAACGACCAACGACGGTTTCAGTCAGCGCCGCCATCTCCACCGCCGCCAGCGCCGCCTCAAACCCCTTGTTCCCCATCTTCAGCCCAGCTCGATCAATCGCTTGCTCCAGGTTCTCGCAAGTCAGCACCCCAAACGCATGCGGCACTCCAGTCTCCTGTGCCGACTGCCCAATCCCCCGCGTAACTTCATTCACGATCACGTCATAATGCGCCGTATCCCCGCGCAGCAGGCAGCCCAGACAAATGATCCCGTCATACTTCTTCGTGAGCGCCAAAGTCCGCGCCGCCAAAGGAATCTCAAACGCCCCCGGCACCCGCACAATCTCAATATCCTTGCGCGCCGCCCCCGACCGTAGCAGCCCGTCGCAAGCACTCAGCAGCAACCGCTCGGTGATAAACGCATTAAACCGCGCCACCACCATGGCAAACCGTCGCCCGGTAGCGTCGAGCTTCCCTTCCAATGCCGGGAATTCACCCGCAGCAGGATTCTCGATCTTCAATTTGTCCATGTTCCCCGTGCTCATTTCCGTGCCGAAGAAGCGTGATTCCCCCTGTGTCCTCTGTGGTTAAAGCCTTTGACGTCACTTCCCCTTAAACACCGCCGCCCGCTTCTCCAGAAACGCCTTCGTCCCCTCAGTCTTATCCTCAGTAGCGCAGCAGACCCCAAACAAAGTCGCCTCCAGAAAAAGCCCCTCTGCCAAAGTCATCTCCATCCCTTTATTGACCGCCTCTATCGCATACTGCACCGCCAGCGGCGCATTCGCAATAATCTTCGCCGCAATCGCCTCCGCCCTCGGAATCAACTCCGCCGCCGCTGTAACTTCATTCACCAGCCCAATGCGATGCGCCTCCTGCGCCGTGATCATCTCCCCCGCCAGCACAATCTGCATCGCGATCCCCTTCCCCACCAGCCGCGGCAGCCGCTGCGATCCCCCATACCCCGGGATAATCCCCAGCTTCACCTCCGGCTGCCCCAGCTTCGCATTCTCGCTAGCCAGCCGCATCGTGCAAGCCATGGCAATCTCGCACCCCCCGCCAAGCGCAAATCCGTTAATGCAGCAAATCACCGGCTTCCCCAGATTCTCAATCAAATTCAACACCGACTGCCCCCGATGCGTATATTCCTTCCCCGAAACCGCATCATGCTTTGCCAGTTCACCGATGTCGGCCCCCGCAATAAACGCCTTCTCCCCCGCGCCCGTGAAGATGACGACGCGAATCGTCTTGTCATTCTTAATGTCATGAAATGCTCCCCGCAGCTCCTCCATGGTCGCCATGTTGAGCGCATTGAGCACCTTCGGCCGGTTAACGGTGACGTAAGCAATCGCGTTCTTCTTTTCAAGAAGTATGTTTTCAAAGTTCATAAGATTCCCACAGGTCTTAAATCTGCGTAAATCAGCGCAATCAGCGGCCTAGAGTTTTTGAGCCCGCGGCCTCTCCGGGTCCGCATAATCATAAAACCCGCGCCCCGACTTCCGCCCGTACCACCCCGCCATCACCATCCGCTTCAGCAGCGGAGGCGACGCAAACCGCCGCTCCTTGAACTCGTCATACATCACATGCGTAATGTAATAAGTCGTATCGAGCCCCACAAAATCGAGCAGCGTAAACGGCCCCATCGGATACCCGCACCCCAGCTTCATCGCATTATCGATATCCTCAATCGACCCCACGCCCTCTTCATAAGCCCGAATCGCATCCAGCAAATACGGCACCAGCAGCCGGTTTACGATGAATCCCGTCTTGTCCGAAGTCCGCACCGGAACCTTGCCCAGCTTCTTCGCAAACTCATAAGCCGCCTCGTAAACGTCATCAGCCGTGGCAATCGTTCGCACCACCTCGACCAGCTTCATCAGCGGCACCGGATTAAAAAAGTGCAGCCCCACAAACCGCTCCGGCCTCTTCACCGACGTCAACAACTCCGTCACCGAAATCGAAGAAGTATTCGAAGCAAAAATTGCCTCCTTCTTCACCACGCCATCCAGCGACCCATACATCTTCTTCTTCTCATCCACATTCTCAATGATGGCCTCAATCACAATGTCGCAATCGGCCAAGTCGGACTTCGAAGTCGTCCCCCGAAGTCGCGCCCGAATCGCATCTTTCTGGGCCGCCGTAATCCCACCCTTCTCGACCGGCCGCTCCGCAAACTTCGCCAAAGATTTCTCAATCGCTGCAAACCCCTTGTCGAGATATTTCTGCTCGACTTCGAGCACCGTGACGTCGAACCCAGCACTTGCGCAAACCTGCGCAATGCCGGACCCCATCAGCCCGCAACCGAGAACGCCAACTTTCTTGATTTCCATTCAGCTATTCCTTTGCACGGATTAAACCCAAATCCAACACAGAGACACGGAGCACGTTGTCACGTTTCTAGTCGGACGGATACCAAATCGGTAAATTTTGCGAGGTATCCCGCATCGCTTCGCGCCCGGTGATGATCGCAGTTAGAATTCGTCGACAACAGGTCGTAAACAAAGTCTTCATTCTCCCCGTCTACGTGCAGGACTCTGACAACGGCCTCCTCGCCATCTTTAAAGACCACGCGAAAGACTTCCTTCTCGTGCGTTTTTAGAAGCTGATACTGTGGATCGCTCTCAACCGCATACTCAAACGCTTCCAAACCTGCTTCGCCACCGGTAAATATGCGGTTTCGACAGCGCAAGCGAGCAAAGGGGGCAAATTTCCAACTCTCCCCTGAAGGAATTTGGTCGACGACCTCGAAAATATCTTCAGAGATACTTAGAGCCCTCACGGGGCGCCAGCAGTCCGTCCCTTCCCCCACCAGCGGCATGTAGATTAGCGTTTCCATACTGGTGCTGCTTTAGGATTTTCTCCGTGCCTCTGTGTCTCCGTGGTGAGAGGTCGTTAATTCATGCTCTCCACCACCATCGTAATCCCCTGCCCCCCGCCGATGCACGCCGTCGCCAGCCCATACTTCTTCTTCCGCCGCCGCAACTCATACAGCAGCGTGATCACCAGCCGCGTCCCGGTCGCGCCCAGCGGATGCCCCAGCGCAATCGCCCCGCCATTCACATTGACTTTCTCGCGGTCCAGCCCCAACTCCTTCTCGACTGCCAGATATTGCGCCGCAAACGCCTCATTCACTTCAATCAAATCGATGTAGTCCAAACTCAGCCCCGCCTTCTGCAGCGCAATCTTCGTCGCCGGCACCGGACCGCGCCCCATCAGCTTCGGCTCCACGCCCGCAATCCCCCACCCGCAAATCCGTCCCAGCGGCGTCAGACTGCGCTTCAGCGCGTTCTCAATCGACATCACCACCACGGCCGCGCCGCCATCCACAATCCCGCTCGCGTTTCCCGCAGTCACAGTCCCGCCCTTCCCAAACGCCGCCTTCAACTTCGCCAGCCCCTCCATCGTAGTCTGCGGACGCCGGTGATCATCCTCCGTCAGCGACTCCCCGGTTGCCTCGCCCTTATGATTCCGCAAAGGCACCGGCACGAGTTCTTCCTGAATACGTCCTTCCTTATAAGCCGCATCCGCCCGCTGCTGCGACCGCAACGCAAACTCATCCTGCATCTCGCGCGTAATCCCCTGCTGCGATCCGTAAAGCTCTGCCGTGTTCGCCATATAAGACCCGCAGTAAGTATCGAGCAGCGCCACCATCAGCGAATCTTCCAGCTTCCCTCCCGGCGCCAGCGTAAATCCATCGCGCCCGCGAATCACAAACGGCGCCTGCGACATCGCCTCCATCCCGCCCGCCAAAACAATCTTCGCTTCCTCGGTCTGAATCATCTGCGCCGCCGACACAATCGACTGCATCCCCGACCCGCACAGCCGGTTCACCGTCAGCGCAGGAGTCTCAATTGGAATCCCCGCCATCAATCCCACATGCCGCGCTCCATACAGCGCATCGCCCGAAGTCTGCTGCGCGTTCCCAAACACTACGTGATCGAATTCCTTGGCATCGACCCCCGCCCGCTCCATCGCCCC
>Ga0207088_1063_pt3 | contig 15771 bp, 22 predicted proteins | sample Alteio_BWMinHeat_52_FD_153564 | JGI IMG/M metagenome (GOLD analysis project Ga0207088, IMG submission 153564) | Enriched cells from forest soil in Barre Woods Harvard Forest LTER site, Petersham, Massachusetts, United States -... | ecosystem: Environmental > Terrestrial > Soil > Temperate forest >... | reverse complement strand
ACAGTCGTTGTTACTGCCCAAAACATCTGAGTTGGCGGAAGCCACTTTGGAACAAGATTGGCGGTAGCGCCAAGATAAATCGCCTGTTCGAGGGTAAAGGAAGCGGCACAGATGCCCAAGAGAATGCGGCCGATCCGATTAAGCGTTTCCCGTGACCATGGCGATGACAGGCGCGCATAAACGATCGCCGTTCCGGTCACGAGGGAGAACTGCTCGAAGAAGTTGCCCCAGCTATTGTAGATCTGCGGTTTGGCGAAGATTTGTGGCACGCACCGTAAGGCGAAGACAAGATAAACCGCACCAAGGACGACTGCGCCCGTTTTCGCGGTCCGACGGAACTGAATCGCAGCTCCGCCGAAGATCTCGGCAGCGGCGGCGGGGTAGACAATGTAACGCGGTAGATGCCAGCCGTTGTAGTCGTGCCAGGCCAGCGTGATGAGGCCAAAGGCCAAAGCCGCCGCTCCAAACACATAACGGCCGAGGCTCGAACTAGGTGTTGATATTGACACGGGCATAACGAGGAATTGTTGGTTCGCCGCCTGAATCTTCCGGTCTCATCTGACTGCACTAGCCTCTCGGCAGGCCACTTTACGCCGAATCGCAGCAACAATCCACGATTACTCTTGTAAACAGATTCCATAACCTGAGAAACACCTGATGCAAACGCGATCGCACCCAGAACCTCTCAGGAAGGAGCGGCAGCGCCAATTCCTAAGGTAAACCGATCGTTCGCAGGGTGCCCAAGATTTTGCTTGCAGCCGAGATAGCGTTCCGTGGTCTGCACCCATACGTGACCCAACAAGAATTGAATCTGGTCAAGCTCCCCGCCACTGGAGTGACACAGCTTCGCGCACGTCCTCCGCAAGTAATACGGGGCCATGTGGTCCAATCCTGCTCGCTGGCAGCAACTCCTGACCGCGTACCACACCACGTTTTGGCAGATTCCAGTGCCCCAAACTTTCCCCCTCCTTGCTGACTGCTCGGAAGACCCGTCCGCCTGTGATGCAGGCGGCTGAGATCCAGAGGTCTAAAGCCTGCTTCACCCATTGCGGGATTGGCACGGTGCGAATACGGCCACCCTTGCCGATCAAATCCACAATCGCCCAATGGCCCTCTCGAGTCTGGACCTCATCGATGTCTAGATCGGCCAGTTCCGATCTGCGCAGGCCGCACCCCAATAACATGGCCAGCATGGCGTAGTCCCTCTTGGCCCCGAGTCCTTCTCCGAGAGCGTGGCTTAATATTTCCGAGCTCTGGTCCAGACTCAGCCAGTTTCCAGAGCGAAACCCGAGTTGCTTCACACCATTTACCCTGCCAATGCCAGCGGCTAGTTCTGGGCTTAGAAGCCCCGCATCAGCCGCTTCGTATGCCAGCCGCCGAACAGCAGCGAGTTGCTGGTTGATGGTGTTCGCGGCCAAGCCCCGTGCCTCAAGGTGCATGCGATAGCGGACGACTACAATGCGATTGAAAGCCAGGCGGGTTCCGAGCAGTACCAAGCGGTGAACTGTTCGATCGCGTACTGATAGACGCGGCGTGACCCGGTGATGGAAGACGGTTAAGGACCGCCGACTTTGAATGATCTAAGTCCGGCAATCGAAGCACCATCCGACGATGGTTTGCCTTGGCTTTCCTAGCTCCCATGCTGGCGGCCTCCACTGCCGCAACCCTTGATTACGCCACATGCGTTAGACTACGCAAGTTGCGGTGCCGGGGATAAAATGCCGCTAAGGAGGACCTGAACATGGCCAGTCTACCTGATCCTGCTGACCAAGACGGCGAGACCAAGATGCGCGACATGAAATGGTCACATGCAGAAAAGATTATCGCTCGCAAAGCTTTCGACCAAGCTCTTGACCGGGAGTTTGAGGTGGTCATCCGGGAAGCAAAGCAGATGGCCGGGAGGATCGAGCAGCCCTCCGACCTCTGGGAGCTGGAAGGTTATCTGACTCGGAGCCGCAAGGAGATTGACCGCATGTACGACTATCGATACTCGGTCCTCCCGCTCGTTTTCGGTAACCTTATCAGGGAGGGCCGGCTCAGCGAGGAAGAGTTGCACGGCTTAGCAGACGATAAGCTCGCTCACATCCGCGCCTACGCTAAGCTCTTCTCGCGGCTGGACACGGTGGCCTGAAACAAACGAGAGCGGCCCGCTTGGCTGCGCTGTTAGCCGCATCGCCGCGCCAGCATTGCCTTCGCACCAAACAATTCTCAATTTATGCAATCGACTGATTTCGCCAGCAATGCTTCGTTGGGGTCTAACTCAAAGGCAGAAATCCCAACGTGGATTCGCAGGAACCCGCAAGGGAACGGTGTGATGGAACTGGCACCCGGTTGAAATTACTCTTCCAGGCGCTCTCTGCTAAACTACGCGACCATGAAAACATTCCTCATTCGAACCCTTTGCGTAGTGGGACTTCTGGCGACCCTCGGAGCCGCTCAGGATGTCATTCCTCTTCCCACCAGCGCGGGGCCTAACTCGACTCAGGAGAACTATCCGGAGAAAGAGTACTTCTCGAAAATCTGGAGCACGGAAGTCGTCACCAACGTGACCAAGCCGAGCCTGACAGTTTTCAAGCCTTCTCCGGAGTTGAGAAACGGCACCGCACTGGTGATCTGCCCGGGCGGCGGTTTTATGGCTCTCGCCATCAACAGCGAGGGCAACAATGTCGCCAAGTACGTGGCCGCGAGGGGTGTGACCGCCTTTGTGTTGAAGTACCGCCTGGCGCACACCGGCGAGGACGCCACACAGGAATTTGACGAGATGCTTAAAAACGGGCAGAAGCTTCGTGAGATGTTAGGGAAGACGGTTCCCCTTGCCATCGCCGATGGGTTGGCGGCAGTCACCTATGTTCGGCAGCACGCGTCGGAATGGGGAGTTTCCCACGACCGCGTGGGCATCATCGGATTCTCCGCTGGTGGAGCGGTCACTGCCGGAGTCGCCTTCCATTACCTGCCTGAAGGCCGGCCCGCCTTCGTGGCTCCGATCTATGCGGGCGGGGGACAGTTTAAAGATGCTACCGTTCCAGCGGATGCGCCGCCCATGTTTGTGGCCGCTGCCACCGACGACGAACTCGGACTCGCCCCGGTAAGCGTTTTCTTGTACGAGAAGTGGATCGCCGCCCACAAATCGGCGGAACTTCACATCTACTCGAAAGGTGGCCACGGCTTCGGAATGCGAAAGCAAAACCTCCCTGTGGATCATTGGATCGACAGGTTCGCCGATTGGATGGAGTTACAAGGCTGGTTGCCGAAGTGACTACGGCGACGGGTTGCCGATGTTTGGAGTTCCAGCGCGTTCTACGCCCCAACGGGACTGGACTCGCGCTCTCAGTCCCTTGAGTCAACGGTCAACTGGCGATCGAGAAGCAGAAACAGCAGTTGGCATCCGGCAATAATCCAGAGTAGCCAACTCCAATCGGAATCCTGCACGCGGATTCACTCACCCAGATCATTGTCCCGCGCCGTGGCGTGGAATCGCGGGGCGTTCCTTCAGCGTCGCGCGAGTCTGGCGGCGTTGCTCAGCGCTCTAGCGCCGTGAACTGGAACCTGTACTCGGTTTACAACAACTATGGTGTTTGAAGACTAGGCACTAAGTGCAGTAATCGCTGAGCGTCAAGGATAGCGCGGGAATTGGACGTCTTCAGTTGCGCCGCAAAGAACAGCATGCTAACCAAAACACAAACGCCCACGTATGCAACCGCTTCGAACGCCACCGAATGACCAACGAGTTCGAATGCGAAAATGAAAGCCGGGTTCGGCATGCGCCCACGGGCCAAGCTTCCGCAGCGCAAAATTCTGGAGCGGGGTCACCTGGGAAAGTCACGGCGGCCTCAACCGATCGGGACAACGTGTCGCTGTTTCGGAGTCTATGACCCATACAATAAGGAGGGACAGTCAGCCACAAAGAGAAGCGAATTGTTCACATCCATTCGCTTGTCACTCGTGAAACTGGCTTTCGTTCATTCAGCGACCGTTGCCGCTTTTCACCTTCAATTCTCCGGTGCGAGCTTTGCTTTTGTCGCGAGGAAACTTGAAACCAGCGCTGGGTGCAACTGCTCGGTTCAATTCCGTCGATTTAAGTAGCGTTTTCCTGCCACCGTTCACAAAATCAATGTCGAGCTTGTCTCCCCGAGACACGCTGACTTGCCCTACGCCGAATGAAGCATGGTCGATCCAATCCTGTGGCTTCCAGTTCTTGAAGGGAATTGGCTTTTGGGGGTCTGCCTTCACTGCTTCCATAAGTACGATTCCTCCGAGAGTGCAGAACAGTATTTACGACTGAAACGGTAAGACGGGCGCAAGGCCCGAACGTCGGCCAAACAGCTATAAGCCACCCCAGCTTGCCACCGAATCTGGAGTGGCGCTGTTCACAATTGCACATTCCTGAAAGAAAGCACAGAAGTAGAATTCGAGACAGGGTGAGGTTTATGCCAGTCTCCTCGCGTCGGAAGCATATCCATCATTGGAGCAAGAGTCTCGCGGGAGGTTTCCGATGCGCTTGCGAGGCATGGCGCTGCGAGTTTGCCGAAGGAATCCAACAGTGTGAGATTGCCTCCGTACAAGGTCGTAAGTATTGCCTAACCCATTTGGCGTCCCGTCCAACGAGTGTGAGCGCCATCAGGACACCCCGAACCTCGACCACCGTTGCAAAATCCTAGCCAGGCAGGCCCACGCATTTTCCTGACGGCTTTCTCAGCGGGTTCGCCACGATGAAATTCTTCCGACCAATTCATACGGCTTCAGTCTGGCTCCATGGACGTTTCCCCTGATCAGGAGCAAGATCACACTCATTAAGGGGGTCTCGCTCGCCGCCCTCAAACGAAAGAGTCAGGCAAGCTAGGAGTGGGGGGGTCGGGGAACTGGGGAAGGGTGCCCAAAGCCTCCCATTCATTAAAGAAAAAGGCTTTGGGCTCGTCAACCAACTCGACGCACGCGCTTCCTGTCAAACATCCACCCAAAACCATCTTCTTGGTTACCCAGCACCCAGACCCAAAGCCCCACCCGAATCTGCGGCAACTCTCTCGTCCGCTGATTTTGTGCTACTCAACTGAGTCCCGTCCCGCACCTAATTTACGAACAGCGAGTAAGATCGAACCATGTACACCATCAGCAAGGTACGGGAAGACATCATCCTGACTTGTAAGAACTGCAATCACACTGAGCGCGTCAGTCAGTTCAACCTGAGCCTCGGCAGCCAGCGCACTCAGGCCGCGCAAGCGATGCAGGCACACTCACGCGACGAGCACGATTCGGGTCCGCTGCTCGAACTTCTCCCGAACAAATATGAGGTGCTGGCGTCCGCCGCCGTAGGCAGGCATGCGTGGATTTTTGACAGGTAGCGGAGTGAACTTATTTCCAGAAACCCTTTAAAGAGAAGCAACTTACTGTTTTGATTGAACAGTTTCTAAAGCCCCATCCATGTCGGGCGTACAATCGTCGATTTCCCGGCCTCCGGCAACGTGAACATAGGGTCTCTTTCCTCTTACCCGTCCTCCACGGGCCAATGGCTTCCGGCCGACTCCCTGAGCTTCGCCGCCAGCTTCCCGCGAATCCGCAAAGGGATTGCCAGTTCGTGTCCCATCGCGAGGGTCACGTATTCGAATACCCAGCCCTTCTTCCTGCGCACCCTGATCTCGCTCCACGGAACAAGCAGCGGAGGGTGCATAAATCGAAAGAAGAACATGCTGGCCAAATACAAACCCTCCGGGCCGACTCCAAGCGTTAGCACGTTGTTGTAGTTCGTCAGCCACCGCCTCTGGCCGCTTTGCATTCTCCATTTCGCTCCATCGAACGGCAACCGCGTGCGATAGACCTTCGCCAGCGAGAACCAGCCGCCAATGAAGCTGATAATCGCCCCGATAAGAAGCCACAACGAGAGAAAGTAGATCGGGAAGATCGCCGCAAACGCCGTGGGGTGCTGGTCGATCCAGTGTTGGAGATTCAATGATTATCCGTCAAACCTGCCCCGGCTCTAGGCGCTCTTCTTCCCCTGCCCGCCAACGAAAATAGGCAAGTTTATAACTTCGCTCGGCTTGGAATCTACGACCCTCACCACCTCTCCGTGACCTACATTGTTGAGCCAATACGGCTGCGTCCGCCAGTTCAATTCTTCCAGCCGCTTTCGCGTCTCATCGCCGCACGTTTCGCGAAGATGGCAATGTTCACAGTCTGGGCGGTGGATTCTCAGGAGGAACAACAGGGAGCACATCCAACATCTCTGGTTCGCGACCCACCTCACGGCATTCACGTCATTCGCCTCAGGGGCTGTTGCGCCTCGAGTGGCGGGAACTGATCTTCGAAGCGGCGCGACGCATTATGCCACACGATTGGGGTATCGTTTCAATAAACTTGGTTAACTCTCGATGCGCGGAGGTCGCTAGAGCCACAATTGCGAGGTGTTGTTTTTCAGGACAGATTTTCTGAATGAGACAAGACGGAAAGCCTGCCGCATAACTCACAGCAGGCTCCCAAGCCGCTAAGCCGCCTTCTTGCTCGCAGCGCGTACCTTCGCCCACCGTGCCCGCTGCGCGGCTGCGATTCTTTTTCTGCCTGCCGCCGAGATCGTGCGCTTGCCCCGCTTCGCTGCAATTGAAACCACATTCCCCGCTCTCACTCTTGCCCATCGCGCTTTCTGTGCGAGGCTGATCCGCCTGCGAGCCGAGACAGACATGGTGCGGCTCCGACGAGCGCCATTACCTTCGGATGCCGAACCGTTTAGCCTAACCAAGCGTCGGATCACCTCGTCTAACTTCTCGACTCGTAACTCTGCGTGCTTATGCTCTTCACGTATCTGCTGGAGCGCATTCTGTAGATTTGACATTGTTACCCCCTCGGGTATTGTGATGCGGTCTAATTGTATAGGAGGGGAATGACTTGCGGTACCCGGCGCGGGTTTTGGAGAATAGTAGGATGCTACTAGGTCTTTCCGTACTTGCCCGCTTCAATCTCGATTGACGCCCAAGTGAACCCCTGAACGTCGATTCCGGAATGTGGCGTGAGTTTTTGACGCTGTAACTCCGAAGGGAGAGGACTCGCCTTCCCGACCAGAACACCTCTCCCAAAGCAGAGTGCGCCACGGCTTTGCCGTTCAGTTGACCGGCGGCAAGCCAATTTTGGCGAGCAGTTGCTTGAAGGCCGGATCGCCGTGAAGGCTTCTGAAATCCTGGTCATCGCTAAGATTCAGCACGACCTGGTCATGCGACTGGACGCAGATGGCCAGGTACTTGAGCGCCTCGCGCGTGTTGCCGAGCCGGGCGTCGGTCTGCGCCACAAAATAGGGTGATAGCTTCCCCTGTTCGTACAGCTTCCTCTGTTCCGCAAGTTGCGCTTGGAACAAACCGTGTTCGCCGCCCTTCGCGAAGCCGTTCGCGGCCGCCTCAGCCACCGAGGATTGCGCCGCGTCGTGGGTCAGCAGAGCGTTTTTTTTCAACTCCACGATGTAGTTGGGATAGCTGCCAGTTTCGAAATAAGCGAACCTCAAGTAAAGGTGAGGCGAAATGAAATCTGGTTCGGCTGCCTCAAGTTGTTTCAGCAATTGCAGCGCTTGTTCGCGATGTCCCGCCGCCCATAGCAGTTCCCCCTTGTCGGCGAGGATTGACGACGAGTCCGGGGCAAGTTTGCGCGCTATGTCAATCTCGGTCAAAGCTTCATCGTGGCGGCCAAGGGCATGCAGAAACGTCGCGTACCAACGGTGGGCTTTGGCGTTATTCGGATCGAGTTCGATCGCGCGGCGGAATTCCTTCTCGGCATCGGCAGGGTCCCACATTCCAAAAAAAGTCACGAACGCCAGCGAGGCGTGCGCCTCGGAAGACTGCTGGTCCAACTCAACCGCCTTCTTCGCAGCTGCAAACGCTTTGAAGTAGGCCTCATTCCCCGGCATCGCCGAGAACTCCCGCAGCAGGTTCTAGCAGTCGGCGAGCCCCACGTAGGCTTCGGAATAGTTGGGATCGTGCGCAATGGCCTGGGTGAAGGCCTCCAAAGCCTGATTCAGGCTCTCGGGAGTGCGCTTGTTCCAGTAGAAGCGGCCTTTGAGATAAAAGTCCTCGGCCTCGCGATTGGCGGCTTGATGAAGGGTGCGGGCGGCGGCAGGACTGAATTTCGCGCTTGCTTTGGCGTCGCGATGGCCGGGACGGAAACTCCACACGGCGACCAGCAGCGCCAGCAGCAGGAGGGCAAAGACCATCTTCCACCACGGAGAGGGCTTCGACAGCGGCTCCGCTACGGTTGCTTGTTTTTCCGCGGCTCGTTTTCGTGCGATTCTTCCGAAGCCGGTTCCACCCGCCGGATGGGTCCGATCCAGCGATAGCCGCGTCGTTCGATGGTCATAATAAAGATTGGATTGTCGGCGGAGTCGCCCAGAGCGTCACGCAGGCGCATGACGGCGCTGCTGATCGCTTGCTCAAAATCGACAAAAATGTCGGGAGGCCAAAGTGCCTGACGAAACTCCTCGCGCGCGATCACTTCGCCGGGACGGCTCAGCAGAAGCACTAGCGCGCGAAAGGGAAGATCTTGAAGACGGACCCTGACGCCGTTCCGCCGGAGTTCGCCCGCGCGCAGGTCGGCTTCGAACAAACCAAAGCGAACCAGAGCCGGCGGCGGTTGTGCAGATCCTATTAAGGATGTCCGATGGGGGGAGGGGTTAGTTTATCACCGAGTGATACGCGGTCGAACTGGCACCTTCGGCCGAGATCCAGCCCCTGTTTTCCAGGCAATAAGTTCACGTAAGTACCGGCAAATGCGCATTTTATTTCGCCAGACGCGCGCCAGCCACCCAGTGGCGTAGGTTTGAAGGTCACCGTGATCGACCGATCCAGGCCACAGATGGCAATTTCTATGGCGTTACTGGATATTATAACTTTAGCTGCGGGAATATTTACCAGCTGACTGCCGCCGGGAGTGTACAAGAATCTGCACACGCTCCCGCCGCTGGCGGATTTGTTCCGTCCGCCCGAAGTTCGGCACTTTGGCCAAGATTTCGGCACGCCATGAAGTCGGAGGCATGGGTTTGGTTCGGCCCGGGGATCGAGGGGTTGGGTTGTCACAAGGAAAGGGTTCATCTCTGCTGAGCAAGGCTAGACCGATTTCCCGTCGGTCGTTACGAACATGTCGAGGACGTGCTCGTTGAGCATCTCGGCAAGTTTCTTAGCCGCCTCGACCCGCGTTCCTCCAAGCAGGTCAAATCCAAACGATGCTCCCTTTAGCGCCGGAATCGTGTCTTGATAAAGTTGCACCACAAGGAAAGGCTTGCCGTCGCTCCCCTGAACTGTGAAACGGCAGTTGCTGCGCTCCGTTTTAGGTTCCGCCATACCGCGCAGTATAGAACAGAACTGGCAGCCCCCGACGTTGTTGTTGAAGTGCCAAAACGACGGTTCGACCGGTAACGACCTCCGCCGATGGTTGACACCTCACAAAAGAGAGCCGCTAGCCTTAAGGCAAAATCAATCCGCCGCTCCGCGCGGTTGTCCCGCGTTTGTTGGTGTAATTGGCGATATTGCGCCAATTGGTCGAACGGCCCGGGTCGGAGCCGAGGTCGGGGTTTGGAGACTAGCTGTCGTACAGCGCAAAGTCCACGCGACGCCAGGTAGTGTCTGAAATTCGGACACTACCCGCCGCCACGTGGGACAAAATGAAGAGTAAGTCTAATCTTTTTCGTAGACTCTCTCATGATCCGCACGGCGTTTTGGCTGGCGTCCAGTTGTTCGCATTTGTGCGCGTCGAACTGCGCTCTCAGTTCGGCTTTCGCATCATCTTTCAATGGTTCGTTAGACTTGAACTGAGCGTTACAGTATTCGCGGATTCCCAGCACCGGTATAGTAGCGCCTCACGTTTACGATTCTAAGATTGCGTTTCGGAATGGACACAGTTTTCCACAGGTCGGATTCCAGCGCTACTCCTGGATTTCAAACTGCACCACCACCCGCCTCCGGAATTGGTTGACATTCCAGCATCGGTCGAAGTGGTGTATGGCTTACATTTGCTATCGCCAAAGGCCGCCCATTAACCGTGCCAGGGTTGGGCGGCCGTTTATTTTTTCCTCATTGCCCATCACGAAGAGCAGCCAGCGCAGATTCAACTTTCCTTTTCAAAAGTGACCCGAGTACATCAGCGGCCACTTCCCTGTTTCAGCTTTCGCTCTACTGCTGTCGTGCCCAAAACCCAAAGAATTTCGGGCCGTGGCTGGGAAGTTTCTAGGGGTCTTTGCGCTCGGCGGGAGGATGGGCTTTTAGAAGACCTGTTTCTTTTGCCATGAGCAGTTCGTTGATTTCGGTTATCAGGTTGAGCATCTTTACGGGGTCTTGCTCCGTGGAAGCCTGCTCGCAGAGTCGTTCCAGCGCTCTTTCTTTTCGCCTTGCATGGAGGGACTGAATACTATCAGTTGCAGGGTGGACTTGCGTCCCGTAAAGATGCACCCGGCTCTCGCAATCGCAGAATGTGCTTTGCCACGTAGAGCGGATGCGCTCCAGCGCAGGTCGTGTTCAGTGAGTCCCAGCTGCTTCTGCGTCGCCAGCAGTCCCGTGCGTTATCCCCGGCCCGGGTAGGCGAAACGCTCTCTGGTATTCTTCCTGATCCGCCTGTGGTGCGCGGAGGACGATCTCGACAAATGGCAACTCCTTCTTCTGACGAGGTACCGGGTTCGGCGGATCGGATCTCACCCAGGCACGCGTTCGAGACGAGGATTTGGATTCGTCTCGAGCGGGACGGCAAGAAACTTAGCCTGCAGGGGTGGTCGCGTGATCTCAGTGAAAGTGGGGTGGGGGCGTTCGTTGCTGAAGCTCTCATACTGAGTGAATCCGTAACGCTCGAAATCCCGCTGCCGGACTGCGACAAACAAGTGATCCCGGCAAAAGTTGTTCGTGCACTGGGAACAGAGTACGGCTTCCAGTTCACGGCGCTGAGCGCTGAACAACGCCGTCAGATTCGGGCGGCGCTGAAGGAACGCCCCGCGATTCCACGCCACGGCGCGGGACAATGATCTGGTCGCGTGAATCCGCTCACTAGGCGACAAAGGGAGCGGCTGAGGGAGGTTTTGAGACTAGCGCTGATTCGTTGCTGGGATATGAGGATTTGTTGCCACGATATTAAAAAAAGGAAAAGGTTTCCAAGGAACCATTCCTGTGTATATGGATTTCATCTAATTTCCTTATGCTTCATGGGGAGGTCGGTCGCACGCTATCGAAGACAACCCCACGAAAGTGTATCGTTAGCTAAACAATCGTGCTGAAGGATCGACTGAATTCCCCTCATCGTGACTGTTCGGGCACCTTAGTGATCGGCCATTTCAATGAATCTCGCATCTCCGAATTCTCCGAACTAGAACGAGAACTGGAAGAACCCGTATCAAACGATCTTAGATCAGCGGGACGCCCCCTGCGTCAGTTGTGTGTTGGCTTTTTGTGGTTCTCTCACTTTTCGTAAGTGCCGCTTATGTCCTCTTCTTTTGCTTGAAGTAATTCCGCCTTGTCATAGGTGCGTGCTATGCTTTCCGGTCGCAACTGGCGAACCGAGGGGGCAAGCCATGAGTCTGGAGTCCATTAGACAGCAAATCAGGGAAGAGATTTCAAAATTGAATCAGGTATTGCATCTGCTCGAAGGCGGAGCGGAGAAGACGACGCGGGCACGGCGCAAAATATCAGCGGCTGGGCGAAAAAGAATCGCGGCGGCACAGAAAAAAAGGTGGGCGAAAATCAGGGCAGGTAAGAAATAGGAAATTCGGTAGTGTCCTAAGAGTGCGTTGATTCCGGCGGCTGTTTTTTCAGTATCGAGATTTGAAGGACGTAGCATTCTCCGTGGACAGGCTTGCCGTTCTCGTCGGTCTTGCTGCTTTCAAGTATCACTGGCAGTTTGCAAAGGGAGCAGAGGGGAAACGGCGGATTCGGGCTGAGCATAGGGCTCTCGGCAACAGTCTAGGCAGGCCGTTAGAATGACGCAAGTCCTAATGTTGCATTGGTCTGGATCGCCTTCATTCAGGTTTGGTTCCCGCGTGTGGGGAACTCACATCTCGTCAAGCTGCACGAATCTCGGTCCTTACGTGGCTCGCTGACCATCTCGCGAAATGATCTCACTCAGACGGGCAGCAGATCGGCTACGCGATCCACAAACCGGTTTGTGAGAGGTTTCAGTCAGCACGATTCAGTGCGGAGGTGCCGGGCGTTTCGCCATCGGCGCCATTTCGATGCTTGTGTTATCGATTGCGTTCGTTTTTGTGTCCAGGGTACCGATCACCTTTGCGTTTTGCCCGGCAAACTCTTGGATACCGATTTGACTTTTCAGACGGTAAATCTCGTCTCCGGAGCGAAGAACCCACTCCCCGCCTCGCCTCACGCAGGCGCGGGAGCACGACGCCCGATCACTACCCATCGTCTTCTGGGTAGTCATTTCCTTGTGCGAACGGCTCAGGGAGTGCACGTTCATAGCACATTGCGAATCAGAGATTTCACCATAGAATGCGGACTTGACGGAACCGCCCGTCGCCATCGCAACCGTGCCCAGCAGGAAAAGGATGACTTTCAGTGAATCCATGCTCTCACTCCTCGGCGTTCGTTCTAACTCCACTATCGTGTCCGCGCCGTACAAACCCTAGATAACGCAGACACACAGCTTGTTGTAGACTCATCCGATTCATTACAAACCTCCTTCGATGGCTAGAGAACATCCAGAATCCGCGCCAGCTCTGCGGTTCTGGCGAGTGGATGTCATCTCCCCGATTTAGCCGATCTCGATTGGGCTCACCGTAGACTGACTTTTTACAAAGTTTTTACAACTCTGCGTTGACCCCACGAACCAGAATCGGCACCGAACAAGTGTTCGCACTTGTTGAGAGTTTGCCGCAAGTGGCTCCAGACGGACCGCTCGGGCAGAAAGTTTGCCCATGCAACCGCTTCGAGGCGAAGGAGACTAAATTCAACCACTAAATTCAACCCAGGAGAAGAAAATGAGCTTTCAACATCACTCTCGAATTCCACCTCTCGTCCACGTGGCGAGCGCCGTGCTGGCTCTTTCCTGCCTGTTCCCGGGCCTTGCCGCCGCTGAGTCGCCTACGGCCCGCCCGCCGCGCACCATTACGGTTATCGCTTCCACCATCCCCGCAAACGGCGATGTAAACCCATATGGGATTTACGTCGTTCCAGACACGATCGGAAATTTGGCGAAAGGAAACATCCTCATCAGCAACTTCAACGCCGCGTCTAACCTGCAAGGAACCGGAACAACAATTATGCAGATATCCCCCGGCGGAACCGTCAGCCAGTTCGCTCAGATTGATGCTTCCCATCTTCCCGGGACTTGCACCGGCGGCGTCGGCCTTACGACAGCTCTGGTCGCGTTGCGCGCTGGCTGGGTGATCGTCGGCAGTTTGCCCACCACAGATGGCACCGCGGCAACGGCCCAAGCTGGATGTCTACTGGTCCTCGATTCTTCGGGAAGCGTGGTTGAAACAATCTACGGCACTCTGATCAATGGGCCTTGGGACATGGCCGTTCTCGACCATTCGAACGTCAATGGCGGCGGGACGGCAGCGCTATTTGTCACTAATGTGCTGAACGGCACCGTCGCAGGTGGCGGGAGCGTCGTGAATCAAGGCACGGTGGTTCGAGTCGATCTCACTCTCTCAAAGTCGGCTCCTCCCTTTGTGGAAGCGATGACCGTAATTGGCTCCGGGTTCGCCGAGCGCACCGACCCGGCAGCATTGGTGATCGGCCCGACCGGAGTAGGCTTGAGCCGGGACGGCTTCTCACTATATGTAGCCGACAGTCTCAATAACCGTATCACTGAGATCCCTTATCCCATCCAGCGCCAAACCACCGCCCGCACCGGCATTACCATAACCAAGGGTGGGAGTCTGAACGATCCGCTAGGCCTCACGGTCGCGCCCAACGGTGACATCCTTACTGTGAACGGAGCCGACGGGTACATGGTTCAGAGCACGCCCGATGGATTGCAGGTCGCGAAGACGTTACTCGATAGCAGCGGCAATCCTGCTGGCGCTGGCGCACTGTTCGGCTTGGTTACGGTCGGACAGAGTGTCTACTACGTGGACGATGCTACGAACACCTTAAATCTTTTCCACTAAGCCAAGTCACGACTGAACCAAGAATGGGCCGGGGAGCGCTACCGCGCGCTCCGCGGTATTTTTTTGCCTTGTTTTCCTCGCCTCTTTCACTCGTGTCCGAAATTTCTCGTTTTAGAGCTCGTTGCGGCCATGTTGAAGGCAGTCGCTGACGACTCTCTCTCGTTCCGTTACACACAACAGCTTCTAAGAGGGGCGGTTACCGCCCCTCCCTGTGGCCGGTCAGAAGGTGAATCTCAGTGTGAGTTGCCCTTGGCGAAAGGTTGTAAATAAATTGGAGAAGAGAGCAAGTGGTCCACCCCCGCCTTAAGCGAAGTGACAAATCTTTTGCTTTTCTGTGACAACAACTGCGATCGGATCTGATTACCTTTACGAAACGGCCGAGCGTCGAGGTCAGTCGCTCGGCGCTTTCATCAAAAAGCGTCAAGGCCGCGGGCGCCTTCCCCGCTGAGTCGTCTGACGCCGGACCCGTGCGCCCTCGCCTTACGAAACGAGATTGACATGATCCGTTTAAGCGCTGGCAAATTGAGAACGATTCGCATTCTCTCGCCCGTAGGACTTATCGCCATCGTTTTTGTTAGGGACCACGTCCACCCCCGCGCCAAGGAGGCTGGCGGCGGGGTTCAGGCACTCTCTCGGTTACCGACAGCAGTAGCGGCCCTCCGCAGCCCACACAGCAACAGTGCTCCTGAACGGCCCGGTGGTTGGTGCAAATTGGTGCTGAACAGGATTCGCGAATCGGAGTGGTTCAAAGTTACCGATCGGCTTCCAAAGGGCCGACGATGATGGAAACGATTCTGATCGTCGAGGATGATCAAGGCACGCAGAAGGCACTGAAACGGCTTTTTGAGTCCGAGGGATATGCCGTTCAGATCAGGGGTGATGGCAAGTCGGCGCTGGAGGCCTTCCACACCGCCGCTCCCACAGCTATTATCCTCGACCTACGTTTGCCGGTTGTATCGGGAAAAGACGTCTGTCGTGAGATCAGGCAACAATCATCTACACAGCCCATCATTGTTCTTAGTGCGTCAGCGGAGGAAGAGGACAAGGTCGTGCTATTGGAACTGGGGGCGGATGATTATGTGACGAAACCCTTCAGCCCCAGAGAAGTGCTGGCTCGAGTGCGAACGGCAATCCGGCATACCCGAAGATCGGACATCCCCGCCACTGCGGAATTCGGGGAAGTTTGGGTTGACTTCGCCAAGATGGAAGCGACATTCGACGATCAACCCGTTCGACTCACGGCGCACGAATTCAAGATGCTCAAATTGTTCGTGCAAAATGCGGGACGAGTCATCTCACGCGGCGAGATCCTCAGCGAGATATTCGGCTACGAAGGCGATCCTCATACACGCACGGTCGACACCCACATTCTCAGGCTGCGGCAGAAGCTGGAAAAGGACCCTGACCGTCCAGTACATATTCGCACATTTCGCGGCTCAGGCTACAAGTTTGTGCCCTAGCCCCGACCTGGAAATCTCTGCAGGGCTCTCGCAAGTCTTGTGACGCTGTGCGGAAAATTTTCAAAGCCCTTACTCGTCTGTACACAAGGAAATCTCTACCACCCTTCTAATCACACAGCAGCCCCCTACCTTTTAGCCGGTGGCAGTTATGCCATATCCCAATTTCACGCAAATCGGGCGTGACAACGCAACACAAAAGTGACCTGAAATTGACTGCGGAATGACAACTCCACTTTTCTTCGT
>Ga0207088_1103_pt1 | contig 15826 bp, 17 predicted proteins | sample Alteio_BWMinHeat_52_FD_153564 | JGI IMG/M metagenome (GOLD analysis project Ga0207088, IMG submission 153564) | Enriched cells from forest soil in Barre Woods Harvard Forest LTER site, Petersham, Massachusetts, United States -... | ecosystem: Environmental > Terrestrial > Soil > Temperate forest >... | reverse complement strand
CTCACGGACTTCTTCGTCGAAGCCCTTCGGCAGGGCGCGGACGAAGTCGCCGAGATTCACGTCTTCGGCGGCCTTGGCGACTTGCGCGTCCTGAATGCGCTCGGTGCCCAGGCGGATGTTGCCGCCGATCGTGCCGGTAAAGAGGAATGGGTCTTGCAGCACGACGCCGAAGCGGCTGCGCAGGTCGGCGAGGTCCATTTCTTTCACATCTACTCCGTCGATGCGGACCGCGCCCTTCTGTACATCGTAGAAGCGTAGCAGCAGGGAGATGAGAGTCGTTTTCCCCGCTCCGGTGTGGCCGACTACGGCAACGGTTTCTCCCGGCTCGATGGCGAAAGTTACGTCGCGAAGGACCCAGTCGGGCTGGGGTGGAAGTGAGATTGTGGAGCCCCGGACGCTCTCGTCCGGGGTTGTGTCGACGCCCCCAGACGAAGGCGTCCGGGGCTCCAGGTCTTTGGTTTCCCGGTACGCGAACCAGACGTGGTCGAACTCGATGCGTCCCGGGCCTGCTGGCTTCTTCGTCACTGCTGGAGAGACGATGTCGACCGGAGTGTCCAGCAACTTGAAAATGCGCTCGCTGGCCGCCATCGCAGACTGGAGAATGTTGTACTTCTCGCTGAAGTCCATGATGGGGCGGAAGAAGCGCTGCGCGTAGGCCGTGAAGGCGATCACCACGCCGAGGGATGCCGTGTTCCCGACCACATGAAACGGCAACAACGTCTGGCGGCTGAACTCAACGGAAATGCTCTTTACGACAATGCCGCCGATCACATCCTGACCGCCGAACCAGATCACACAGGCAATCGCGATCGCCGAAAAGAAATCGACGACGGGATAGTAGACCGAGTAGGCCATGATCGCGTCTTTGAACGCGTCCATGTGGCTGCGATTGATTACCGAGAAGCGGTCGTAGGCCTTGCGCTCGCGATTGAAAAGCTGCAAGACCACCATGCCGCTGACGTGTTCCTGTAAATAGGAGTTGATGCGGGCGATGGCGGTGCGAATGCGGCGGTAAGAATCGCGCACCTTGTCCCGAAAGAATTTGGTCGCCACCACAATGAATGGCAGCACCGCGAACGTGATCAGCGCCAGCTTCCAGTTCATGCACAGCATGATGCCCAGAATCCCCAGCAGCACGAAGAGGTCTTCAAAAATGGAGACCACGCCGGAGGTGAACATTTCATTCAAAGCGTCGACATCGGTGGTGACGCGCGTGACCAGGCGGCCGACGGGGTTTCGATCATAAAAAGCGACGTGCATGCGCTGCAGATGGCGGAAGATCTGGCTGCGCAGGTCGAACATCACTTTCTGCCCGGTCCATTGCATGAAATAGGTTTGCAGGAACTCGAGGACGAAGGTGAGGACCAGCAGGCTGAAATAAATGGATGAGATTTGTGCGATCCCGTGCAGCGGCCGCGGGCTTAGCCAGTTCCACAGACCCGAGGTCGCGCCCTTGACCGGCGCGAGATAGCGGTCGACCGCAACCTTCACCAGGTATGGCCCCAGAACGTCGCAGAGAGATTTGAGGATGATGGAAGCAATAGCAATCGTCACCTGCCAGCGGTAAGGACGCAGGTAGGTGAGCAGCCGCCGCATCAGGCGACTGTCATATGCTTTACCTAGTACTTCTTCTTCCTGAGCCATTGTTTACCGGATAAATCTTCTTAAGAGCAGCGGACCAGCGGCGTTCAAGCTCTTCTACAGCGTACCTCAAATAGATGGTCGAGGTGGTTGGGAGGATGGAAAAGGTTCGAGGGTGGGATAATCAGAAGGGTGGCTTTGGGAATTTACATTTCGGTGCCGTTCTGCCGCACGAAGTGCAGCTACTGCAACTTCGCGTCCGACGTGTTTTCGCGGGTGGTTTTTGAGCGCTATGTGGATCGAGTGTGCACAGACGTTGCGAGCGCATCGCAAATTGCTCAGGAGATGGGCGGCCAGATCGAGCACGAAGTAGACTCGATCTATCTCGGTGGCGGAACACCCACCGTGCTCGATCCCGCGCAACTGCGGCGGATCTTTGAGGCCGTGCGGGCACAGTTCTCTGTGCAACCGGACGCCGAGGTGACGGTCGAATGTGCGCCGGGGACGCTTGCGCCCGAGGTATTGGAAGGATTGTTGCGTTGTGGCGTAAGCCGCGTCAGCCTGGGGGTGCAATCGTTCGTTGACGCCGAAGCTGCGGCCGTTGGGCGGTTGCACAAGCGATCGACCGTGCTCGACGACATCTCCCGCCTGCGCGCGTCGGGGATCACGAACATCAATATCGACCTGATCGCGGGCCTCCCGCACCAGACCGCGGAAACCTGGCAGCAGTCGCTCGATGAAACCCTGGCGACCAGGGCGGCGCATGTGAGCGTCTACATGCTCGAAGTGGACGAAGACTCGCGGTTAGGCCGCGAGGTGATCGCGGGCGGAACCCGCTATCACGCGCATTTCGTTCCTGACGAAGAGGCCACCGCGGACTTCTATGTCGCGGCCTGTGAACAGTTGGAAGCGGCCGGCATCGCGCAATATGAAATTTCCAATTTCGCGCGGCCCGGATCCGAATCGCGGCACAATCTCAAATACTGGACGCGGCAGCCCTATTTCGGTTTCGGCGTCGACGCGCATTCGATGCTGCTTTCCGCGGCGCCGGAAGCCGAAGCAGTGCGGTTCTCAACCGCGGACGCTCTGGAGAAATATGTTGCCGGATCGCCCCGGCAGAAAACCGCGGTCTCCCCCCCAAACGCGCTAGAGGAATGCTTCTTTCTCGGATTGCGTTTGAATCGGGGAGTTGACCTGCGAGAGGTGGCCGCGAGCTTCGGCCAGGCAGCGCTTGAGAACCTGCGGCCCACGATCGCGGAACTGGTCGCGGATGAACTCATGGAAGAACGCGGCGAGATCATTCGGCTCACGCCGCGTGGAAGACTACTCTCCAACGAGGTCTTCGAGCGATTTCTTGCTCCGGTTTCTTTGTCAGGCAAAAGCTAGTACGAGCAGGACTCGCCAAACAGTAATCGGCCAAACCATCCGGTCGGTTGGCGATCGAGCGCCATCGCGCATTCTCCCCAGTGTTCATGCTGGTTCCCGCATACTTTGGTTTGACTGCCCGAGGTAACTTTGTCGCGCTCCAACGCTGTGTTCTAATCGAAAGTCAGATTGTCCAGGCGCTGACGATAGTGCGCCGCATCGCGCTGGAGGAACTTTGGATTTCCAACTGAACGAAGAGCAGTTGCACCTGAAACGAAGCGTCCGCGAGTTTGCCGAACGCGAGATCAAGCCCCACGTGATGAAGTGGGACGAGGCTGGCGAGTTCCCGCTTGCGACCATCAAGGAACTGGGCAAACTCGGAATGCTGGGAATGATTTTCCCTCCCGAGTACGGCGGCGCGGGCATGGGCTACGTGGAGTACGTCACCGCGATCGAGGAGCTCTCGCGCGTCGACGGATCGGTTGGTATCATCGTGGCGGCTCATACGTCGTTGTGCTCGAACCATATTTTTCTTGCCGGCAACGAGGCGCAGAAAAAGAAATACGTCAGCAAGCTGGCGACCGGAGAATTTATCGGCGCATGGGGATTGACCGAGCCGTCGTCGGGGTCGGACGCCGGCAGCGCGCGCATGACCGCCGTCCGCAAGGGAAACAACTGGGTGCTGAACGGCACCAAGACCTTCTGCACCAACGGGCACTACGCCGACGCGATCGTTGTGTTGGCGGTAACCGATCGCGCGGCGCACACCCACGGAATTTCTGCTTTCGTTGTCGAGAAAGACACCAAGGGATTCCGTCCCGGCAAGAAAGAAAACAAGCTCGGACTGCGGGCCAGCGACACGGCCGAGTTGATCTTCGAAGACTGCGTGATTCCCGCGGAAAACCTGCTGGGCGGCGAAGGCCAGGGATTCCCCGACGCCATGCGCGTGCTCGACGGCGGCCGCATCTCCATCGCCGCCTTGTCGTTGGGCATGGCTGAAGGCGCCTACGACGCCGCCCTGAAATATTCCAAACAACGCAAGCAGTTCGGCAAGGCTATTAGCGATTTTCAGGCGATCCAGTGGAAGCTGGCCGACATGGCCACCGAGATCGACGCCGCCATGCTGCTCACCATGCGCGCCGCGTCCATGAAAGATGCCGGCATGAAGACCACGCAGGAATCGTCCATGGCGAAACTCTACGCCAGCGAAGTGGCCGTCAGGTGCGCCAACGAGGGTGTGCAGATTCATGGTGGATACGGATTTATCAAAGACTATCCTGCCGAGAAGTTTTACCGCGATGTGAAGCTGTGCACCATCGGCGAAGGCACCAGCGAGATTCAGCGACTGGTGATCGCGCGGCAATTGCTGAAGGACTAGGCGAATGAGACAAGAAGCGAAAACATTGGAAGAGATTTCCGCCTCCGTTACCCTGTATTACGATTCACTCACTAATGAAGAATCCGCCGAGGTTCGCGAGTGGGGCGAGTTCGCCCAGTCGCAGTTTCCAACGGAAGCGAGTTGGGATGACGCTACGGATTGATTCTTGATGTTCCGGCGTGAAGGGTTCGCCTCTTAACGTCCCGCTCTCCACCATACCTGCCACACAAATATCCCACAATAGCTGCTGGCGAGGGCCACAAATAAACTCGTCAACAGGATGTGCCCGATCACGAATTGCCTGCCCTTCGGCCAGTCTTCACTGGAGAAATAGAACGCATCCACGAGAATGCGACCGGTCCAGTAGGTCCCGATAAAACAAGCAAGCGCCATCGCCGCCCGGTCGCCGCGAAGCATTTCCGTGTGCAGCACGAGTGTGAGCGTGCCAAACGCAATAATGGTCAACACCGTAAACCCGCCCTGCACCCACAGCAGCTTGCGGTTGAACGGCATGAGTTGTGCCAGGTCTTGTTTCCAGCGCAGGCGGGAAGGCACCTGAGCGCTGGCGAACAAAATTACGAAGTGACCAGCGCCCGCCAGCCACAGGATCAGATCGAATGCCCGTTCGGTCAAAGTTTGCGTCATAAGGCGTGAATTGCGTGCATAAATGGAAGTATGACACGCAACACGAACGCAGGATGAAAAAGCCAGAAGGCCGGAGCTGCGGTTACGATGGCCATGAATACCCAGCCAGTCGTGCCGCCCTGCAGGCCAAGCCGCCCGCCGAGCGGCGAGCGCTCCAGAGTCACACCCAGGCCTTGCAGGACGAAGTATCCGGTGGGCAGGCCGTATCCGCCGCGAGCGGGCAGCGAAATCACCAGATCGTGAATCAGTCCAGAAGCCACGAACACCAGCATCCCGGCCGCGGCCACGCCGGTGCGCTTGTAGAGTGGTCGGAAGATCAGATCGTGCGCCAGTTGGCGAAAGCCAAGGTTCCAGCGCTTGCCCCAGAACTCGCTCAGAGTTTTCGACAGAACGGGCTTCGACATGATCGGATCGGCGGCGATGCCCACCGACCGCCAAAACAAGGAGATCACATGGAAGCTGCCGAAATGCAACAGAAAGATCAACCCGAAGAGTCCAGTCCACCCGCGCAGCAGGTCTTGTTGTTCCGGGATGCGCCGCGCAATGATCCACAGTAACGCGATGCCCAGAGCAGTCTTTAGAGTCGCCCAGAGCCATTCCTGCGCGGTTGGCTTGATCGGACGCTTGTCCCCGTCGAGAAAGGTCTCCGCGTCCATGCCCGGCCAAGCCACAAGATAGGCGAGCGAACGCCCGGCGCTGTGCGCGACTCGCGCACGAACTTTCCACCAGCTCATCCACTTGAGGCCCGCAAAAATGGCGAACGAGAGAGCCCACATGAACAACCACGCGGGCATTCGGCGCTGGACAGTGATTGCCAGCGCCGGGAGGACAAGCAGCGGAAGCGTTTCAATCCACAGGCTGTCTTTTCGTGCGGCGCTTGGTGGCGTGGAAGTGGAAGCCAACGTGTGTTCCCCGGTTGCCGTGGCACTAATCTACTGTGCATCCAAGGTGACGGCAATTAGCAGACCATGCTCTAGGAGACCATGCCCTGGTTGGCGAACGCTCCCGCGGTTATGCACTTGCAGCAGTGGGCTCGGATACGGCAGACTGCCTCTGGCGAATCACCATGTTCATCGTTACTGGCGCCTACCACTTTTGGCCGAAGAGAGTTGCATTTCGCGATGACTACTGCCTGTCGTGTCAGTCGCCGCGCCGGTCCATTGCCCTGCGCACCTTCGATGTGGGCCACATCTACTGGATTCCGATCCTGCCCGTGGGTTTTTGGAAACATTGGAAATGCACGGTGTGTAATCGCGACCCTCACGAGAGCCCGAAGACGCGTCGTTCCTTCCTCTGGGCGGGCTGGCTGTGCCTGGTCGCCGTTTCCGTGATCTCCTGGGAAGTCCCGTCCGACGCGGATCTTGGGGCGGTCGGTTGGATTCTCCGCATCTCCGCGCCGACGGCGGCGATCGCGCTGTTCATTTACCTGCTGCGCGCTCCCCGGGTAACATCTCTACGGGAGAGGCTTGCGGCCATCCCGCCCGCTGCGGACGCGATCTGCCCTTTCTGCTCAACCCCGCTGCTTTCCGGTGCCGGGACGCGCTGGTCGTGTCCGGGCTGTGGCGCAGAGCGGTATTAGGCACGACCCTTGGACGCCGGTGCTGTTTCGCAGACTCCGCTCCTGCTTTACACTGTTGCCTTGACCACCGCCGGTTTGAATCACGACATCCAGTCATGGATCGAGCAGCTCCGCTCCGGAGATGTGCGAAGCCTGGCGCGAGCCATTTCCACGGTCGAAAATCGCGCGCCGGGATGGTCCGATCTGCTGAAGGCATTGTTTCCGCATAGCGGGCGGGCTCGCGTGATTGGGCTGACGGGCGCGCCGGGGGCGGGGAAGAGCACGCTGGTCGATCATTTGGCGCGGTTCTATCGGAAACAGAATCGCACCGTGGGAATTGTCGCGGTCGACCCGACGAGTCCGTACACCGGCGGAGCGATTCTGGGCGACCGCATCCGCATGCAGGAACATTTCGCCGATCCGGGCATTTACATTCGCAGCATGGCGACGCGGGGATCGCTGGGCGGCCTGGCCCGCACCACGGCCGACGTCACTACCGTGCTCGATGCCTCGGGCCGCGACGTAATCCTGATTGAAACCGTTGGTGTCGGGCAGGATGAAATCGATATCGTGCGCCTCGCCGACATCACCGTCGTGATTCTGGTTCCCGGCATGGGCGACGATGTACAGACGATCAAGGCGGGCATCATGGAGATCGCCGACATCTTCGTGATCAACAAGAGCGATCGCGAGGGCGCGGAGCGCGTGGAACGAGAGATCCGCGCCCTGCAGTCCCTGGCTCTGCGGCACGACGGGTGGACGCCCCCAATCGTGAAAACGGTTGCCACCGACGGAACCGGAATCGATGACCTGGCTGCGGTGATCGCCGATTACGAAGCCTACTTGCAGAAAGAAAACCTCGCCCTGAAAAAGAGCGTCCAGAACTGGCAAGAGCGTCTGGTCGAAATGCTTCGCGACGTGATGCTCGAAAAAGCGCGAGCACAACTGGGCGACGGGAACCTGACAAAGCTCGCGGCGGAAGTCGCCGAACATAAGCGCGATCCATATACGCTGGTGGAAGAGATCGCCGGCAAGCAATTTTAGATTTCAGATTGAAGATTTTAGATTGAAGAAGCACAGAGATGTGCAGTCAGCATTGACTTGGGATCTGCAATCTAAAATCTGCAATCTGCAATTCTTGGGTTAAGGAATACACGTGGAATTCAGCATCGACCATCTCGGCATCGCAGTGAAATCGCTGGCAGCGGCCAAGGCGATTTACGAAAAGCTCGGCCTCGCCGTTTCGCCCGAAGAAACGGTGGAGCAGGAACAGGTGCGGCTGGTGATGGTGCCGGTCGGCGAGAGCCGCCTGGAACTGCTTGAAGCGACGTCGGAAAATTCGACGATCGCGAAGTTCATCGCCAAGCGCGGCGAAGGTCTGCATCACGTATGCCTCAAAGTTCCCGACTTGCCCGCAGCCGTCGAGCGGCTAAAGAAGGATGGCGTGCGCCTAGTGTCGGACGAGATCAAGACCGGCGCAGGCGGGCACAAATATGTGTTCGTCCATCCCTCCAGCACGGGCGGAGTGCTGCTCGAGCTGGTTCAGGGATAAACTAACGAGTTTTCGCGGACTGCCGCGGATAAAACGAAAAAAAGAATGCTCCTCCTCGTCACCGACACTTCCGGCAAGAACGGCACCGTTGCACTGGCGCGCGCGGGCGAGCGCGATCCCCACGATGTTGACATGATCGAAGTCGTCCCTCTGGCCGGAGGCACATTCTCCGCTCAACTGGTCCCGCAGATCGCCGCACTGCTGGCCAAGAACGGTTTCAGCAAGGTCGACCTCGGCGCCTTCGTTGTAGTTTCTGGCCCGGGATCGTTCACCGGCCTGCGCGTCGGCCTGGCCGCAATCAAGGCGCTGGCGGAGATTCTGCAGAAGCCCATCGTACCGGTATCGCTGCTTGAGTTGGTGGCAACCGCCAGCCGCACTCAAGGCAAAGTCGTCGCCGCGCTGGACGGAGGCCGCGGCGAAGTGTTTTTCGGAGCTTATGAAATCGTGGGCGACTTGGTGCAGGTTAGACAAGAGGAGCTTTTATCGAAACCGGAGTTCTTAAATGCAGCGCGCGCTTCCACGGTCGCCACTCCGGACCTCACCTTGGCCACTTCGGCGCGGGACGCCGGTCTTTCCGTGTTCGCGGTCGAGGCCCCGAGCGCTCAGATGATCGCAAGGTTTGGCTGGAAAAAGTTGCAGGCCGGCCACACCGTCTCGCCCGAGCAACTGGAAGCGAACTACATGCGGCGCTCCGACGCGGAGATGTTTGTGAAGAAGAGCTTCTAGCTGCTAGCTTCTAGCTTGAAAATCCAAGACCTCAATCCCGAAAGCCTTTCGTGACGATCCGCCCAGCTAGCGCCGATGACATTTTCTCGCTCATGAATCTGGAACGGCAATGTGCCACGGCCGCCCACTGGACGGAGCAGCAGTATCGGCAGGCCTTTCAGAGTGAGAGCGTGGAGAGGCTTGTTCTGGTGGCGGAAGCATCACCGCCCGAAGCATCGGATTCGGACAAACCCGGCGACCTTGTCGGCTTCCTCGTGGCCCGCCATCTCGCCCCGGAATGGGAACTCGAAAACATCGTCGTAGCTCCCAAGGCACGCCGAAAAGGGCTCGGAATGCGGCTTCTGGACGCGCTTCTGGCCGCCGCGCAAGAAACACACAGCGATGCAGTGTTTCTCGAAGTCCGGGAGTCGAACGCCGCCGCGCGAACTCTTTACGAGAAAGCAGGTTTCCTGCAAACCGGCCGCCGGAAGTCCTACTACACGAGTCCCGTGGAAGATGCCCTGCAGTACCGCCGCACGCTCGGATAGCGCTCTCGATTAAGCCTTTCTCATACTGAGACTGCACCACTTTTTTGGCATTGAACCCACTTTTCCGCTGTGCTATGTTGACCCCAGAACGATCCCGGTTGGAGGTCTGCTGGATGCTGACTTCGAAAGACCAACTTCTGACCAATCATGAGGAATTCCGCAGATTGGCTCAGGAGCACACGCAGTACTCGCAACGCCTCGATTCACTCACCCAAAAACGTTACCTCAGCGAAGACGAGAAGCTGGAAGAGGTCCGTCTGAAAAAGCTGAAACTGCGCCTGAAGGACCAAATGGAGTCCATTGAGCGCGAGTATCGGCAGCAGTACGGCGTCAACGTAGCGTAAGAATCTTGCCAACCTCCACGCGGCCTGGCCGCCAAGGGAGTAACTTACCTTCCGCAGGGCGCGCAGGGCGATAATGAAAGCGCCTTTCTTATTTTGCGCTTACAAGTCCCGCACTTCGCGAACATCTTACCGAGGATCCACCTTACCCGCAGCGATCATCCGAAGCGCGGTCATGCTGGGCAGGAAAAAATAGTCTCCGCCGCGTAGCTCCACAAAGTTTGGCAGGCCGCCGCACACAAACGGTGGACTTTGGGGGTCTTCCGTCCCCTGAATCATGTGCTTGTCGTGCCCGTCGTGGTTTCCTAACAGCATATCCTTGTCATTCCCGAGCCGCGCGTCGTTGCCGTACTCCACCCATTGCTGCTGCACGAACTCGAACTGCCGGAACAGGCTGGCGTTGAGCGCCATGAAAATGATTCCGCGCTCGTCACTATCCTCGATCGGCTGGTCTTCCGGCACGTACGGCCCGTAGGGCAGCCCCCGCCGCGTAATGCGGCGACGGTTGACCAGGCGTCCGTTGAATCCGAACCCGTCCCGCGGATTCGTACGTCGCACGTGTGCCCCAAGGGGGCAGCGCGTACCATCCAGATCGTTTACGAAGGTGAAGTTCACATTGCGAAGCTTGTCTTTCACGATCTCTGGATTGGGCGCGTCGGGAGAAAGCTCGACTGGCGTCCCATCCCGCCAGCGGCCCAGAAACTTTGAAGCCAACTTTTCTTTTCCTCCCGCGTAGAGCCTTCCTTTTTCCTCCAGATAACGGCGGAACGTGGCCACGTTCTGGTGCAGCTTGCGATACACCATGAATGTCCCGTTATTGGCGAGCAGGTGGGGGATCGGCGCCACCGGCAGTTCGCCCGCTTCATCGGCATAGCCCAGCAGCAGCTCACCGGTGGCAAGAGGCGCCCAACTTCCATCCGCCATCAATTTTCCCTGGCCAGGTTGCGTGTCGCGTTCGACGCCCAGGAAATCAGGGTTGCCGAATCCGTCGGTATAGCCGAAATGCTCCTTCGAACTCCATGCACCATTAATACGAAGCGCTCCCGCATCTTGCAGGCCAACGATCTTGGCTCCGCCGGTCTCCTCCATCCATCTTTGCAGGCGGGCGCACTGCGTCTCCAGCGCTTCTTTGCTGTTGGCGTTCACGGCCAGCCAGATGTCGATCCCGCCCCCGAGCCAGACCTGATCCCACTTTTCGGGAGCATTCTTACCTGTGTCGGAAAGGATTTCCGAGCGCGCCTTCATGCCCTGAACAAATTCCACCGGGAAACTTAGCAGCGAGGCATCTGGCAAATTCAGATTCACCAGGCCTTTGTGCGTAAAAGCGATGTTCAGCGTCCACTCCGGCTTGCCCGCATCCCAGCGTTCCCCAGTAGTAATCTGATCCAGCAGCCTCCCGATGAACGCCCGCCCATGTTGCGCATCGACAATCTCAAGAAAAAGATAGCGCGCGAAGGGCTGGCCGTACCCCCGCAACACGAAACCTTGAATGTCGGTCGCGTCCAATTTACTCATGGGGAGTTTTCGCCTCTGTTCTTCGCCTAATTCCTTGTCGCCCACTTCATGTTTGTCTCAATCCGAGGCGGGCCGCCGCTCTCGGGACGACCGGCCACCGGTGCGGGCGCCTTATGCAGTTTCGCCACGAACTCTGTAAAGGATTTCTGCAGGTCGGCCGCAGGTCTGCCCTGGTTCTTTTCAATAAATCTTGCAACCGCGGCCTGGGTCTGGAGCGCGGTCAAGGTCTCTTGAACGGTCTTGCTATTGACGTCGGCAAAGTAGAACGTGGTCGTGATCTGGCACTTCTTCATATAGGCAATGAAAGCGGCCAGGTTCTTTGTTCCCGGATAACCCCAGCAATGCTTCCACACAGCATCTACGTCCGCAGAGATCTCGCGGGCCATGCGGGTCAGGTAGTTATCGAGATCGCCGTCAAAATTCGTCTCAAAGATAAGATACTGCGACTTCAGGTGTTCTTCGCAGGAAGGCATGCCCACATACACAACGTCATCCATAACCACCAATCGCGCCATGTGCGTGCTTGACAGTTTGGCAAACGGGCTGAATTCGTCGCAGGGCAGGCTGGCCAGCTTCATGCGGATCGCGCAGTTGTGTGACGTTTCCGCATTTTGATCTTGCAGAATAGGCGAAAGGATCGTCAGGCCATATACGTTTCCGCTTTGATTCGCCATGCTCTTCTCTCTTCTGCTTTCTTATGTGCCGACCGGGGCCTTGCCCGTCTGCCCAAGATCGCCTTGCACCGCAACCACGAACTTCAGGTAGGAACGGGCAAACTCCTCCGCTGATTTACCGGCGGTTTCGTCTTCTAAAGCGTCGAGCGCGGCTTGCACCCGATGTGCCGCCTTCACATCGTTCGTGGTCGCATAGGGATAGGCAGTGTAGTAGTAGTCGGTATCGAACTGGCAGCGCGCAATGTATTGTTTGAAGGGCGTCACCGGAACCGAACCGGGAAACTTTTCACTCCAGCGCCAGATGAGATTTAACCCGCGGCTCAAGACCGCCGAGAACGCGTCAATGTATTGGTTCCACGTCCCATTAAAATTGCTGAAAAACAGCAGATAGTCGTACTTCAGGTTTTCTTCTGGTTGCTGGGCGTCTACGCAGGGAAACTTGCTGCGCTTTATGATCACCCAGCGGGCAAAATGTATAAAAGACAATTGCACCAGATCCTTTTGCAACGGTTTCACCGCACCAAGCACAAGAAAGAAGAGGCGCACAAGCCACGTCTTCCACCATTTCATGGGAGTGATCGCGTTCATCGCGTAAACTTTGTGGTTAATGTTAGCCATGCCGTTCCCGTTCCGGCGAGAAGGGCGATATTATCCGTCCGAAAAGTAGGAAATTCAAGGTGGTTTCTACCTGGAATTCCAGTCGCCGCTACCAATCTTCTCGCCCCGATTCAGCGTCCGGTCAAAGAACGCCTCGGTCGCGGTGTAGGCTCGCACCCAGTCCCTCCACATCAGGAACCCGTGAATCTCGTCTGGCAGGATCATTTGTTCGAAGGGCGCGTGCTGCGCCCGCAACCGCTGAACCAGATCCACAGTTTGGCTGAAGGGCACGTTGCGATCATCATCGCCATGGATGAGCAGGACCGGCGATTTCCACGTGGACACGTACGCATTGGGCGAGGATTCCCACGCCAGCTTCACCGCAGCCTCCGCATCCGGCGGGCGCAGCGCCAGATTGCCGAAATAGGGCCGCTCTGTCAGAAAGACGCTCCAGTCGTGCACGCCGTGGAAATCCACGCCCGCCTTGAACAAATCGGAATTGCGGGCCAGACCCATGGCGGTCAGGAAGCCGCCGTAGGAACCACCCCACAGCCCAATCTTCTCGCCGTCCACTTGAGGAAGGGCTTGCAGATATCTTCCCGCCGCCAGCACGTCCTTGTACTCAGCGGCCCCGCGCCAGATGGTATTGGGCGCTTCACGAAACGCACGGCCGTACATCACGCCGAGCCGGTAATTCACCGACAAGACGGCGTACCCGCGGCTGGCCAAGTATTGATTCTCGGCATAAGCATTGTGGTAGTAGTCCATGTAGTGGAAGCCGAGCATCATCTGGCGGATGGGCCCACCGTGCATGAAGACCAGCCCGGGAATCTTTCCTTTCGCTTTGCGCGGCAGAAATAGCTGTCCGTGCAACGTGAGTCCGTCGTCGCTCTGGAAGATTACCTGCTTCGGCGTCACCAGCGATGACGAAGGAAAGTCACTGGGCAGAGCCTGAGCCGCGATCATTTCCCGGCCCTTCGCAGTCACTTCATACGGCATGGCCGGTGAGGTTGCCGTAGAGCCCAGGCAGAGAATGCTCTTGCCGTCGCCGGTCTGCACCGGGGTCCATTCCATGGTCTCGCCGCTGGTCAGTGCTTCGGGCGCGCCGCCGGCTACCGGCACGCGCCACAAGTGCCGCCGGTCCACATCGGCTTTGTCCGAAGAGTACTGATTCGAGGAGTAAATCAACCACGTTTTGTCCGCACTCAGCGTTACGTCTTCCACGTCAAAGTCGCCGGGCGTGAGCAGTGTGGCCTCGCCTCCGCCGATGCCGATCGAGTACAAGTGATTGCGGCCATCGTGCTCCGAGGCGAACACCACTCGTCCATCGGCGGCAACGTTAAGCGAGCCATCCTCGGTGAGGCCGGGCAGAGAATCCTCGAGCTTCTCTCCGCTACGCCATAGCAGGCGCCCCGCGCCGGTGGCGGCATCGGCAATCCACAGCGACCAGGGTTCGGGGCGCACCGGAATCAGTGGCCGCTTCTGCTCTTCTCCGGCGGTGCGCACGAAGACAATCGATTTGCCGTCAGGCGCCCAGCGCGGCATGGAATCCTTATCCACGCTTGGCGCCAGGTAGCGGACGGCGTTGCCATCGAAGTCGTAAACCGCAATCAGGCTATGACCCTCACGCTGGCTGACGAAAGCGATGTGCTTGCCATCGGGCGACCATCTGGGTTCCACGGCCGCTCCGCGCACCGACGCCAGTTCTTTGGCCTGCTGCTTGCCGTCCACACTAGCCAGCCACAACTTCTTTTTCGCGGACCACACCACCAACTTGCCGTCAGGCGAAATCTCAACGTCTTCACAGTCTTCGTCCGGGCAGCCCATGTCGCCCAACAGCCGCGGTGCTGCCTGCTTGTCCTTGGCGTCCACATCCAGCGCGAACACTTGCTGTTTCGCGCCTTTAGTCCAGCTTTCAGGATTGGCGCTCTCCTGCGCGTCGTTCAACTCGCTGCCCAGCGCATAGACCACCGTTTTCCCGTCGGGCGTGAGCCGCAGGCTGGCGATGGGTTGGCCGTCGTCGGCGCTGTAATGCGTCAGTTGGTGGGCGCTGTGAACGAAATCCGGGCCGTCGGCCACCCACACGTTGCGAACTCCTTTTGCATTGAACACCCATGCCACGCGGCTGCCCTGCCGGGCCGCAACCAGTTCGATGGGGAAAGGAGAACTCAGCACCTGTTCAACCGTGAACGAAGATTGCGCCCATGCCGCTGTGGTGCAGCTCAACATCAGACCCAGACAACTCAATCCAACCGCGAGGTGCAAGCGAAGTTTGGCAAATCGCATAGGCCGCTAGGGTAAGCGAAGAACAACGAGTCTGCCAACCAGAGCGGCGTGTCGTTCCGAGTCCGGGCAGCCTGCTCTATAATTGGAGGCTCTCATGGTTCGTGACGGATATCTGTACGCGTTGCCCCTCCTCGCCGCCGCTGTGCTGCTCGGCTGGCTGACTCGTCCTGCCTGGGCGATCGTCCCCTGCCTGCTGGCGTTCTTCTTCTTGTGGTTCTTTCGTGATCCGGAACGGACCATCCCCGGGGATGCAGGCGCGGTGGTTTCGCCCGGCGATGGCAAGGTCACCGACGTTTCCACGGTGATGGTCGGTAACGAGAAACAGACGCGGCTCAGCATTTTCCTCAGCGTGTTTAACGTGCACGTGAACCGCTCGCCGATCGCCGGCGTGATTCGCGACGTGCGCTACCAGCGCGGCCAGTACCTGAACGCCATGAACCAGGCCTCGGCAGAACTGAACGAGCAGAATATTGTGACCGTTGAAAGTGACGGCGACGGCCAGACGGTCGTCTTCAAGCAGATTGCGGGCCTGCTGGCGCGGCGAATCGTGTTCAATCCCAAGGTCGGTGACCGGCTGGAGCGTGGCCAGCGCGTGGGGCTGATCAAGTTTGGATCGCGCGTCGACGTGCTGCTGGATGCGTCTGCCAGCATCAACGTGAAAATTGGCGACCGCGTGAAAGGGGGCGCCAGCGTGCTAGCCTACCTGCAACCGCAGGGCGTCCTAACCGCCGCAGGCAGCGCTCCGGCTAAGGAAAGGGCGCATTGATGGATCAACCTTCGATGGACCCCGCTGCGATGGATCAGACTGCGATGAAGCCAGTCCTCCCCAAGCCGCGGCGCCGCCTTAGCAAAGGGATGTACATTCTCCCGTCGCTGTTTACCACCGCCAACATGGCGCTAGGCTACTACGCCATTCTCGAGGTGATGCACGCCACCGCCGCCAACTATTGGCACCTCGATAATGCGGCCAAGGCGATTGGTTTCGCAGTACTGTTTGACGGGCTCGACGGCCGCATTGCACGCATGACGGGCACCAGCAGCGACTTCGGCAAGGAGTTGGATTCGCTCGCCGATGCCATCA